>Ga0179587_10000516_pt1 | contig 16011 bp, 13 predicted proteins | sample CZODoug2_1_08_16_FD_185932 | JGI IMG/M metagenome (GOLD analysis project Ga0179587, IMG submission 185932) | Vadose zone soil fungal communities from Angelo Coast Range Reserve, California, USA - CZODoug2_1_08_16fungal | ecosystem: Environmental > Terrestrial > Soil > Vadose zone | place: USA...
GGGATTACGTGGGCGCGGCCCAGGGCCGTCCAGGCGCTCGCGTCGTCGCTAAAGCCGTGCAGCAGATAAAGGACTGGATAGGCTTGCTTGGCGCGTGGGTCGTAACCGGGCGGAGTGTAAACGTAGTAGCCCCGATCGTCGCCCACCACTCCGGACTTGTAGAAATGATGATGAATCTCGCCGTGCGGCACCGCGGCAATTTCCCAGGAAAGAGACGGTGGCCCGGGAACGTGCAACTCGCTGGCTCGGTAGAGGAAGTTGGGCTTGATAGCATGATTGGAAGGATCGAACATGTTCACGCCATCGGCGATGAATGAATAACCGTAATAGTCCGGAGGGAGCGGCTCGGTGGTCACGCTCCAGACGCGTTGATCGTCCTTCTGCATCGGCAGCGGCTTGCCAGCGCCTTCGATCGAAACCGCGACTTCTTTGTCGTTGGAAGCGCGGAAGCGGAACGTTACGGTTCTGTCGGCGTGAACTTCGGGAGAGACCAGTGGCGGCGGTGGCGTCTGCGCACGAGTTCCCGCGGCGACGCAGACCACGAACAGTACGGCAAGTAAGATCAGTGTTCGTTTCATGATTCCCCTATGCAATGCGGCGCTTTCTCATGGATGCCTCGACTTCCGAGCGCCCGCGCCGAGGGATGATACAACAGACCGAAGCGTTTGCAGGTTTGCAGGTTGGAACATTGAGCGTTCCTTCGCGAATCGCAGTGCCGAGCAGGGGGATGTACACACCCCCATTCCATGCATGGATGTGAAAACAAAAGGGTTGCAAAATAGGTTCCATGTAAGTGCATGAAAATAAACGGGCGAATTCTTCTGGGATCGGCGTGCGGTGAGACCCAAACTGGGAATGAGAGTAGAAGTGACCGCGCCTACCAGCGCGAGCCACGGGCATGAAAACACTCGCAGCAGTTGATGAGGGGCATGTCGAAGAAACTGCCGTTCCTTCGACGCTTACAGGGAAATCCGGGACTCGAATCCGGCGGGATGCTACTAGCGGCCGATTACGTTTCCTCCCGGCGGGTGGCGGGGATATGGCGTTGCAGCGAATCTAAGTAGCGCTGCCATTTCTCTCGCACTTGTTCTTCGCTCTGGCCTAGATCGTAAGCGGGAGAGACGACGGGCATGGCTTCGTCAATCTTGACCAGTACGAAGGACCTAATCTTAATGCGGCTTTCGTCTAGATTGCGCTCCGACCGATAGAAATCCAGGATTCGTTGGAACAGGTCTCCCTCCGTGAGGACGGCGGCGACGCCCTTGAAGCGATAGCCCTTGCGCACCATGGGATCGACGACGTTGATCTCAGTGGACGGATTACGCCTCAGATTGGAGACTGTCGCAGGGGAGCGGATATCAGCAAAGACGATAGGATCGTCGTCCCAAACAGCGGTCGTTCCCTTGGGCGACAAGTTGGGAGTACCGTCCGGACATACCGTAGCGACGAAGCCGAGCCGCTGCTCGGTGACCACGCGCTTCATGTCTTCGGTCAAGATTCCCACTGCGGCCTCGAAAAGGATGATTGGCGTGGCGAGTATTGTATAGCGTTAGATGAAGTGTCGCACGCTTAGAACCTGCCTCAAATCAGCGGAGAGGGAAAGCTGCTGTCCCTGCGAGCCAGGCGACCTGCCCATAATCGAGTGCGTGTACGCGGTTGCCATGATCCCTCCACTTCGGGCTACAAACTCAGCCCTTCGGTCGCGATGACAGAGAAAAAAAGATGGCGGCGTGAAGTCGCCGCTACAAATGCAAGAACGGAGGCTAAGAAGAGGAAGGACGGACTGAAGTCCGCCGCTAGGAATACAGGTTCAAAGACCGGACGGGCTTCAAGCCCCGCAGCTACAAAGACCTGAAGACCCGGCGCTACACGGCGGTGAGGAAGGAGCCGTCGGGGGCGACGAAGCCGTAGGCCATGCGGGCGGTGTTATACGCGAAGCCGGGATTGCCGTGGCGGTCGAGGAGGATGAGGCCGCCCGTGGCGTGCGTGCGTTTGGCAAAAAGATGGACGGCTTCGCGCGCAGCGAGATCGGCAGCGGACGTGCCGCAGGAAATGTTGGGAGGCGTGTCCACACACGTTGCAGGACGGCGAAGGAGATCGACAGTGGATTTGGCGAGAACCACTTTCATGATGGCTTCGCCGTAGCCGGTGCAGGAAACGCCGCCGGCTTCGCAGTCCGCATAGCAGCCGCAGCCGATGAGCGGCGAATCGCCGACGCGGCCGGGGAGTTTGCAGCAGGTGCCGCCGGTGGAAGTGGCGGAGAAGAGGCTTCCGTTGGCGTCGAGAGCCACGGCGCCGACGGTTCCCTGTTCGTGGCCGCGGTGATGCTCGGCGGCGTGCTTGTCTGACTTGCATTTCCTCCAGGCTTCGCGCTCGGCTTCGCTGACCAATTCTTCCGGCTTGCACAGCTTGATTCCGTATTGTTTTGCGAAGCGCTCTGCGCCTTCGGCGACGAGCATCATATGCGGGCAATCTTCCAGAATCTTGCGCGCGAGCTGAATGGGATTCTTGACGCGCTGCAAAGTAGCCGCGGCGCCGGCGCGCAGCGTTGCGCCGTTCATGACGATGGCGTCGCATTCGACGTGGCCGTCCAGATTAAGGTGCGAGCCGTAACCAGCGTCGAAGACGGGATCGTCTTCGAGGACCATGACGGCGGCTTCGATGGCGTCGAGAGCGGAGCCGCCGCGAGAAAGAATGGACCACCCGACGGCGAGAGCGCGATGGCAACCGGACTTGCAGGCGTCTACGGCTTCGTCAGGAATGTTCCACGCGCCGCCGTGAACAATCAGAGATGGTTTCATCGAAATGAGGATGGCAAAGGGTTAGCGGTTTGTCTAGGAGAGAGGAACAGTGAGGTAAGGAAAACGAAGAAAAAGGATTTAACGCAGAGGGCACAAAGTACGCAGAGAGCGCAGAGAAGAGAAGAATTTCAGACGAAGAAGTCGAGGACGAACAGAAGGAAGCCGAGGAAGAGAAGGACGGCGGGGCCGTTGATGCGGCGGCGCGGAAAGCGCGTGATGGAGCGCACGAAAGAAACTGGGATGGCTTTGAAGCGGGATTCCTCGCGGATGGCGTAGAAAGGTCCGGCCGGCGTGTAACGCGAAAAATTACGACGGAAAAAGGAAAGTTCGTCCTGGAACCACACGGAGAAATCGCCGCGGCTGCGCCACGCCAGCCTGGCGCCAGCCAGGAACAAGAGATAGCCGAAAACGGTCAAGAGCCCGAGCGCCGGGCCTGCTCCCCAATTCATAAATCCTCACAGGCGGCCCATGGTTATGTGTAGTTGGACGCCCGGAACAGCCAGAAGGTTTATTCGCCGTCGTGGATGGTGACGAGGCGGACGACTTCAAATTCCTTTTTGCCCGCAGGTGTGGCGACTTCGATTTCGTCGCCGACCTTGCGGTTGAGCAGAGCTTTGCCGATGGGAGAAGTGGTGGAGATGAGGCCCTTCTCGGCGTCGGCTTCCTCGCTGCTCACGAGCGTGTATTCGATCTTTGCGTCGCGCTGCAGGTCGAGCACGACGACGCGCGAACCATATCCGGAGCGGTCCTTGGGGATGTTGGTGAGGTTCAGCATGCTGAGATCGCCCATGCGCTTCTTGAGATGGGTGATCTTGAGGTTGACGAAGCCCTGGCGCTCTTTGGCGAACTTGTACTCGGCGTTCTCGGAGAGGTCGCCGTGGGCGCGCGCGACGGCGATTTCCTTGGGAAGCTCGACGCTGAGCTCGTGCGAGAGCTGGTCGATTTCGTCCTGGAGCTTTTTCTTGATCTTGGCTAGTGGGTCGGACATGGCAGTTTGGTTGTCTGTTCGCCAAAAAAGTCCGCGGGGTCCGTGAGCGACGGATGGCCGCCCGGACCCCGCTTAAGTAGACATTATAGATGCGGGGGAATTGAAGTCACAAGGGGGAGCGCAAGAATTGCCGGGAAGAGGCGTGGCCAGAGGTTAGCGGACCCGGACTTCGAGGCTCTGGGTTTTGGTATTGCCGGCGGCGTCAGCGATGGTCAGAGTGTAAGTAGTTGTCTTGGCTGGAGTTACGTCGACGCAGCGGGAGTAAGAGGGCCACACGGGATTGGATTGAGGCTCCAGCTTGACGGTCTTGGCGTTGGCCACGCCGTAGCACAACTGGACGGATTCGCCTCGGCGAACCATTCCTGGGATGGCGTAGAAGTTTTGGATGGCGAGTTCTTTGCCACCCATTTGCTCAATCGCGGCGCGATCCTGTTCCTGTTGTTTCTGGGTTTGCTCTTCCCTGGCCCGCCTTTCGATGTCGCGATTTTCCTTCCAGCGCGAAACAAGGATGAGGCAAACCACTAGCGCGACGAAGCCGAGGACGGTCCAGGAATATAGAAAAGGATTCTTGAAGGCGGATTTCTTTTGCGGATCCGGTTCAGCCAGCATGCACGCGCTCCGTTCGAATGAGGGCTTCCAATAGAAAATACAGCGGAAGGGCATCTGGAGGAAAGCCGGAGAAAGCAAGCAGGTTCTAAGGATGCACGGTGTTGGTCAGTTCCCGCCAAGTGACGAGCTTGATGTTTTGTTCCTGGAGCAATTGGCGGAATTCCTGGCTGGTGAAAAAATCGAAATCGCGCTGACGCCAGGCGGCGCCCCACGTGTCGCGCTCGCGCGTTGCGGCTTTCATTTCCTCGTCCGCGAAAGCGACGTGGATGACGAATTCGGTGACGCCGGGTTGAAGATTTTTCAGCGCGGTCTTGTAAAACTCGGACCATTTTTCAGGCGGAACGGCAGGCGCGATGGTGACAGTGTGATCAATGACGACGTCGGCGGGAGTCAAACTGGATTCAAGATACGCGTGGTCCGCGAACCAGTCGCGCGTGACGAAAAACGGAAGCTTGTAGGCATGGGCGACGCGAAGAAATATTTCGAAGAGTTCCTTGCCACTGCTGATGAGGCGGTATTGATGAGAATCAAGGTGAGTGGGACGAATCCCCATCGCCAAGGCGCGGTCAATTTGCGCGCGAAGCTCCAGCTCGACTTCCCGGGGATTTATTTTTGTGGACGTCGCCCAGTCGTGATGGAAATAACCGTTGTCGTCGACCAGGCTGGGAACTTTGTCCTTCGAAGCGACGGGGCCCCAGCGGTAGTAAACCCGTTCGCTGGTCAGCGTAAGGTGAAGGCCAAAATCGACGGCAGCATGAGATTTGGCATAGTCGGCAATTTCCGGAAACCACGGGCAGGGCACCATGAGGCTGGCGGAGTTGACGAGCCTGGTGTCGAGAGCTTTGATGGTTGCGGCGTTCACGGAATGAGTCATGCCAACGTCGTCGGCGTGGACAATCAGGAGCTTGGCATCGCGGGGGAAGCCGAGCCTTTCGGCGAGAGTCTCGCTCGCATCTTGCGCGTGCGCATTGAGAAGGGCACACGCGAGAAGGAAGAACAAGATTGTGATGCGGCTTCGAATCATTTTACTGGCCCTTCCTACGTTCCCGGTGACTAAACTTCGTTAGAGAGTTCCGGAGCTAATTCCTAGTCCTCCAAGGTGGCAGCGGAAGTGATTTCGAACGATGTCCGAGCACCCTTGGTGGGAGACTGCCCGGGACCGGCGATTGGCTGGCCGCCGCCGATCCAAACATCGACGGTGCCAGGGACGATGCGGCGGACGCCAGCTTCGTCGACAATGCTTAAATCGCGGTCGCGCGACGTGAAATCCACGGTTTTGGAAGCAGCGGCATCGAGATGGATGCGCTGGAATCCAGCGAGAGCGCGAATCGGGGCGCCATCAAAGCTGGGATGCGCAAGATAAAGCTGCACAACTTCGTCGCCTGGCACGGAACTGGCGTTCGTTACGCGAACGGAAACACTGACGGTGCCATCCGCGGCGACCTTCGCCTGGCTCACCTTCGCTTCGGAATAATTGAAGGACGAAAAACTCAGACCGTAGCCGAAAGGATAGAGGGGCGGCTCCGTGAAGTAGCGGTAGGTGCGGCCGGACATGGAGTAGTTTCCAAACGGCGGGAGTTGCACGATGGATTGATAAAATGTGATCGGAAGCCTTCCCGCAGGATTGTAATCACCGGAAAGAACGTCGGCGACGGCGGCGCCGCCTTCTTCTCCGGGATACCATGCTTCGACGATGGCGGCGGCGTGCTGCTGTGCCCAATTCACGGCGAGCGCGCTGCCGCTTGTGAGGATAACGATCAAAGGCTTGCCCGTGGCAGCGACGGATTCGAGAAGCTCTTCTTGAGGACGCGGGAGATTGAGGTCCAGGCGATCGCCGCCGAAAAAGCCGGGATCGCTGGAATCGCTTTCCTCGCCTTCGAATTGCGCGGTGATGCCGACAACAGCGATGACGACATCCGCCTTGCGAGCGGCGTTTACGGCATCCTCAATCAGATTTGGCGGCAGCCAGAGGAGCCGCGCGGTGGCCTCCCACCAGCCGTGGAAGTATTCGATTCGAATCGGATAAGGATGACCGGCCTGAAGATGAACAAGCGTGGTCATCGTGCGCGTTCCATGAGGAGCGGAGTCATCGACAGACTTTTTTCCGTCCAGGTAAATGCGGTAACCACCGTCGGCGCTCGCGCCCAAGCGGTAGTCGCCATCGACGGGTGGGACCAGTTCGCCCGTCCAGCGAATGGAATAGTTGCCAGCGGGAACACCTGGTCCGGGCGAGACATTGTTCCATTCGAAATCCACGCTGGCATCCACACGCTTCAAAACCGGAGCGCCTGAAAACTTGATGTTGGCAAAATATTCCGCGTTCAAGCCGGGCTGGGAATTCGCTCCGCCGGTGCGCAGATGCTCCGAGGGAACGACAACCGCGCTCGTCTCCGTTACCGAAGACCCCCTTGCCGTGAGAATCTTGGCGCCTTGAAAGCGCTTGCGAAGGCCATCGAGAATGGTGGTGTAGCTGGACGGGTTGCCGTTGTAATTGCCGACGAGGACGCTCAAAGAATCGGCATTGGGCCCGATGACCGCGATGGTTTTCACGGAAGATTTCAACGGCAACGTGTTACGGTCGTTTTTCAACAGCACGATCGATTTGCGCGCGGCCTCGAGAGCAAGCTGGCGGTGCGCGGGAGTGTCGTTGTCGGCGATGGTCAGTTTCGACCAGGGCACGCGCTCCGGCGGGTCAAACATGCCGAGGCGGAACCGCGCTTCGAACAGGCGTTTCACAGCGCGATCGACGTCAGCGTTCGAAAGCAAGCGGTTGCGAACGGCAAATGGCAGAGCACCAAATTCGGGGCCGCAGCTCAAGTCCGTTCCCGCCTTCACCGCGAGGGCTGCGGCTTGTTCGAGAGTCAAAACGAATCCATGGCCTTGATGGAGGTCGCTGATGGCCCAGCAATCCGAGACAACATAGCCTTTGAAGCCCCATTTGTTGCGCAGCGAGTCAAAGAGAAGTTGATTCGCGCACGCCGGTTCGCCGCGCACGGCGTTGTACGCGCACATAACCGAATCTGCTTTGCCTTCCATAACCGTCGCGCGAAATGCGGGAGTATAGGTGTCGGCGAAATCGTGCGGAGAAACCGGCACGTTAAAGCGATGCCGCAGAACTTCGGGGCCGCTGTGGACGGCAAAATGTTTGGGTGTCGAGACCGTTTTCAAATAATTCGGATCGTCGCCTTGCAAGCCCCTTACGAAGGCTACGCCGATATGGCTAGTCAAGTAAGGATCTTCGCCATAGGTTTCCTGGCCGCGGCCCCAGCGCGGGTCGCGAAAAATATTGATATTCGGCGACCAAAAGGTGAGGCCGTAGTAGCGGCCGGTGTTTCCATGCTGGATGGCGTCGTTATATTTCGCGCGCGCTTCGGTGGAGATCACATCGGCGACACGATGGATCAAATCCGTATCCCACGTGGCGGCGAGACCGATGGCCTGGGGAAAAACGGTTGCGCTCCCCGCGCGCGCCACGCCGTGCAAGCCCTCATTCCACCAGTTGTACGCCGGAATGCCGAGGCGCGGAATCGCGGGCGCGACGTCTTGCATCTGTGCGACCTTTTCTTCGAGCGTCATCCGCGAGACCAGATCGTTTACGCGTTGCTCGAGGGGAAGGCTCGCGTCGAGATAGGCGGGCCGCGCGGGCTCCTCGGCGGCGGACGTGTTCCCCGCAGTTTGGGCGCTAAAACTCGATACGCCGAACAGCAGGCACAGGAATACCGTGAAAGATCGAAAAAGTTGGTTATTCACGGCGAAGATTCTCGCCTACTCGATGCCGGTAGTCCAGTAGCGGTTAGCGACCGTGGCTGTCAACCATTGGCAAACTTCGGCAGGAACATCCCCGTCTGCTTGGCATGCGCTGCAAACTTTTCGCCGAACTCCTGCGAGAGGAAGGACTCTTCGCGGCGTGCCTTCCAGTAAAACGACAGCCAGGCAATGGCCACCGCGAGCAATCCGCGCACTTCGCCCGTAGCGACGACCGTTCCTAACAGCGCAAGCAAGATCCCGGTATAAATCGGATGGCGAATGTTGCGATACGGTCCGGTGCGAATTAACTCATGGCCCTCTTTCAGGGTGACGACACCGCTCCAATTGGCCCCCAAATGCCAGCGAGCCCAAAACGCGACAGCCACGCCTACGGCGGTCAGGAGAACGCCGGTCCATTCCACCGCGGGGTTCGCGGGAACAAACCGTGCACCGAGCCATCCGTAGCGCGCCTCGGGCCGGACCAAAAGTTCAGCAGCGGCCACCAGCGGGAGCGTATACACGAATCGCTGACCCCACGTTTCGCGCCGTTTGGTCTTCTTGCGATTGAACGCGGAAACCAGCCAATACAATCCAAATAAAATCCAAAGCCCGTTGATCCATTCTCGTGATGAGGAGAAGTCCATGCGTGCGTTGTTACATCAACTCCTCGACGAAAGAACGGGCCACGTCGGGCGGGACGTTCAGATCGCCATGGACCAGCGGTCCATCGTTGAGGACCGGCTCGGCGCCGTGCAACGTGGAAACGTCAGTGCGCTCGAAGAATTTCCCGATGGGAATCTCCTCGCCCCAGAGCAGCGACTTCTCCATGGCGGCCATCCAGTTGCTGGGATCATGCGCTGAATCGTCCTCGAGCTTCTTCACGCGCGGACGGAACCACTGGTAAGTATTGTCGTGGTTGTAGGTAACGCACGGGCTGAAGACATCCAGGAACGAAAAGCCCGGATGTTCGATGCCTTGTTTGATCAATTCGGTGAGATGCTTTTGCTCGCCGCTGAAGCCGCGCGCAACAAATGTCGCTCCCGCCGCCAGGGCCAACGAAATCGGGTTGACCGGCGCTTCGATGTTGCCGAAAGGCATGCTTTTCGTCTTCATGCCAACGCGGCTTGTCGGAGACGTTTGGCCGGTGGTAAGGCCATAGATCTGGTTATCCATGACGATGTAAAGCAGGTCCACATTGCGGCGCATCGAGTGGACGAAATGATTGCCGCCAATCCCAAAACCATCACCGTCTCCGCCCGTTACCAAAACGGTCAGCTCGTGATTCGCGAGCTTCAGGCCGGTAGCCACCGCCAACGCGCGGCCGTGCAGAGTGTGCATGCCGTAGGTATTCATGTAGCCGGGGAAGTTGGACGAGCAGCCGATGCCGCTGATAGTCACCACGTTGTAAGTTGGGATGCGCAGCTCAACCAGCGCCTTCTGCACGGCAGCAAGCACGCCAAAATCGCCGCATCCCGGACACCAGTCGGGATCGACCTTGCCTTTCAAATCCGCCATGGTCAGTTGCTGACTCACACGCTGTACGCTTGTCGCCATTTGCGTCTTCTCCTCAGACCATAATCTCGTGCATGGGAACGGACAGTTTCGTCTGCCCAGCAAGTTGCTGTTTCACCGCCTCGACGATGTGGTGCGGCATGAAGGGTTCGCCGTCGTATTTGCGGATGTGGCCGTCCGGCACAAAGCTGGTTTCGCTGCGCAGGTAGCGCGCAAACTGCCCGCTGTAATTGTTCTCCACGATGATGGTGTGCCGTGAGTCCCTCAGAATGTCCAGAATCGCTTCACCGTGCAGCGGCACGAGCCAGCGGATTTGCAGCTGATTGGCGGAGATTCCTTCTTCATTGAGGATTTCGCAAGCTTCCTCGATTACCCCTTTCGTCGAACCCCAGCCGATTAGCGTCACGTCGGCGTCGGGCGGACCGGACAGCGTTGGCGACGGCACCGCAGCTTCTATCCCGGCCACCTTGCGCATGCGTTTTTCCATCATGGCGCGGCGCTTGACCGGATTCGTGAATTCGTCGCTGATCAGCACGCCGTCTTCCATGTGTTCATCCGTCGCAACCGTGTGGATGTGGCCTGGAACGCCCGGAACCGCCCGCGGTGAGATGCCGCTGTCGGTGATTTTGTAGCGCTTATAATCCCCGTTCGTGGCAGCCGCGGACTGAGCTCCGTTGCCATTGGCATTCACCGTGATAAGTTCGCCGCGATCGATGCTCTGGTTGAAATCCAGATCTTTGGGATGCACGCTCAGCCGACCTTCCGACAGGAGCAGATCGCAAAGCACGAGGCCCGGACACTGGAAGCGATCCGCGAGATTGAAGATTTCGGGGATCAGCTTGAAGCAATCGCCGATGTCGAGGGGAGCTGCAATCACGCGCGGATAATCGCCGAAGGCGGCGCCGAGCATTTGCCACAGATCGCCTTGCTCGGTCTTGGTGGGGACGCCCGTGGACGGGCCCGCTCGCTGGCAATTGATCACCACCACCGGAGTTTCGATCATCGCGGACATGCCCAGGCCCTCGCTCATCAGTGCAAATCCGCCTCCCGACGTGGCACACATGGCGCGGACACCGGCGTGAGCCGCGCCGATGGTCATGTTGATCACGCCGATTTCGTCCTCCACCTGGCGGACCATGATCCCCGCTTTGCGCGCGTGCGCCGCCATCCAATGCAGCACCCCCGTTGAAGGACTCATCGGGTAGGCGCAGTAGAATTTCACACCGGCTGCCGCTCCGCCCATGGCCATGGCCACATTGCCGCTGAGGATCGCGTAACGATTGTCTGTCTTGGGAATGGGATTCGGAAAAGCCATGAAGTTTGCGGCGGCATAATCGTAGCCGGCCCGCGCCACTCCGACGTTCTCTGCCACCACAGCTTCGCCTTTTTTCTTGAACTGCTCGCGGAGAACTTCTTCCGGCGCCTGGAAGCCAATCCCCATCATGTGCAGGCCCGCGCCGATCGCCAGCGTGTTCTGCGCGACTTTATTTCTTGTGATGTCCGCCAGCTCGGAAACAGGAAGCGGGCAAAGCTGCACGCCATCGGCGGCGGGGCCAGGCTTGATGGTGTCCGCGTTGTAGATACAGGCTGCGCCGGCAGTGAGCAGTTGCAGGTGACGATCCATGGTGTCCTGGTTCAGGGGAATGAGCAAATCGATGCGGTCGCCCATGTTGGTGATTTTTTCCGTACCCGTTCGAATCGTCAGTAAGGTGTGGCCGCCGCGGATGATGGATTGATAGGCGTTGTAGGCGTTCAGGTGCAGGCCGCGACGGCTGAAGATTTTTGCGAAAATGTCGCCCGGGGTGGCGACTCCTTGTCCGGCCGCACCTCCGATACCGATAGCGAAGGTTTGCTTCATCGCACCCTCTCTTGCTGAGTGCCGGCCGTTCCACTGCTCCCCAGCGCTCGGCCGGGCTCAATTCAAAGTTCGTATTCCCGTCAGCGAGACTCCTCCTGTGAAGAACCAGCTAGTTTTTCGGGTAGCGGGAGTATACACCCAAAACTTCCGCATATTCCCTCCCGCTGGAGTTTTAGATTCGACCGCCCAAGCTAGGCTGGCTGGGAGTGGGTAGGGACGAAGAAGCCATCGCAAAGAACTTCGCTCGCGCCAAATTGTCCGCGTGTCGGCCAATTTGGAGGCTGTTTTGTTGGCCCGCCAGGAGCACACTCTTCCTCATGAAAAACGAATCCCAGCACAAGCTCGGGCCGCAAACACGGGCGATTCATGGCGGCGAACCAAATCGCCGCGGCGTCAATGGCCCGATCGTCACGGAAATCATCCGCTCCTCCACTTTTACCTTTTCTTCCACCGAGGAAATGAAGCTGTGGGCCGAGGGCAAGAACAAGGCCTACATCTATACGCGCTACGGCAATCCCACGCTCTCGGTGGCGGAAAAGAAAATCGCCGCGCTCGAAGGCGCGGAAGCCGCCGTGGTTACTTCGTCAGGAATGGCCGCTATTTCTTCCGCGTTGCTTGCCGCGCTGAAAGCCGGCGATGAATTGATCACCACGTCGCAAACCTACGGCGGCACGTACCGCCTGCTGCGCGACGTTTTCCCCAACATGGGCATCACCGTGCGCCACGTCGGAACCGATCTCGCGGGCATCGAAAATCTCGTTACGCCGCGTTCGAAGGTTCTTTATGTCGAAACGCCCACGAATCCCACGCTTCGCCTCGTCGACATTCAAAAAGCAGTGGACTTCGCCAGGAAGCACAAACTCGTCTCCATCATCGACAACACCTTCGCTACGCCTGTCTTGCAGAATCCCATTGCGCTTGGCTATGACATGGTCGTGCACAGCGCCACAAAAGCGCTCGCCGGCCACTCCGACATCATCGCGGGCGTTGCTGTGGGCAATTCAGATTGGATGGAGCGCGTCCGCCACATGATTATTTATCTGGGCGGATCGATGGATCCGGGCGCGGCGTATCTGCTCATTCGTGGAATCAAAACGCTCGGCGTGCGCGTGGAGCGCCAGTGCGAAAACGCCATCGCCGTCGCCAAATTTCTTGAGCGTCATCCGAAAGTGGCGCGCGTGCATTATCCTGGCCTGAAATCACATGCGGATCACAAGCTCGCGGCAAAACAAATGCGCGGATTCGGCTCCATGTTGGCATTCGACATGAAGGGCGGGCTGCCGGCGGCGCGGCGCTTCTGCGATCGCGTGCGGCTGTTCCTGCTGGCGGCGAGTCTTGGCGGAGTGGAGTCGCTGGTGATTCTTCCAATTTACAGTTCGCACTACAACATGACGAACGAGGAATTGCAGCGTGCGGGCGTCAGTCCGGGAACGGTGCGCGTTTCGATCGGTCTCGAAGACAAAGAAGATTTGATCGAAGATTTGAAGCAGGCGCTGGGCTGATTTTTTCAGCCCGCAATTAATTTTGCGACATCGAGCGTCGGAATTGCATTAGCCTTGCGGGCCGCTTCAAGACTTCATCGGTTTGCAGACCGGCCACTAGAAAGACAAGACCTCGACTTCCGCTAAATCCTAGGACTTCGCCGTGGGAACGGGAACCGGGGCTGGGGCGGAAGCCGCAAATTCGTCCTGCTCGGGGAGCAGGGACTTCACGATGTCTTCCAGTTCGTGCGCGCTTTTCACGTGCTCGGGATAATTGTGCGCGGTAATGTCGAAGGACACGTTGTATTTTGCGCGGACGGTCTGCAGTTCTTCCTGCAGGCGGACGGCGACGCGCTTGGCGTTCAGGACGTCGGTCTCCGGCAACACCAAGGCGAACGTATCCGTCGCAAGGCGATAGATGGAATCGGTCGGCCGCAGCTTGCGGGACATGGCTTTCGCGGCGTCGCTCCAGGCTTCCGAGGTCGCGTCGTTTTGAGTTGTGGAAGCGCCGGCGGGCTTGGCCTTCACGACCAAGATGGAGAGCGTCTTTTGCATGGTCATAGCCCTCCGGTATTCCATGGTGAGGCGATCCCAGAAATGATTTTGGTCGGGCATGGTGTGGAGCAAGTCCACGCTGGCCTGATGCTGCAACGTGACGTTGCGTTCCAGTTCGGCCAGAATCTGCTCCTTGAGTTTGCGCACGGTGCGCTGGCGTTCGAGCAAGTAGCCGACAAAGAGCAAAGTCAGCGCGCAAAAACCGAAGAAGGACGCACGGAGAGTCCACTTATTGCCAACGGGATGGAGAAACACCAACGGGTACATGAACATGGCCAGCCCGGCCGCCTGAATGAGAACGAAGGCAGCGGCTAGAATGGTGAGCTGCAGCTCACGGCGTTCGAGACGATCCAATTCTTTGCGGTTCAGCGTGCCCATATAGTTTTATCTCGCACCCCCGATCCAGCTGCGGCCACCCGGTTTGGATTCCCACCGGGGCAGCGCGCGCGCCCACGAGACAGGCTGCGCTTCGTTCCATGGTCCGATTCATAGGCGCTTTCTTCAATGGGCGCGAAGTACTGTGTAGCGGAAATGCTACTGTCCTTTTGTAGCAAGACGGCGAAGCAATGAAGTAATAAGGTAAGGGCGTAACGAAAAAGAACGAGGGGGTACCCCCCACCCCGGGTGTTCTCGGGCAAAGAGTTTGGAATTGCCTGAAAACAAACGAGTTGAGCTTCTGTTCCTGCAAAAGGTGCGCAAGCGTGTGAAAAGAAAGAGCTTGAATGAAAAAGCGCCTTCTCGCCGCCGAGAAGGCGCAAGGCTACAACGGAAAACGGACGGAAGGGATGCTGGCGCTACGGTCGGCTCCAGGAGAGGAAGGTGTCGGGGCCGTTTTGGCCGGGGTTGGTGAGCCTGGCGGCTTTGCCGGAGCGGAGATCGACGGCGATCAGAGGCGTATCGCTTCCTGTGTAATCGGAATAGACGATGGTTTTGCCGTCCGGCGACCAGTGGGCTTGCACGCTCAGGCGGTCGGCCGGGGATAGCGGAGTGAGAACCAGATTCGAGAGCGGCACAACGTAAACGCGGGCCACGTCTCCCGGGTAATCGCAGCCCACTCTGCCGAAGGTGATGGCGAGGGTGTCGTCACCGGGCGAAAATGAGAAATCCAGGACATTGTCAAAGCCCTCGGGGAACGGGATTTCGAGGAGTTGTTTTGTAGCGGTCTTTTGCACGATGAGGGCGAAATTTCCGCCGGCGCAGTCGGGCGTATCGTCGTCGACTGGTTCCCGGCCGCCGGGACCCGGGACGAGGATTCCCAGCAGCGCTCCGCTCGGCGAGTAATGCGCGTCGGTAGGAAAATTGGCGATGGCGAGCGCTTCGTGCTTGCCGTCGGAAACTCTGATGCGCTCGACCGCATTGGCGGCGATGGCCAGAAGATGCGCGGGATCGGGCGCTCCGAGGATGCGGGTGACGCCGCGCTCGACGAGGCTGCGTTTGCCGGAATCGAGATCGAGGACGCGGTAGCGGAGCGGATTGGCGTTGTTCACGGGATAGACGAGCGCGCGGCCCTTCTCTGACCAGAACATCGTTTTCGGTGTAAGGTCCGGCAGCGAATCCAGTATGGTGTCGCTGCTGTTGGCGATGGAACGCAAGTGCAGTTCGTGAGTTTGCAAATTCCAATAGGCGAGCTCGGTTCCGTTCGGGGAAAGCACACCGCCGGCGATTTTGGGAAGCTCCTCGAAGCGGCCATCGGAGTGGCGCAGGCAGGTCAGTTCCATGCGCGAGAAGACTAAACCAGGCAGAACTGGCGCGTTGCTCGCAGCCGCGGGGACTTCGGCGGCAGAAGCGCACGTCGGCGGAGGAGGAATCACGCGAACGACGCGGAAGCCGTTGTTGGCGGCCGCGGAACCGGGAGTCCTGCCAACCAGGATTCCGGTCTGTTGCGCGAGGGCGGTTGTGCTGGCGAGCGTCAGAAGCAAGGACGTGGCAATGAGTTTGATGGACATGGTTGACTCCTAGGGAACCGAATGGGAGCGCCGTATCCTTATTTCACTCCCGCGCAACGGGGGAAGATATGGTTCTTCGGTCCTAGTGTTGGCAGAGGGTAATGGGACAGCCGCGAATGGGCGGGCTGTTCGTAAGGACAGGGCGGAGACCAAAGTAAGAGCACGATGTTATCGTGCCCCCAGCAAGAGGGACGAAAAAGGAGGACAGGCAAGAATGCCTGTCCCACCGGGGCAGGGACAACGACAGGCAGGAAGGCCGGCGGAAGGGAATGGCGACGTAAAGTCGCCGCTACAAGGGAATCCCTTGTCTAAGAAGAGCGCGGCCAGGAGTGTCTGTGCCACAAAGAGAGGGCATAAAAGCAGAACGGGCGGCACGACTTGCGTCGCGCCGCCCGTTTTGTAATTTTGTGAAGTGAACTGATTCAGCGAAGCTGGATCAGCTGTTCCTTAGAGGGGCTGTACGTTCGAGGCCTGCAGGCCCTTGGGGCCCTTGGAAACTTCGAATTCAACCGCC
>Ga0179587_10000517_pt1 | contig 16002 bp, 13 predicted proteins | sample CZODoug2_1_08_16_FD_185932 | JGI IMG/M metagenome (GOLD analysis project Ga0179587, IMG submission 185932) | Vadose zone soil fungal communities from Angelo Coast Range Reserve, California, USA - CZODoug2_1_08_16fungal | ecosystem: Environmental > Terrestrial > Soil > Vadose zone | place: USA...
TCCGCGTTGAATACCAGGGATACGAGCTTGGCAAGACTTTACGGGTGGACGCTCACCAAGACGGCGACAGGGTTGAGCTAACGGCCCGCGTTACCGGCCATTGGGGCTTCTCGTTTGGCCACAATTCGCGCCGGTTGCACATCGAAGTCCGCATGCCTCGCGAGGCCGACCTGCAGGTGGAAACGGGCGATGGGTCCGTACAAACCGAATCCATCAATGGCACTGTGAACGTTCATACGGGTGATGGGTCGGTGAAAGCCTACTCGCTGAGCGGCACGATCGATCTTCATACCAACGACGGCAGTATTACCGTTGAGAACCTCAAGGGTGACGTAAAGCTGCGCACGGGGGACGGCTCGATTGAAGCCCGCGATCTGGACGGCAAGGTGGAAGCTGACTCCGGCGATGGCCACATTCGCATTGCGGGGCGGTTCGATGCGCTCAACGTGAAAACGGGCGACGGCAGCGTGAATACGCGCGTTCTCCCCGGCTCCAAGATGGTTTCGAGTTGGACGATTCGGACAGGTGACGGCAGCGTGGACCTCGTACTCCCGTCCGACTTCCAAACGAATATTGACGCCAGCACGGGCGACGGGCATATCAGCCTGGGCATTCCGGTTACCATTGAAGGAACATTCAAGAACTCGGAGATGCACGGCAAAATGAACGGTGGTGGTCAGCCGCTAACCATCCACACCGGTGACGGCTCAATCCGACTGAGCAAGAGTTAGCGCGAATCGCGCCAGAACCCGGAAACCAGAGTCGGCTGGCGCGCCTAGTCCCAGTACTCGGTCGATGCAAACTAGCGCCCACAGTTGTCCTCTTTTGACGACTTCTCTTCACACTCCAACCATTACAAACCACTGACAATAAAGGACCTGCCTTTTGGTGTCCGGCTTGCAATTCTCTTCTCCTAGATTGTCAGGAGACTGCTGTGATCATCTTCGCCCTCCTGGCCGCCCTGATTCTTCTGGTAGCGGTCACGCTGATTAGTTCCATCGATTTCTCCCGCACACGCCGTCACTGATGCGGTAACGATAGTTTGCGCCTTGAAACTAACAGTTATCCCGCCAGCCCCTTCCCGCCGGTGCCTCTCGTAAAGCATAATCACAGCCTAAATATGGCTCTCATGGCCACAACTCCAACCGCGGCTGCTTCGGCACGCCCAAGGCGAGCGCGCACTTGGATTATTCTGTTTCTCCTTTACACGCTGATTGCGGTGCTCCTGACCGGTTACAAATATCTTGACGATCTCACCCGGCAGCATCCCGGCACTTTCTACTTGCGGGTCTTGGAAGAAGGCACGGGTGTATATTCCGTTTTTTTTCTGCTGCCAGTTGTCTTTCGCTACGCGCGCGTCTACCTCTTCGAGCGCAAAGGTTGGCTGAAGCTCGGGCTCTTCCACCTGGGCGCTGCGGTTGTTTTCTCCGCGGCGCACACTTCGATTATGGCCATCAGCCGGCATTTTCTTTCGCCGCTCATGGGTCTCGGTCCGTACGATTACGGCATCATGTCGTACCGCTACCCAATGGAGTTCTCGAATGACCTCATCGGGTTCACCGTCATCGTGGGCCTTTATTCCTTCTACCAACGATTGCGGATCGCGCAGGCCCAACAACTGGCTGCTGCGGAACTGCGGACAGATCTGGTGCAAGCGCAACTAGAGAATCTGCGCTTGCAATTGCAACCGCACTTTCTCTTCAACTCGCTGAACACGATTTCTTCCGTCATGTACGAAGACGTCCGCGCCGCGGACGCGATGATCACGCAACTGAGCGACCTGTTGAGGCTCACGCTGCGGGCTTCGCGAACGCATGAAATTCCGCTCGCGGAAGAACTGCAAATCACACGGCTGTACCTCGACCTGATGCAGAAACGCTTCGAGAACAAATTGAGGGTGTCCTATGTAATTGACGCATCCTTGAACGAGACGCTTGTGCCGCAGCTTATCTTGCAGCCGCTGCTGGAAAATTCGCTTCGGCATGGAATGAAATCAGGAAACGGCGCGATGGAACTCTCCATAGGGGCACATCGAGAAAACGGCAGCCTGATCCTGCAAGTCTGTGACACCGGCTGCGGTCTTGCGGAGAATGATCCAGGGCAACTGTTCGGCCGCGGGTTGGGGCTTTCGAATATTCGAGACCGTTTGGCGCATCTGTACGGCGAGTGTCAGGAGTTTTCGATTGCGAACCGGTCCAGCGGAGGCGCGGAGGTGACGCTCCGCGTTCCCCTGCACGCCTCAACGCAAATTCGCCGAACTTCAGAATGAGCCTGACGTCCCCACTCCGCGTTCTCATCGTTGATGATGAAGCGCCGGCACGGCGCAAGATACTACGGCTGCTGCGTCAAGAGCCTGCCGTAGAGATTGCCGCCGAGGCTGACGGGGGCGAGTCGGCCGTCGCGGCGATCAAGAAACATCGGCCCGACTTGGTTTTTCTTGATGTGCAGATGCCCGGGCTGGACGGCTTTGGAGTCATTCAGTCACTCAGTGCCGCAAAGATTCCTCCGCCGCGCGTGATTTTCATCACGGCTCATGACAAGTTTGCGCTGCGGGCCTTTGAGGCGCACGCTTTCGACTATCTGCTCAAACCCGTCGGCGAAGAGCGCTTCCGCGAAGCGCTCCGGCGGGCAAGAATTCAGCATGGGCAATCAGCGGATGGATTCGTTTTCCGGCTAGGCGCGATGCTGGAACAACTGCAGCGTGAAAAGTCGTTGCCCGATCGCTTGCTCGTCGAGGAAGATTCGCGAGGGGTTTTCGTTCCGGTGAAGGAAATCGCGTGGGTGGAAGCGGATCGGAACTACGTGCTGCTGCATTGCGGCAAGAAAACGCACACGCTGCGGAGCACGCTGGACGCGCTGCAAAATTCGCTCGACCCCAAGGTATTCGTGCGCATCAACCGGGGAACGCTGGTGCGGCTCGACGCCATCCGCGAGCTGCTGCCGTGGTTCCACGGCGAATACAAAGTGATGCTCCACGACAACACCGAACTCCGCTGGTCGCGGCGCTACGTGACGCAGCGGCCCGAACTTCTGAAGCTCACCTGAAACGCGCCCGCAAAGTCGTTCCTGAGTGGTTGAAATGATTCATTCATAGCGCAGAGCGACCAAGGGATCGATCCGTGTCGCGCGGCGCGCGGGGATGAAACACGCCAGCAGCGCGACACACACGAGCAAGCCCGCGACGCCCGCAAACGTGAGCGGGTCCGTGGGGCTGGTGCCGAAAAGCAGGCTGGTCATAAGACGAGTGATCCCAAGCGCGGCTACTACGCCCAAGGCAAGTCCAATAAGCGTTAAGCGCGTTCCCTGACCCAGGACAAGGCGGAAGACATCGCGGCGCTGCGCTCCAAGGGCGATGCGGATGCCGAGTTCCTGGATGCGCTGTGTGACGCTGTAGGCGATCAATCCATAGAGGCCTACAGCGGCAAGAACCAGAGCGAAAGTTGCAAAAAGTCCCAGAAGAAGCATGGTAAAGTGCGCGCGGGAAAGCGAATCGGCGAGAAGCTGGTCCATGGTGGCAATGGAAGCCATGGGTTGTTCGCGATCCAATTGTTGGAGCTCGGTGTGTATTCCCGAGACGACAGTCAAAGGATCGTTGGATGTGCGCACCAGAATCGTCATTCCCGACATGACGAGTTCTGGATAGGGCCAATAGACGGATGGCTCCGCGGAGATATCGAGTCCCATTGCGCGGACGTCGCCGCCGACGCCGATAATCTCCGATGGCTTCAGCTCGTTCTCTTGAAAACTCTTCATGTAGATGGCTGCTTTCTGTCCAAGAGGGTTTAGCCCGTTCATGTATTTGTCTACAAAGGCTTGATTCACGATGGTCACATGCTTTTCCTCGGCCATCTCCTGCTCGGTGAAGAGACGTCCGGCACGCAAAGGGATACTCATGGTGGGAAAATAGTCTGGCCCGACAACGCGGACATCTGCGACGGGAAGATCCATCAGCGACTGCTGCGGCTGGCTCAGGATGTGAACGCCGGTGGCCGAACCCAATCCCATGAGAGGAGGAAAACTTTCCATGGTGGCAGAGCGGACTCCGGGGACGGTGCCGATGCGAGCGAGCAACTGCCGGAAGAAAGCCATTCGCAGTGGGTCCGTGGCGTACTTGGATCGCGGGAGAGTCACCTTGAAAGTCAAGAGATGGCCCGTATCAAACCCCGGATTGACGCCCACGAGCCTGACAAAGCTGCGAACAAGCAACCCGGACCCGGTGAGAAGGACGAGTGCAAGGCTCAATTGCACGACGACGAATGCGCTTCTGGCGAGGCCGCTGCGCTTTCCCGGTGACGAGCCGCGCCCGCCCTCTCTTAGAGTTTGGGCGATTTGCGAATGCGCCGACATATAGGAGGGGAGGAAGCCGAAGAGCAAGCCGGCCAACAAAGTGGCGCCGGTGGCGAATGTCAGGAGGCGAAGGTCAATGGAAACAGAACTGAGATCGAGAAGATTTCGCGGGCTCGCGGCGAGGAGGGCGTTCGTACCCACGACGGTGAGCGTGACACCGATTCCTCCCCCGATCAGGGCAAGCAGTAGGCTTTCCATCAGCAATTGACGAGCGATGCGCCAACGGCTGGCGCCGATGGCGGTTCGAACGGCCATTTCACGCTCGCGGCTGGCGGCACGCGCCAGAAGCAGGCTGGAAACATTCGCGCACGCAATCAGCAAGACGAACGCAACGGCACCGAACAAGATCAGCAGGGCAGGACGGAGTTGGCCGGAAATCTGATCGCGCAGCGGGACAATGTTGACGCTCCAGTGTCCGTCAAAATCGGGATGCTCGTGTTCCAGTTGCGCGGCGATGGCGCTCATTTCCGCCTGCGCCTGCGAATAGGTAACGCCCGGTTTCAAGCGCGCAGCCACAGTCAGGAAACGGCCAATCTGCTTGTGATCGTGAAACGACTGCGGGAAGACAAACGGAGACCATATGCGAGGCTTTGCGCCGGTGAGGGAGCTGTCTTTAATGAACCAGTTGAAATTCTGCGGCGCGACGCCAACAACGGTCTGAGGCTTTCCATTGAGAAGAATGGATTTGCCGACAATCGCTGGATCACCGGCGAAACGTTCTTTCCAAAGGCCGTAATCGAGAATGACGACGTTGTCGTGGCCGGCCTGACCATTCTCGGTAGTGAAACCCGGACCAAGGATGGGATTGACGCCGAGCAAGGAAAAGAAATTCGCGGAGACCGCCTGGACGACAACTTCCTCGGGCTCGCCATTTCCAGTGAGATTGTTCCGCACGTCGGCGATATAAGCCATGCTGGAGAAGACTGTGCTTCGGCTTTGCCAATCGAGAAAATTCGGAGGAGAAACGGTGTTATGGGGATTGGGGTGCTGCGAATTGGATTCCCAGACCATTACCAGGCCGCCTGGATCGTGATACGGAAGCGGGCTGAGGAGAACGGAATTGATGACAGAAAAAATAGCAGTGTTTGCGCCGATGCCGAGCGCGAGCGTGAGCACGGCGACGGCTGTGAAGCCTGGGCTGCGCTGCAGCATGCGGAGGGCATAGCGAAAATCGCGCGCACACTCATCGAGCCAGCCAATGATGTCCACCGCGCGAGTGTCTTCCTTGAGGAGCGTAGTGTTGCCGAACCGTTTTTGCGCATCAAAGCGGGCGGCCTCGGGCGACATGCCCGCGGCAAGATTGTCCGCTGCGCGCATTTCGAGGTGAGAACGCAGCTCTTCGTCGACCTCACGATCCAGTCGTTCTCTTCGCAACAGCCCCCTCAAGCGCGCGATGAAAGACACGGTACACCTCCCTTTCAAGCGAATCGGAGAACCTGGGCGACAGCCTGGGTGAGGCGCTCCCAATTCTTTTCTTCCTCGGCGAGCTGCTTGCGGCCGGCGGAAGTGAGGCGATAGTAGCGAGCGCGGCGATTGTTTTCTGTTGTGCCCCACTCCGCGCTGATCCACCCGTCCTGCTCCATGCGGTGAAGCGCGGGATAGAGCGACCCTTCCTCGACGCGCAGGAAGTCCTTGGAAACCATCTGGATATGAAGCGTGATGCCGTAGCCGTGCAGGGGGCCGCGCGCGAGGGTTTTGAGGACGAGCAAGGCGAGGGTGCCTTGGAGAAGGTCGTTCTTGGGCTTGTTCAAGGCCGCTCCTATAGATAGCTATGGGTACAGACGGCCCATCTTGCAAAATGTTTCACTAGCGGGCCAATTCAGACCGCGCGCGGCCGCCGTTTAGCCCGTTCATCCCCGAGAGCGGCCTGGTTGTCCCAAGCCTATTGCGCGCCGTGCCTGCGTGGCATTATGAACAGGGCCATGAACACCCTTCGACCGTTTTGCACTCTTTGCTGGCTCCTGGTGTTTGTGCTGCCGATGTGGCTGGTGTGTACCGCGAGCGCCCAGTCTAGGACCGACGTGGGCTGGCCGACGTATTCCAACGATCCGGGCGGCACGCGCTATTCTCGGGCGGCGCAAATTGACCGCAGCAACGTTGGTCAGCTTAAGGTGGCGTGGACGTTTCGAACCGGGGCGCTGCCGCACGACGAGGAGCTCGACAAGAAAGCGGCGTTTGAGGCTACTCCCATCCTTGTCGACGGGAAACTCTTCCTGAGCACTCCGTACGATCATGTGATCGCGTTAAACCCGGAGACTGGCGCCAAATTGTGGGAATTTGACCTCCAGCTTGAGCTGCCGTACGGTTCGTCGGAAGTGACTTCGCGCGGAGTCTCCGCGTGGCGCGACGCGCATGCCAAAGCTGATGCGCCTTGCACCCTTCGAATCCTTATCGGGACTCTCGATGCGCGCTTGATTGCGTTGGACGGAAACACGGGAAAGCCATGCAACGACTTCGGAGAAAATGGCGAAATTGACCTCACGACTGGTGTAAAACTGCGCGACCCGGGCGACTATCAAGTCACATCCGCTCCCGCAATTTTCAAAGACTTGGTCATCACCGGCTCATCACTTGGAGACAATCGGGCGGTGACGGTGGAGCGCGGCATTGTTCGCGCATTCGACGCGCGCAGCGGCAAATTGCGCTGGACTTGGGATCCCATTGCGCCGTGGGCCTATCAGACCACTCCTCGCACGGGCGCGGGCAACGCCTGGTCCACGATCTCTGTGGACGCCGGGCACGACCTGGTTTTTGTCCCCACTGGCAGCGCTAGTCCCGACTATTACGGGGGCATCCGTAAAGGTGATAACAAATGGGCGAATTCGGTTGTGGCTTTGCGGGCGAGCACGGGCGAATTCGTTTGGGGATTCCAGGTGGTGCACCACGACCTATGGGATTACGACGTGGCTGCGCAGCCGGTGTTGTTTGTGTGGAAAGATGGAACGCCCGCGATTGCGATCACAACGAAGATGGGTCGGGTGTTCATCCTGAACCGGCTGACAGGCGTGCCACTCTTTCCCATCGAAGAGCGCCCGGTGCCGAAGAGCGACATTCCCGGCGAAGAGGCCTGGCCAACGCAACCGGCTTCGACGATTTCGTTGGTTCCAGAAAAATTATCGCCCGAGGATGCCTGGGGAAAAGATGCTCAAGAAAAACAATGGTGCACGGAGAAAATCAAAGCGGCGCGAAGTGGGGAAATCTTCACGCCGCCGAGTCGGCAGGGCACGCTGGTTTTCCCGAGCAACGTCGGCGGTGTGAACTGGGGCAGCGCCGCGTACGACCCGCAGCGGCACCTGCTGTTCGTGGACACAAATCGCTTGCCGATTTTCGTGAAGCTCATCCCCAGGGATGAACTTGCTGATGCGCGGAAGAATGCGAGCGATCTCGACCGGCTGCACGGCGAATTCGCGCGGCAAACGGGCGCGCCCTTCGCGATGTTCAGGACGCCGCTGCTGGCGCCGAGCGGACTTCCTTGCAATACCCCACCTTGGGGGACGGTTGCAGCCGTGGATCTTTTCGCGGGGGAAAAAGTCTGGGACGTGCCGTTGGGAAGCTTCATTCCGGGCATGAACACGGGAACGATCACACTCGGTGGGCCGATGGTGACGGCAGGCGGGCTGGTGTTCAGCGCGGCAACAATGGACAACGGCTTGCGCGCGTTTGACTCGGAAACCGGCAAAGAACTGTGGAAATACGATCTTCCAGCCGGTGGACAGGCTACGCCGATGACCTACACGCTGAAAGGCAAGCAGTACCTGGTGATCGCCGCCGGTGGCCACGGGAAACTGGGAACCAAGCAAGGCGACTATGTGATCGCCTTCACGCTGCCATGAGTCAATCGGAGGAAATGAAAATCACAACTCAACCCACGTCCGTTCTCGAAAATCAAAAAGCATCTTTCTTCGCCGACGGAATGCTGATTGTTGTGGTCTTTGGCGTCGCGAATTTTCTATTGCATCTCTACTTCAACAATCGCTACGGCTACTTCCGCGACGAATTCAATTACATGGCTTGCGGGGACCACCTTGCGTGGGGCTATGTGGATCACCCTCCCATGATTCCGTTCCTGATCAAAATATCCCGGCTGCTGCTGGGCGATTCGACACGAAGCATCCGAATCGTACCGGCCCTGGCAACGTCGGCTGCCGTGATCCTGACGGCCATGATCGCTCGGGAACTGGGGGGCCGGCGCTTCGCTATGGCGCTGTCGGCATTGGCGTTTATCGCCGTGCCCATATATCTCAACGACGGCAGCGTCATGACCACCAACTGCCTCGAGCCACTGCTGTGGATGGGGTGTGTCTATTTCGCGATCCTGGTGATCAAGCGCGAAGATCCCCGCTACTGGCTCTGGTTTGGCGTCGTCGCAGGCATCGGTTTGGAGGAGAAATACTCGATTGGCGTTCTCGGATTTGCCATCGTGGTGGGGCTCTTGCTCACCGAGCAGCGCCGCATCTTTGCCAGCAAGTGGATCTGGCTCGGCGGAGCGTTCGCGTTCTTGGTTTTTCTTCCGAATTTTCTCTGGAATGTTCAGAATCACTGGCCCTTTGCCGAACTCATGCACAATATCAAAGCCGAAGGCCGCGACGTGGTCCTTTCTCCCGCGGCGTACTTCGCGCAACAGGTCCTCATTGCCCATCCGATCCTCGCGCCGATCTGGATTACCGGCGTGCTTGCCTTTCTTTTCTCCGCCAGCTGGAAGCCCTACCGGTTCCTCGGCTGGTGCTATCTAACCGCACTCACCGCATTCGTCGTCCTCAAGGGCAAGAATTACTATCTCGCGCCAATCTATCCGGTCTATCTGGCAGCCGGGGCCGTGGTGATTGAGAGTTATATCGCGCGCTGGCGCCAAGTGTGGCTAAAGCCCGCACTCGTGGTGCTGATTCTCGCGGGAGGGGTCTGGCTTACCCCGGTTGTCATGCCGGTTCTTCCCGTTCTTCAATTCATCTCCTATTTGGAGAAGCTCCCTTTCAAAGTCCCTCGTAGCGAACACAGCCACATGCGCGCCATCCTGCCGCAACACTTCGCTGATGAATTCGGATGGGAAGAAATCGTGGCCAAGGTAAATGAGGCCTATATCCGTCTTTCCCCCGAAGAACGGAGTGGCTGCGCCATTTTCGCGCAGAACTACGGGCAGGCGGGCGCGATCGATTTCTTCGGACGCCGCTACGGATTGCCGCCCGCGCTCAGCGGGCACCAGACTTATTTCCTGTGGGGCCCGCGCGGATATTCTGGAAATTGTCTGATCGTGCTGGACGATTCCAGGCAAGTGCTGGAAGGCCTCTTCGAGCGCGTCGAATACGTGGGCAAGTCTACGGACAATCCTTACGCGCTCGAACGCGAGCTTTCCGTCTTCATTTGCCATGGCGCAAAATTCGGAACTCTCGCGGAGCTCTGGCCGCGATTGAAGAAATGGCGCTAGGAATCCATTGCGACCGCGCGCAGCAGGGGTGGTCCTGCTTTCTGAGATACAATCGTTCCCGGAAAAATGACGAAATCAAAAGCCCACGGCCGAGGGCTGCAGCTCATCGCCGCGTTCAAGCTATTGAAAAGCTTGGCGCTGCTCGCGCTGGGCATCGGCGCGCTCAAACTTCTGCACAAGGACGTCGAAGGCATTGTCGTGCACTGGATCAACGTTTTTCAAGTTGATCCCCATAGCCACTACCTGCAACTGCTTCTTGAGAAGTTGTCGATTCTCGATGACCGCCGATTGAAGGAACTCAGCATCGGCACATTTGTTTATTCAGCTATTTTTCTGACCGAAGGCGTAGGCCTGGCCTTTCGTAAGAGCTGGGCCGAGTATCTTACGATTATCACGACGGCTTCGCTGCTCCCGCTCGAACTCTACGAACTCGCCAAACACGCCAGCATCGGCAAAGTACTGGCTCTGGCGATCAATCTAGCCGTGGTGGTGTATCTGGTCCTGGAGATCCGCCGGTTTCCAAAGCGGTCCTGACCGCTCTCCGTCGCTACATCCCGAAGTCTGTTCCCGAGTAACAGCAAGCTCTACGGAATCGTCAGCGTGTACCCCTCTCGGACGAATGTGGCGGCTTCTTGGCCTTGGTAGTGGTAGATGACGATCAGGAATTTATCCGCCCCAACGGCTGGGTCGCCCCCAAGGGCGTTGTTGGTCACCACGAAATTAATTACTCCACCTCGAACCCGGCTGCGCAGCATGTCCGTCACGTTGACAGTTCGACCCTGAATACCGTAGTAGGCGCGGATGATCCGCAGGACGTTCGAATCGTCGCGGTCTCGGCCGCCGTAGTTCCCGCCACGGTCGCCCCAGTCATCCCGATCGCGGTCGCCGCGATTCGCGAAGCGGTCGTCCCGGTCATCGTGGTCGCGACGGACTTCAAAAATGCGCACTTCCACGAAGCCGCCTTCCCGGTAGTCGAATTCACGCTGCTCATTCCGGCGGTTTTTCGCGAAGATGCGGAGTGATTTATCGGCTCCCACGGCGGGATCCCCGCCCATGGTTTGATTCGTGACCGCGACTCGGCCATTCACACCGCCGTGCCCGATCAAATCTCTGAGAATACCGGTGACATCCGTGCGCTGATTCTTGAACCCGTAGTCGGCGCGCACGATCTGCCAGCCTTCTTCCTGTGCGACCACTCCGGCGCTGAAGATGCCGGCGCCAATCGCGAGAATAACCACAGCGAGGACAAACAACACGTATCGATTTGCAAGCTTCATTCAAGACTCCTTCAGGGCGAAGGCCCTCCGTACTCTTTTTCTCACTTTAACCTGATTCCGGTTTCCCGGTGGGCCCAATACAACTGCAATTGTCCTGAATGTCTACAGTGCCGGAGGGGCTCTAATTGATTGCGGGTTCCCGTTTCGTTTGCGGCAATCGAGTGACTATCGCCGATTCGACGCTGCGCGTTGCGCTTCGCGAGTAAAGGCAGCTAAACTTCGAGTCCTATGAAACGTAGACTCTTCGTCGTGGCCGCGATCATCCTTTTTGGCCTGCCAGTACGCGCTCAACAACCCAAGGCCCTTTTCTACCTGACGCGTGAGCCCAAGTCCGTACGGTCCCTCCTGGCCCATGCCGACAAAATCGACATCCTCGTTCCCACCTGGTATTCCGTCGATGCGAATGGCCTGGTTTCGGGTGGTCCCCATTCGCTGGTCCTCGAAACGGCGCGCCAGCACCATGTTCCTGTGATGCCGATCGTCGTCAACGGTGCATTTTCGCAAGAAGACATTCATAAACTGCTTGCGAATCGAGCGGCCTACGAAACCATGGCCAGCAGACTGATGGCCGCCTGCAAGGAGAACGGCTACCTAGGTATCCAGTTCGACTTTGAAAACATCCATTGGACGGACCGCAACGCACTCTCGAGTATGGTCGCCAACGTCGCTTCGGAGTTTCATAGCGCCAAACTCCAACTCACCATCGCCACCGTGCCGAATGCTCCGGGCGCGCCCGGCGAAGGCGGATTTTCGAATTGGATCTACGAGAATTGGCGCGGTGCGTACGACTTGACGGCCCTCGCGCAAAGCGTGGATCTCATCTGCTTGATGACCTATGACCAGCACACGCGATGGACGTCGCCGGGTCCCGTTGCAGGATGGGCGTGGACCACCGGCAACCTCGAGTACGCCCTCAAGTTCGTGCCTCGAGAGAAACTATCGCTGGGCATCCCACTCTATGGCTATCATTGGTTCGCCGGCACGCCCGTAAAGGCTCCTGCGCAGGCTGGCTTCCCTCCCACAGACAAGCCCAACCCAAGTGCTGAGTACATCGCTACCGACGAAGCACTGGAGCTCGCCAGAGTTTATGGAGGGCGCATGGAATGGGATCCGGTCGACCGCTCTTCCTGGTTTTTCTTTTATCGCGATGACCTGCGCGAATGGATTTTTTTCACCGACGCGCACACCTTCCGCGAGCGCTATTCCCTGGTAAGAGACCGCAGCCTGCAGGGATTCTGCTCCTGGGTTCTTGGGACGGAGGACGCTGCCATCTGGGATCTCTTGCCTTCCCACAAGTGAGGTCGTGCGGCGCTCGGCTCGTTTCCGCTGCCGCGATTTGCAAATCCTGAAGTCTTCCCCCATCATTACTAGAAGTTATCTCATAAACACATTCAAGTCGTTCGAAGCTTGAGAGTTATGCAAACGAGTGTAAATCGAAGGTATGGACTTGACCGAGGCGCAGTGGCAAGTGCTCAGGCCTTTGCTCACTCCCAAGCGACGTCCCGACGGTCGAGGTCGGCCCTGGCGCGATGCGCGAGCTGTGCTGAACGGAATTCTCTGGATTTTACGCACCGGCGCTCCTTGGCACGATCTTCCGGACCGCTATCCGCCCTATCAAACCTGCCATCGCCGCTTTCAACAGTGGCAGCGCGATGGCACGCTGACTCGGCTGTTGCACGCCCTCGCCGAAGATCTACGGGCGCGCGGCAAACTCGATCTGTCGGAGACCTTCATCGACGCCAGCTTCAGTTCGGCGAAAAAAGGGGCGCTGCTGTCGGCCCGACTCGCCGCGGAAAAGGCAGTAAAATCATGGCGATCGCAGACCGCCAGGGTCTTCCTGTCGCCTGCAGCATCGCCAGCGCTTCGCCGCATGAAACGCAGCTCGTCGAAGCCACCGTCGAGCAGCGCTTCACGCGCGCTAAACCCCAACGAATGATTGGCGATCGCGCTTATGACAGCGATCCGCTCGACCAGCATCTTCGGAAAAAGCATGGCATTCGGCTCATCGCACCTCACAAGTACAATCGCTACCGTAAAATCACCCAGGACGGTCGCGAACTGCGCCGCTACTGCCGACGCTGGAAAATCGAACGCCTCTTTGCTTGGCTGCACAACTTCCGCCGACTGGTCACTCGTTGGGAACATCACCAAGCCAACTTTCTAGGTATGCTTCAATTGGGCTGTCTCGTTATCCTCCTGAGGCATTTATGAGATGGCTTCTAGTTTGTTCGGGGACGCAGCACGCTTCTGCTGCGGTCATTCTTGTTCTGAGTTCATTCTTACCGTCGATCGCATTCTGATCGTTCAATAAAAAGGAGCGGCATGGAAAAGCCTTCCAAAATCGCGCCCGCCAAAGGAAGACTGGGGATTCTGCTTCCCGGCATGGGCGCTGTCAGCACGACCTTCATGGCCGGAGTCGAGCTTGTCCGCAAAGGCAAGTCACAGCCGGTGGGGTCGCTCACGCAGATGGGCACCATTCGCCTGGGCAAGCGCACGGACGCGCGTTCCCCGCTCATCAAGAAATTCGTCCCTCTTGCCGAGCTTTCGGACCTCACGTTTGGCGGCTGGGATATCTTCAAGGACAACGCCTATCAGTCCGCGGCGAATGCAGGCGTCCTGAATCCACAGGACCTGGAAAAGGTGAAGCCCTTTCTATCCACTATCAAGCCGATGAAGGCCGCGTTCGATCACGATTTCGTGAAAATGATCGACGGTCCAAACATCAAGAAGGGCAAGAACAAGTACGAACAGGCGCTGCAGATCAAGGAAGACATCGCCAACTTCCGCAAGACTTCGCGCGCTTCCCGGCTGGTGACCTGCTGGTGCGCGTCAACCGAGTCGTTCGTCAAGCCGGAGGAGGTTCATTCCACGCCGGAAAAATTCGTCGAAGCCATGCAGTCCAATCATCCGGCAATCGCGCCTTCGATGCTTTACGCCTGGGCGTCGGTGACCAGCGGCGTGCCTTTTGCCAACGGCGCGCCCAACCTGACCGTGGATATTCCCGCGATCCAGAAGCTTGCGCACGATCACAACGTGGCCATCTGCGGGAAAGATTTCAAGACGGGTCAGACGCTGATGAAGACTATCCTCGCCCCGGGCTTCAAAGCCCGCATGCTGGGGCTGGAAGGCTGGTTTTCCACCAACATCCTCGGCAACCGCGATGGCGAAGTTCTCGAGGATCCGGGTTCCTTCAAGACCAAGGAAGAGTCTAAGCTCAGCGTGCTGGAATATATTCTTCAGCCGCAGCTGTACCCGCAGCTTTACGGCAAGATGTGCCACAAGGTACGCATCAACTATTACCCGCCGCGCGGCGACAACAAAGAAGGCTGGGACAACATCGACATCTTCGGCTGGCTCGGCTATCCGATGCAAATCAAGGTAGATTTCCTCTGCCGCGATTCCATTCTAGCCGCGCCGATCGTCCTCGATCTCGTGCTGTTCCTGGACCTGGCGCAGCGCGCGGGAATGCGCGGCATTCAGGAATGGCTCAGCTTTTACTTCAAGTCGCCCATGACCGCGCCGGGGCTGTACCCAGAGCACGACCTCTTCATTCAGTCCATGAAGCTGAAGAACACCCTGCGGTGGATGAAGGGCGAGGACCTCATCACCCACCTCGGCCAGGAGTATTACGACTAGTTGGAGCTAGCCAGCGTGGGCGGCAGCGGATTTTGCTTCGACAGCGTCCAGCACGCGGGAGGAATAGACCAGCGCGGCGCCTGCGTTCATCGCGACAGCGACTCCCAGCGCTTCGCTGATTTCTTCCTTCGTGGCGCCGGCTTTCAGCGCCGCGTCGGTGTGCACGACGATGCAACCGTCACATCGCGTCGTGACGGCAACAGCCAGCGAAATGAGCTGGCGCGTCTTTTCGCCCAGTTTGCCGGTCTTGGAATTGGCGGCACTAAGCGTTTGGTAGCCGCGAACCGTGTCCGGTGAAACCTTCATTAGATCTCCGATTCGGGCGCCAACTTCCTTATGGTACTGATTCCAGTCGATCATCATGGCTTTCTCTCCTGTAGTAAAATGCGAATCGCGCGCGATTATACTCCGGGCTCGCGCGAATGTGATATCTTCTCCGTTTCACCCGAACCTGCCAATTTGTAAGGCGGTCGTAGCGGCGTGGCGCACTCTCTCCTCGTGCACCGCCGGAGCAGTTGAACTTATTCCAAGGAGCTGTATCCATGAAGAGTTCGTACAACGGGAAGCCCGTTCCCTCCGAAGGCAAGCCGATCGGCTACGGCGGCGGCGAGCTGCAAGTGCCCGACACTCCGATTATTCCGTTCATCGAAGGCGATGGCACCGGGCGCGATATCTGGAAAGCGTCGCGGCGCGTATTTGACGCGGCCGTGGACCACGCTTATGGCGGCCAGCGGCGCGTGGCCTGGTTCGAAGTTTTTGCCGGCGAGAAAGCCTTTAAGACTTTCAACGAATGGCTGCCAAACGATACGGTCGACGCTATCCGGGATTTTCGTGTCGCCATCAAAGGACCGCTCACCACCCCGGTTGGAGGCGGTATACGCTCCCTGAACGTTGCGCTGCGGCAGCTTTTGGATCTTTATTCCTGCGAACGGCCCGTACGCTATTTTGCGGGCGTACCATCTCCGGTTCGCGAGCCAGAGAAAATGGACGTGTTCATCTTCCGCGAGAATACCGAAGACGTTTATATCGGCATCGAGTGGAAATCCGGCTCGCCGGAGGCAAAAAAGCTCCTCGAATTCTTGAACAACGAAATGCTAAAGGGCGGCAAGAAACAGATCCGATGGGATTCCGGCGTGGGCATCAAGCCCATTTCTCCGACGGGAACGAAACGCCTGGTCCGCCGCGCCATCAAGTACGCCCTTGCAAACAAGAAGAAGAGCGTAACGCTGGTGCACAAGGGCAACATCCAGAAGTTTACCGAAGGCGGGTTCCGCGACTGGGGCTACGAACTGGCGCGCGAAGAGTTCCGCAAGAAGAACA
>Ga0179587_10000518_pt1 | contig 15999 bp, 13 predicted proteins | sample CZODoug2_1_08_16_FD_185932 | JGI IMG/M metagenome (GOLD analysis project Ga0179587, IMG submission 185932) | Vadose zone soil fungal communities from Angelo Coast Range Reserve, California, USA - CZODoug2_1_08_16fungal | ecosystem: Environmental > Terrestrial > Soil > Vadose zone | place: USA...
CGGTAGAAGTCCTCTCGCTCGACCTCGCCCAGCCCGTCGAAGCCGTGAACAAGCCGCCCGTTGGTCGACAGCACGTAGCGGTGGGGAATCACATTGTCGAGCTCGCCGCGATCGCCAAGGACACAGACCAGAAAGTAGTGCTCGCCGGCTTCGGCGCCCGCCAACAGGCTAAGGCCCCCTTCGCTCAGTCCGCGAAATCGAACCCAGTCACGCCAGGGCAGCTCGGTCCAGGAGGTCTGGCATTCATCCCAATGCAGGATGACCGTGTTGTCGGGGGTTCCTTTCATGTCGTGTCCTGGCCACAAGCTGAAGATGTCTTCCCGAGAACGACCCGACCTCGAGAATTTCTGCCGATTCCCGGCCGCGGTTGCGCGTAACTTCATGACGGCCGACGATTCGAGGCTGTCACCTAAGTCGCGACGGCTGCCCGCGGGAGCAGCTGATCAGAAATCGGTGCTGATCAATTCATAAGAGCCTTTGCGGCCACGCGCATAGACCTTGGCCGCGGCCGCGTAGATCAAGTCGCGGTTCGCATCAAAGGCACCGAGCAGGCTGATCTCGTCGAACCGGGCGCTGGGCTGAATCTGCTTCAACGCATCCTCGGTCACGAAAAACGAAGCTTCCATCGCGCTATCGTGCCCCCAAAATCGCACGGCATGCCGCGTGGCATCATAGGAGCGGCTTCGGTTGGGAAAACTCAGCGTCATGGTCGTGCGCCGTTATCCGTCTGCGATTGCACTCGTTGCGATTATGCTCGTTGTGATGGTGCTTGGCATGCCGTCATCGGCATGCCAACACGTAGTTATCAGTGACGCGGTTATCAATCCTCGGTGCGCCATCTCAGCGCGGCATCCTGAGTGCGCCCACTATCAGAGCTCGCTGCCACAAAAGCTGAGATGAATTCGGATGTCGGCTCTCTTCGCGATCGGCGCCTTCATGGTCCGCGCGCAATGGACGCCCGCAATGGAGAGCGCCTTAGGGATTCTTCTTTCCAGAGTAGCCGGGCTTCCCGGGAACGCGAGCTGATGCGAACGGGGAGACCGGTGCTTCGTCTTTCTTCTTGTTCTTGTCAGCCTTTGGCTTCTTCTTCTCGCGGTTGCTTCTGAGTTGACCTTTCGCCACTTCATCCTCCTATGGGCTCGATGCGTTGAAGCACTACAAGATGCATAACAATTTGTCCCGCCGCATCCACCAGGCGAGCGTACACGGCACCGGCTGCAGGCAATCTAGCGCGGAGCCTCCGCAGATCGGCAGTTCATCGGGCGGGCGGGGTGGCGCGGCGAGTCAGCGGATAGTCGGTGTTCTCGTACAATCGGCGGATTCCATCGGAGTCGAATCTCTGCTCCTCCACCTCCAGGTGGGCACCTATCAGCAGATCCGGCGGCAACTCCTCAATGGCAAATCGGATGGCTTCCGCCGCCTTGGCGAATCGTCGATAGCCCATCGGCCGGTTGCCCTTGCGACTGCGCGTGGGAAACAGCTCTGCCGGGGCGGTGTAGTCGAAGGCGTTCATAATCTTGATCCTCGGATACGGTCGCTACGGAACGCAGGCGCGGCGACCATTGCCCGTCGCAGGACGGTGCAGCCCCGTCACGATCCCGACCACGGCGTCGGCGCCCATGCTCGGCCAGTCGACTCTTCACTTGTGCCGACTAGCGGCAAGCTTACACGTAAAATGCCTTTAAACCTACATAAATCTCCCCAACAATCAGGATCCGATGTTGTCGTTAATTTCCAATGATGCGCACGTTTTGGGCGCCATGCCGCTCTCTGCGGCGTCGACGGCCGTGCACCGCGCCACGGGCGCGGGTGGCGCTCCCGGTGGAACCCATGGGGCCACCCGGCCGGCATGGGCCGGAACGGCAGCGTCATCATGCCACTGAGCGTGACGCAGGCTCCTGGCGTTGCGCTGCGGACCGAGCGGCCGAAATCCGTCTCCTCGAGGCCTGCCCGATTGCCAGGTACCAACCCCCCCTTCGTGTTTCGTGGGAGCCGAGGGAGCTTGGCGGGCGGTGTGGCCGCCAGCGGCCTGGCTCGGCCAAAATTGAACAAAGAGATGGCGTACCGAGCCAGTCCCTGTATCTTTCGGGTCGAATCGTGCCATTGACGTGGCAGCGTGCTCGGACGGTGGTATCCGCTGGCAGACGGACGCTGGCGGGCGTGATTCGCGAAGGCGTGATAGGCGAAGCGCAAACCGGCATGGCACGCAGGGCATTGAGCGAGTCGGCAAGTTGCCCGGAAGCGGGGTTCAAATCACGGTCTACGGGCCCGTTCCGGCATCCTCGATCTTTCGCATACCGGTCAGGAAGCCCGATTTGCCGGGATCAACTCCCCGCCCTCTTCCAAGAATGCTCTGAATGACCACACGCAAGGAGGCCACTTTGGCGAACAATTCAAAGGAGGCCCGAGACCGGGCCGAAGCGAGCTTCAAGAAGCAGGAGCAGCGTGCGCGGGACGGCGCCAAGGCCATGGCCGACTACGAGGCCGAGGGCCGCGCCATGCGGGAGAAGACCGCCCGGTTGAAATCCCTTCGAATGGCGAAGCAGGCGGCTGCGAAAGGGCCCGAGTGAAGCTTGGCCAACGGAATATTCTAACGAGGCTACACCTCAGACCGACGAGGCGTGTGGTGAGGGCGGGTCTGGGGCGGAGCCTCGTAGCTGGAGCATGATACCGAAAAAGTTGCAGACTTTTCGGACAAGATCATGCGACCGAACAAATGCTTAGAGCGAAATCACGAAATCACGATTCAACCTGAAGCGATTTCGCTCTAGGGGCAGCGCGTCATCCAGCGGGTCTCACGGCCGGTCATTGAAGACATGACGCCGTCCTCGACCAGCGCGGTTCCGTCGGGAAAGAGTGAAGACCAGATGCGGATCTTGTCGTTCTCCTTCAACAGCACGATGTCGAGGGTGACGCGATCGTTGCTCATGAGGACTTGTCGCAGCGAGAGCTTGTCGGGGCCAACGCGTTTGGCATCGAGGATGTCATAAATGCTGTCCTGGTAGTCCGCGCCCGACTGATATTTCAGCTGCAGGCCGCCGGAGGACGTCATCAAATAGGTGGCATGATTATTGGTCGGGCTCGGGCCCTGGCTGCATTCGCCGGCCCATGTCCCCAACAGGCCGAATTCCTGCATCGCGGTGCCGGTGGACTGGCCATGGGCAAGGACGGGAAAAAGCAGGACGAGCGCCCATAGGAATGTGGTCCGCATGCTTGTCTCCCCGGCCGGTTCAGAACACCATAGCCGACCGCCGCCGAGGCGACCAGCATGCGATCGCCTCGGTACGTGTCCTCAGCGATGCAATCGGTGCCGCCGTGCTGCTGGTCCCGACGGTCATCGGGGGGCCCGATCATAGGTCACCAGCTGGGCATCGATCTCACCGCGCAATTTGGCGAACAGCCCGCGAATATCCTTGTTGATTCCATCGAGCTTCGAGAACTGCTCGACCAGGCCCGACGCGCGCGCCTCAAGCGTCTGCTTGATCTCGGCGAGCTTTGTGGCGCGTTCCGCCAGCGTGCCGTCTGCATCATGGTCGAGGCCTTCGATGGTCGCGGTGAGCTGGTCGCGAATTTGGTGCAGCGCATTGACGAGGCTCCTGACGCCATCCTGCTTGTCTTCGAGCGGTACGAGGCGGATTTTCAGGGCGTCGAGTTCTGCCTTCAATTGGGCGAATCTTGTCATCACCTGCTCGATCTCGCCGGATCGGGATTTCATTCGTTCGGTGGACTGCATCAGCGTCTGTACGCGCTCGTTGAGATCGTCCGCCTTGAGACCCGCGAGGCCCTTTTCGAGGACATCCTGCGAGTTCAGCAGCTCGACGAAGAGCGGTTCGATCAAGCGTCGTTTTTCGATTGTCTCTCCGAGCTTCTCCCTGAGCATTTGCTGCTGTTGGCGGATCATGTCCACACGGGTCAGCAACCCTTCCTTCTCGTTGCGGCCTTGCTGCAGATGCGTCGTGCGCTCAGCCTCGATCAGGCGCCGCTGGAGCGCGCTCATCGCATCCTCGGGATCGGTGCGTTCCAGATAGTTCGCGGCCCGGTCGGCGTCCTTTTGGGAGTCGTCGAGCTCGTCCACGGACTTGCGGGCGCCGCGGAAGCGGGCCTCCCACACCTCGTTGGCCTTGAGTTGCTGCCCCAGCCTCGCGCTTCCCCAGAGGGCGGCGGCGAGCAACCCGAACGGAGACACGACAATGACGGTCCAGGCGAGCTTCTGCGGCAGCGGCTGCGATTGAACGAGCTCGATCAAAGCCATCGGCGGATATTCCGAGGAATACAGCTCAAATCCGACGGCCAGCGCCAGGAAGGCGCTACAAACAAGAACCAGAATGCGCATCTTTCACGGTTCTCCTGCTTTCGCGACCGGGATTTCTGTATGCCATCCGGACGGCCGCGCCTACGAGATGCCCAGCGCGTTGTTGGACACGCCCAATGCGTCATAGGTCTCACAGCAATTTCAGCCTTCTGGCATCCTCGGTCTCCTAGCAAAAAACCGCTGGACGCGCATCAATTTAGAGCCAGCGGCCGCGTCGGGGACGAGCTCTCATGATCTTGGCATCTTGGCGGCCGATCCGGCCGGCCGCCCGCTGGCTTGAACCCGAGGCAACGGTCGGATCAAACCGGATCAGGAGCGGGCGGTCGGACGCTGCATCGATCTGGCGCCGGATCGATCTGTCGGCCCGGACAACTCGTGAGCTTACGACATGGCGCCGGATCGATCTGTCCAAACTGTCCGCGCGCGCCTATATTTGAACTGGATCCCGCGACATCCAGGCGCCGGATTTGGCGGGCGTAAGATCGATCGGCGGAATGTCAAAACCTTTAGGTCGCAATCTCGGACACGTCATGGTCGCAGAACCATCATAGTTTGGAGCCACCCAGATGCCGATCCTCAATCGCGTCGCCGACCTCCATGGCGATATCACGGCTTGGCGGCGCGACTTCCACGCCCATCCCGAGCTGCTCTACGATGTTCACCGCACGGCGGCCGCGGTGGCCGACAAGCTCAAGAGCTTTGGCTGCGATGAGGTGGTGACCGGGATCGGGCGCACCGGCGTCGTGGGAGTCATTCACGGCAGCAAAGGACGCGAAACGGTCCGCAAGGTCGTCGGCCTGCGCGCCGACATGGACGCGCTGCCGATCCAGGAAGCGACCGAGGTTTCTTACAAGTCGACGGTGCCGGGCAAGATGCATGCCTGCGGCCATGACGGGCACACCGCAATGCTGCTCGGCGCGGCACGCTATCTCGCCGAGACGCGCAATTTCGCCGGTACCGCGGTGGTCATATTCCAGCCGGCCGAGGAGGGTGGCGCCGGCGGCAAGGCCATGGTCCAGGACGGCTTGATGGAGCGTTTCCGCATCGAGGAAGTCTATGGGATGCACAACTATCCGGGGCTGCCGGTCGGCGAATTCGCAATCCGGCCGGGGGCATTGATGGCGTCGGCGGACCGTCTGACCATCCAGATCGAGGGCAACGGCGGGCACGCGGCGCGGCCCCATCTCACTATCGATTCCGTCCTGGTCGGCGCCCAGATGATCAATCAGATTCAATCAATCGTTGCGCGCAATGTTGATCCGTTGCAATCTGCGGTGATATCGATCTGCATGTTCCAGGCTGGCTCGACCGACAATGTGATCCCGCAGACGGCTTTCTTGCGCGGTACCGCCCGCAGCCTGAACCCGGAGACACGTGATGTCCTGGAGCAGCGCCTGCGCGAGGTTGTGGAAGGGACCGCTCGGCTCTATGGCGCCAAGGTTGCGTTCACCTACAAGCGCGATTATCCGGTAACCCGAAACCACGAGCGACAGACGGCATTTGCGTCCTCGGTCGCCGCCGAAGTAGTCGGCCGCGAACGCGTCGACGACAACACGCCGCCAGTCATGGGCGCCGAGGATTTTTCGTTCATGCTGGAAGCGCGCCCGGGCGCTTTTATCTTCGTCGGCAACGGGGACAGCGCGGGCTTGCACCACCCGGCTTACGACTTCAACGATGAGGTGATCCCGATCGGCACCTCGTACTGGGTGAAGCTCGTGGAAACGGCGCTCGGGAGCTGAAAAGGGACGGTGCCGGCGCGCGGTGAGCGGCTGTGCTTTGATCCCCGCGCTTGGATGAATCAAGACTCAGAAGTCACGCCCATACCCTCGGATCAAGTCCGAGGGTATGCATGTTTCGGCCCTTGCCCTGGCGACGCCGTGGATGTGGGGACAAGCCCCTGCATTCCGGCTACGGCATTTCGACACGGTTGTCGGCGGGCAGTACCGGGAGCTGCGCCGGCGCCGCCTCGGTGACTGGTGCGGGCCGCTGCAGGTTTTCGGCAACCTTGGCCTCGACGCTGCGCCAATAAGCGAATTCGTTGAAGCGCGAGCCCTCGATCAGGGCGAGCGCGATGGCGGCGAGGAACGGCAGGCTCTGGACCACCAGCACCAGCGCGAAGATATTGATCTCCCGGACCTGCGTATGGTTGGTGATCACCACCAGCGCAGCGCCGATGAGCAGCAGTGCGGCCAGCACGCCCTCCCAGAAAGCCGGGAAGTCGGGCCCTTTGCGAGTCGCGCCGCCCTTGGCGGTGCGCATAAACGGAGCGCTCTCGGTCCAGATACCGGAGCCGACGGCGCGTGCCACCGTCCATTGGACCGACATGGCGGCCACCACCGCGCCGATCATCTGCTTGACCGGAATTGACACCCGCAGGCGGTACAGCGCGATAAAGTGGACCGATGTGACCACAAAGGCTGCCAAGATCGGGAGCGTGAGAATCTTGTCCGGTATGGCGATGCCCGCGAAGGCGACCACCGGGACCCAGACGAGATTGAGGATCGCCACCACGACCCCGATGGCCTCCGCACCCAGCCAGTTGAGCCAGCCGAGCGCAAACTCACGTTTCTGCTCCGGTGTCAGCCGCCGCGATCGTGGCAGCAAATGGCGCCAGTGCTTCTTCAGGATCTGGAATCCCCCATAGGCCCACCGGTAGCGCTGCTTCTTATAGGCCTCGAACGTATCGGGAAGCAGGCCATGGCCGTAGCGGCGGTTGGTGTAATGAATTTGCCACCCCTGCTCCAGCATGGTCAGGCCGAGATCGGTGTCCTCGCAGATGGTGTCGCTCGACCAGCCGCCCGCGCTATCGATCGCGACGCGGCGCATGAGGCACATGGTGCCATGTGCGATGATGGCGTTGGCCTCGTTGCGCATGACCATGCCGATATTGAAGAAGCCGGCATATTCGCTGTTCATGGCATGATGCATGAGGGTGCGCTCGCCGTCGCGATGGTCTTGCGGCGCTTGCACGATGCCGACCTGCGGGTCCGCGAAGGCTGGAACCAAATCGTTGAGCCAGTCGGGATGCACCACATAGTCGGCGTCGATGATACCGATGATCGAGGCATCCGGTGCGGTATGGGCGAGCGCCAGACGCAGAGCGCCGGCCTTGAATCCCGCCAGGTTGACGGCATTGACGAACTTGAAACGCTCGCCCAGCGTGCGGCAATGCTCCTCGATCGGCCGCCAACAGGCTGGATCGGGCGTGTTGTTGATGACCACCACGCATTCGAAATCCGGATATTGCAGACGGGCGACGGCATCGAGGGTCGCCATGAGCATGTCCGGCGGCTCCCGATAGGCCGGAATGTGGATGGACACTTTGGGGGCAAATCCTTCCGGTGCCGGCAACGGGCCGGCGATCAGACGCCGCGGGCGCCGCCCGAAGGCCACGGCGGCGATCTCCTCGACCCGGGCAAGCGCAATAAAGACCAGCGGAATCAGGAGCGTAATGCCGAGTCCGAACGCGAAAGCGGAGCCGGGCACGAAGTAGTGACTGCTCCAGAAGGCGAACACGATTGCAAACCAGGCGCCGACCCCGTTGGCGGCGACCGCGAGCGTGGTCGCCTCGCGGGCGGTCACGTGGGTTCTCGCCAGGATCGGCAGCGACAGCAGCAGCCCGAGCAGGATGGCGAGACCCGCGACCCTCCAATAGTCCGGATCGCTGACCAGCCCGGTCCAGGTGAACTTGGCATGCCCTGCTGTGGTGAACATGCCCCAATAGGCGCCGACGCTGCCTTCCGCGGTCTTCCACGGCTGGTCAACGGCTTCGATGACGTTATAGTCGATCCCATAGGCCTCCGCGCGCGCGGTGAAATCGCGCAGCACCGTCGCCTGCTCGACACGTCCCGGATCGGCGTTGTGATAGTTGAACCCGCCGCTCGGCCAGCCGAACTCGGCGATCACGATGCGCTTGCCCGGGTAGTCGCGCCGAAGCTCGTCGTAGCGGGAGATACCCCAATCGACCGCCTGGCTCGCCGGGATCCCTTCCCAGAACGGCAGGACGTGGGCGCCGATGAAATCGACCGCGGAAACAAGATCGGGATGGTCTCTCCAGTCCGTCCAGATTTGGCCGCTGGTGATCGGGACCGGGCTGTGGCGCTTGACCCATTGGAGTATCTTGATTTGGGCCTCGACGCTCTTTTCCACCTTGATCTGGTCGAGGATCTCGTCGAACGACTTCTTCTCAGCCTTGGTGGCGAGCCCGTTTTTGCTGTCTTCAGCTTCGGCGGTTTCGAGCGTCTTCAACCTGGTCTGCGCTTCGGCTTGCAGCGCATCGTCGATGACCTTGCTCTTCAACCCATCGAGGATCGCGTCGTACGAAGGACATTCCCTGTTCAACTGAGAGGGCAACTTCCTCTGTTTCTCCGCTTCCGCACGCAGCACGGCGTCGAATTTTTCTGGCCTCAGTCCATAGAGGATCTTGTCGAGTAAAGTGCATTCCGGGTTCGCTTGGTTAAGCGCTCTCTTCTGCCGTTCCGCTTCGGCGCGCAGCTCGGTCTCTTTGAATGGGATATCGCTCAGCTTTATGGCCTCGACCTGGTCCTTGCTCTGGACCCGAATTTCAGGGACCTCGGCGAGCTCTCGGGTCTTGACCGTTTCATTCCCGACCACGATGGCGCTGACGTTGGTATAGCGACGGGCGAGATCGACCGCCGCCTGGATCTCTCGCCCATCGCGTTCCCCTCTGGCGTCGAGCCAGATACCGACCCAGACCTTCAGCCCGAGGTCGGCCGCCACCCCGGGGACCTGCTCGACCCCGCCGGTGGACGAATAGGTTCGTACCGCCCGCGCATAGGGGGCGACCAGCCGGAGCTCGGCACGTATCTGTTCGGCGGTCGGCGGCACATCGTCTTCAGGGTGCTGCAACCGAGAATAGGAATAGGGGGTGTAGGAGATGCTCGGCAGCACGCTGCCGAAATCGGGAACCGCTTGTTGCCGTTGGAGCAAAGTCCAAAGTCCGGCATGCACGCACACGACGAGCGCGACTACGGTAGCGACGGAGCGCATGAGAGGATAACCACGCGGGGCAGGAAGCAAAGGCCCGAACCCGTCCCCAAGGTTCGACCAAGGTCGTTTGATTGAACGATACCTTGGTCAGAGGCATTGAACAAATAGCGAAGCGTCATGGCGAATTCAAGACAAACAACAATTCAACTAAGAAATAGTTCCGTGATGAACGGCCAAACGGAATGAACAATTGTCCAGCCAGATGAACATCCGTACAGACTGTCGCTGTGTCGGATGGGAAACGCTCGCGCCTGTCGATCACGCGCGCGCGCCTGCTCGGATCGGGAAGCTACTGCGCTTGCGAAGGTGCCGCCGCCGCGGCCGCCGCCGGCGGCACGATGACGGGATCGGTGTTAGGGTTAATCCAGCAGGCATTGATCCGCGCGTTGAGGGAATCCGGCGCCTTCGAATCCGGCGCCTTGGGATCGATGTTTCCGTGCCGCACGACGCACCGGAAGGCGGTCTGGATGTGCCCGGCCGGACACCCGAACCGATCGTAAAGGTCGAGATGGCGGAAAGCGGTGTCGAGATCGTCGCGCCACAGCAGGCTCACCACCCGACGTCCCAGCCACATGCATTCCGGATTTGCCGCCGGGCCGCCCAAAAGCTTTTCGGCTTCAACGAATTCGTCGATCTTCTTCTGGCCGTCCTTGCCGCTCTCGCCGTTCGATGGGCGCTGCTCGGTCGTCTTCGGGTCGGCGCTCTGGGCAAATGTCGGATGGGCGGCGAGGGTCAAGCCGAGGAGAGCGGCGGCAACACACATACTGTCGAAGCGCATGGTGTCTCTGATCTTGTTGGGCCGTGACGGCCGGTTGTTTCCCCCCATGCACCCCGATTTGGTCAACGTTGCGGTCGTGGTGACCCGAACGATGTGCCCAGATCGGTCGGCATGGGCGCAATGGGCGGATCCGCTGGCGATCTCGTCCTGCGCTCTAAAAACCGATTAAAGCAGCACATCGGCACGCCGCCAATACAGCGGCGCAAAAATTCCTTGCGGCGGGGCGAGACGTAACGCCGTGACACCAATGGGACCGCTCGGCTCGGTATGCTGCGGCGCACAATTGTCGCGCTGCGGGTGGCCGGTGTTCGGCAGGGGCTTGGGTCGGGTACTTTGGGCAGCTTGCGCGAGTAGAGCACTTAGGCGGGGTTCTTGAGACGGTACGCGAGCCGGCTTCGGAAACACCACTTGAGACTTGAGACACGACTTGGCACCGTTCCGGCCGCAAGATAAGCGAGCCTTGCGGATGCTGGTCAGGGAAGCAGGGATTGCCGATGCGCCTCGGGGCCGTTTTTCTTGCGCTAGCGGGCGCAACAATCGTTGCGGCCTGGGGTTGGCTCGGCGCGGCCGTCGAAATGCCAGCCTCGCCCCTTGGTCCGGGCGAAAAGATTCAATGCGTCTCGTATGCCCCGTTTCGGGGCAATCAGGACCCGTTCGGGCCCGACGTTCCGATCGATCCGCGGCAGATCGAGGAGGACCTTGTCCGTCTCAAGCCGCTCACCGATTGCATCCGCACCTATTCGGTGGACCACGGGCTCGACCAGATCCCAGAAATCGCCGGGCGCCACGGCATGAAGGTGATGCTCGGCCTTTGGCTTTCCAGTCTTCCGGACCTGAGCCGCCACCAGATCGAAACAGCGGTCGCGCTTGCCCGGCGGTTTCCCGAGGTGATCCAGTCCATTGTGGTCGGCAACGAAGTCTTGTTGCGGGGGGAGATGTCGGCGCCGGATCTGGCCAATACGATCCGCGCCGTGAAGGCGCAGGTCACGATGCCGGTGACCTACGCGGATGTGTGGGAGTTCTGGCTCCGGTATCGGGAAATCGCCTCGGCGGTCGATTTCATCACCATTCACATTCTTCCCTATTGGGAGGATTTCCCGGTACCGGTCCAGGGGGCGGCCGCCCATGTGGCTGCCATTCGCAGCCAGGTCGCGGAGGCCTTTCCGAACCGGGAGATTCTGATTGGCGAGTTCGGATGGCCGAGTGCTGGCCGGATGCGGGAGGGGGCTTTGCCGTCGCGTGCCAACCAGGCGCGCATCGTGCAGGAGGTGTTGGCGCAGGCTAAACGCGACGGTTACCGGGTCAATGTGATCGAGGCCTTCGATCAGCCATGGAAACGCCAGCTCGAAGGCACGGTGGGCGGTCATTGGGGATTGTATGATGCCTATGACCGCCAAGCCAAGTTCCACTGGGGAGCGGCCGTCTCGAACCACCCCTATTGGCGATGGCAGGCGGGCTGCGGCATGGCGCTCGCGGCCGCCGTGTTTGCTGCTGCCGTGGCGGCGCGCCGGCGAACGGAGGTTCCGGTGGCATCCGCTCAGTGGCTTGCGGTCGCCGCGATGGCGTTCGTGTCCGGCGCGCTGATCGGCTGGACCGTGGAGAACATACCGATCGAGAGTCTCAGTGGCGGGGCTTGGGTGCGTTCGCTCGCTTGGGCGGCGGTCGCCTTAGTGGCGCCGGTGGCTGGCGCTGCTGCTGTCACATCCGGGATGACGATGCCGAGCTTCGCTTCAATGCTGGGGCGCAAGGCCCAGCGGCCACGCCAGCCGCTCGCGCTCTTGCTCGGAGCGCTCCTGATCGCGCTTGCGGTTCTGGCCATGCAGGCAGCGCTCGGGCTCGATTTTGATCCGCGCTATCGGGATTTTCCGTTCGCGCCGTTGAGTGGGGGCGCGTTTCCGTTCCTGGTTGTATCGGTCTTGCGGCATTGCCATTTGGTGACGGGACACAGCCAGAAAGTGGCAACGCAATTCGTTTCAAATGAAACGGAAATCCCCGCGCCGTGGGCGCTCAGCGGCCGGTATGCGGCCGCTGAGGTTGCCACGGCGGCGATGCTTGGTCTCTCCGCCATCTATATTGTGTTCAATGAGACCCTCGCCAATTGGCAGGCTCTGTGGTTCTGCGCCGGCTTGATCGCCCTGGCCGTCACTCTGTTACGGCGGGTGCCGGACGCGCCAGGCTGACCGTCAAGAGTGCGACCGCTAACCCCGACAAATCGGCGTTGTGCAATACCAGGCCGAAGCCGGCCGTCGCCAGGGCGATCGATACCAATACGATCGAGGGCCGCAGCAGATGGAGGAGCGCCGTGGCCAGCGCGATCCAGCCAAAGACCGAGTGATTGAACAGGATAATGACTAGCCGAAATATCGTGCAGAGCCAAGTCTTTAGGCCCGCCTGGCAGGCCAGCGAGACGGTGGCATATTCGATCGCCAGATAGCGCAGATAGAGCGCCTCGCCGAGCGCCAGAAAACCGATCACCAGAAGCCAATTGGTCTGCTTTGCGGTTGGGAGAAAAAGCCGGGGCTGCATCAGGGGCCGATGGGTGGAGAGGATCAGCGCGACGGCGCGATCCTGATTGCCAGGCCGAGGCCGGTCAAGCAGGAGGCTCGGCTATTTCCCGTGCGGAAAAAAATTCGAACCGGGAGCGACTTTCAGCCCCGGCTCCCACTCGCTTGCTGTGAGCGGCTGGCATCCGAATGGCGGGGAGGGGCTTTCAGCGGAGCGTCGGCCAGTGACAGGTGTTGGCCCTCGAAGGCGACGGGCTGGCAATAATGGTGGCCGCTGGCAAGGATCATGCAAAGACGCGAAGCCGCCTCCGCATCGACAATCGGACCGATGACGAGCCTGAGATCCGCGCCGTGCGTCTTGCCGTTTTCGCGTATGGTGACCACTGGATAAAGCTCTTCCAACAGCGTGGGGTCATTGTTCTTGGTGGCGCGCCAGAGGGCCCGCAGGGCTTCATAGTTGGTGGCGCCGCCGATATCGACGCCCAATCCGCTTGCCGCGGGGGCCGGCGCCGTCACGCTCGCGAGATTGGATGGAGCCGCCGCGGGCCGATTGCCGGCATCGGGCGCGGCCGTCGGGGCCGCATCGCCCGGGCCGGACTGTTGCACGGCTGGCGGCTGGGTCGCGCTGACGGCGGCCTCCGTCGCCGGCGTCGGTGGCGTTTCCGGTCGTGCAAGCGGGGCGGGAGCGACCGCGGGGGGAGGATTTTCCGGGGCGGCTTGCGGCGGGATCTGCACCAGGGTGGGTGTTGGGACTTGTATTGGGGCTTGCGGCGGGAGTTGGGGCGGGCTCTGCGCCAGGGTTTGGGTTGGGGCGGGTGTCGGGACTTGCGGCGGCAGTTGCGGCGGGATTTGCGTTTGGGCTTGCTGCTGGCCGATGATTCGATCGCGCTTGATCGATCCGGTGACGCCATCGAGATTGCGTTCGACCGCGGCTATACGGGTGAGCAACTGATCGCGATCGGCGGCAAGAGCGTGCACGGCCTCGGCCAAGCGCCGCGTTTCCTCCGCGGCCTCGCTCGGAAGAGGCGCGGATTCCCGAATGACGGCTAGCGGTTGTTTTGTCGTCTGGCCGGAGGTGATCGAAGCCGTCTGCCGCTGTGATCCGGCATGCGAATAGGTGGCCATGACGGCGGTAAAGAGCGCAAATGTCGCTAGTCCCCCCCAGATCGCCAGCCGCCATAGAGCCTGCATGCCAAGCTGCGACACTTCGGCGTCTCGTGTGGCGCTAAAGTGTTCTTCCGACATGATTATATGCTCTGCCGTGAGGGCACTTCCGGCCCGTCGCGCTCGCGAATCAACCAACGGAAACCTTAGCAGAATACCGTCGCCTTGGCGCGCCCAAGGGCTGGTTGGGCGCATCATCCGGCTTTTCCACGGCGGCGCGCTCGGATAAGAGGAGCCGCGGAGTATTTCGATGGTTGGGCGCACTTTGGTTGGGCGCAATGGTTGATAGGACTTGCCTTGCGATCGTGCTCGCAGCCGGCGAGGGCATCCGCATGCGGACAACGCGGCCGAAGGTTCTGCATGAAGTCGCTGGCCGCTCTCTGTTGGCGCATGTGCTGGGGGTGTTGCGCGAAGCGGGCGGTATCTCGGCTGCGGTCGTCATCGGCCCCGCTGCCGGCGCCGTCGCGACCGAAGCCGAGCGCGCCTGGCCGGACACCGAAATTTTCGTGCAGACCGAACGCCGTGGCACCGCCCATGCGGTGCTGGCGGCCAAGCCGGCCATTGGGCGGGCGCCCGATGATCTTCTGGTCGTTTTCGGCGATACGCCCTTGATCCGGCCGCAGACCCTCGGTCGGATGCGTCAGGCGATCGCTGCGGGGGCCGCCATCGCGGTGCTGGGATTTCGGCCGCGGGATCCAAGCGGCTACGGCCGGCTTGTGCTAGAAGGCGATGAGTTGGTCGCCATTCGCGAGGAGCTGGAAGCGAGCCCGGCCGAGCGTGCGATCGGCCTCTGCAACGGCGGATTGATGGCCTTTGCGGGGGCCACGGCGCTCGCGATCCTGGAGCGGATCGGGCATCACAATCACAAGGACGAGTTCTATCTCACAGACGCGGTCGCGATCGCCCGGGCGATGAGCCTCAACACGGTCGCCATCGAGACCGAGGAGGACGAAGTGCGCGGAATCAATACAAAGGCGCAACTGGCGGAGACCGAGGCGGCTTTGCAGCAGCGCCTGCGCGGTGCCGCCCTGGCGGAGGGCGTGACTCTGGTGGCGCCCGAGACGGTGTTTCTGTCCGCCGACACGAAGTTTGGCCGCGATGTGGTGGTCGAGCCCTTTGTGGTGTTCGGCCCGGGCGTCACGGTGGAGGACAATGCGGTCATCCACTCGTTCTCGCACCTGGTTCAGGCGCATGTGGGCAAGGGCGCCCTGGTCGGGCCTTTCGCGCGGCTGCGGCCGGGCGCGCGCCTCGGCGAGGATGTGCATATCGGCAATTTCGTCGAGGTCAAGGAAGCAACCATCGAAGCGGGAGCGAAAGTCAACCATCTTGCTTATATCGGCAATGCCCGGCTCGGCGCCGGCTCGAATTTCGGCGCCGGCGCCATCGTTTGCAATTACGATGGGATCGCCAAGCACCACACCGAAATCGGCAAGGGCGTCTTCATCGGCTCGAACTCGTCCCTGGTGGCGCCAGTCAAGATCGGTGACGGCGCCTATGTGGCGACCGGCACGGTGATAACCCAGGACGTGCCGGCGGATGGGCTTGCCATCGGGCGCAGCCGGCAGGTCGTCAAGGAGAACCGGGCGGCGCGCTTGCGCAGCCTCAAGGCGGCGACCAGGAAGAAGCCGGCGGCGGAGTAAGTGGATAGTAAGTGGAGCCGGTTAGCCTTAACGGTCACAATTGTCGCAATTTGACATCGATCATGATTTCCTCGCCGGGCTCATGCAGCCTACAGTTAGGTGCCGACCGTGATCGGCGCGAGGTGAGGAGGGATTAGAGCGATGTGCGGTATCGTCGGCATTCTCGGACGCGCGCCGGTAGCGGAACAACTGGTCGACGCGCTCAAGCGCCTCGAATATCGCGGCTACGACTCTGCCGGCGTCGCCACATTGGAGGACGGCCGACTGACGCGTCAGCGCGCCCAGGGCAAGCTGCGCAACCTCGAGGCAAAGCTGCGCAGCGAGCCGCTCAACGGCATGATCGGCATCGGCCATACGCGCTGGGCCACTCACGGCAAGCCGAACGAGACCAATGCCCATCCGCACGCCACCGACCGGCTGGCGGTGGTGCATAACGGCATCATCGAGAACTTCCGCGAGCTGCGCGAGGAGCTGGAAAAGAAGGGCGCGAAATTTGCAACCGAAACCGATACCGAGGTGGTCGCCCATCTGGTGACACAGGAGATGAAGAATGGCCGCTCGCCGGTCGACGCGGTGGCCGCCGCGTTGCCG
>Ga0179587_10000519_pt1 | contig 15984 bp, 13 predicted proteins | sample CZODoug2_1_08_16_FD_185932 | JGI IMG/M metagenome (GOLD analysis project Ga0179587, IMG submission 185932) | Vadose zone soil fungal communities from Angelo Coast Range Reserve, California, USA - CZODoug2_1_08_16fungal | ecosystem: Environmental > Terrestrial > Soil > Vadose zone | place: USA...
GCCCTTGCGCTCTCCTTTTGATTCGATGGAGCCATCCTCAACCAGCTCGCGTAGCCAGTTGCGCAGCGTTCTATCGGCTACATGCCCAACGGCTGAAACGATGTCGGCTGCAGATGCCCATGTGTCTGGATGAGACCTGAAGAACGAGAGAACAGCTAACTTATCGGCCATATATCGGCCAATATATCGGCCATCCGAAGCGAATTCAAGCCTTATCGGCCATATATCGGCCAATAGACCCTCATATCGGCTATCAAAGAATGCACGTCAAGAGCCGAGGGCAGATCTAGACGGCGGCATTTACGTCGCAGGCGTCGATTTATGCTCCCCTACTCCAGACGCTTGACTCAAATGGTGGCGCGCGCCGCCCCATTAAAGCTCCGTTCGGGACGTAGGAGTCGCGGGTTCAAATCCTGTCACCCCGACCATTGATTTCATTATGTTTTTTGTGGCATCTAATACTTGCTTTAGTGCAACATCTAAAACTTGATATAATGCAGCATCTAAGACTTGTACTCGCACCATGTCGACGCCCAATGAAAAACTAGCGGGGTCAATGGCGGAGCTCGAAAAGCTCCAGGCCGGAGGCCGGCGCGTATTTAGATCCCAGGAACTGTCCCGTGTTCATCGCGAACGCCTCCTGCACGCGGGGTTCTTGCAGCAAGTCGTCAGGGGTTGGCTGATATCTTCTAGCGCAGGAACTGCGCCGGGGGAAAGTACACCCTGGTTTGCGTCATTCTGGGAATTCTGCGCCCGCTACTGCGAAGAGCGGTTCTCTAAAGATTGGCACCTTTCCCCGGAGCAGTCGTTGCTCATCTCCGCGGAAAACACGGTGATTCCGCCGCAAGTGATCATTTGCAGCCCCAAAGGTGCCAACAACACGACCGCCCTACTCTTCGGTACGACTCTTTATGATCTGAAGGAAAGCCAATCGCCACCATCTGGAGATCTCATCGTAAGAGATGGGCTCCGTCTGTTCGCGATCGAGCCTGCGCTCACCAAGGTGCCGGAAGCCTTCTTTGCCGCCAAGCCAGTCGAAGCTCAAGTGGCGCTCGCAAGTCTTCGGGAGCCTTCGGGGCTACTGCGCCGACTCCTCGATGGCGGAAACTCAGTCGTCGCCGGTCGACTGGTGGGCGCATTTCGACGCGTCAGTCGCGCCGATATCGCGGAGGAAATTCGTGCCGCGATGACGGGCGCAGGCTACTCCGTCCGCGAGTCCGATCCCTTTGTTCCCGGCCAGGAAATCGGCAAGCTGACTCCCGCCGCCGCACCCATCGTCGGACGGATACAAAGCATGTGGGAGTCGATGCGCGGCACCGTCTTGAGCACATTTCCACCGCCTCCGGGACTTACCATAGATCGAGCCGCGTATCTTCAATTCGTGGATGAGATCTATCAAAGCGATGCCTATCACTCACTGTCGATTGAGGGATATCGTGTCACGCCCGATCTAATCGAGCGAGTTCGCTCAGGAAACTGGAGGCCGGAGTCGAACGAAGCCGATCAAAAAAGCCGCGATGCTCTTGCCGCACGGGGATATTGGCAAGCGTTCCAACTCGTTAAACGCTCCGTGGAGGAAATCATAGCCGGATCAAACCCTGGCACGCTCGTCCGTTCCACTCACCGGGAATGGTATCGAGAGATCTTTCAGCCATCGGTCGCCGCAGGACTGATTCCAACCATCGCTCTTGCCGGCTATCGAAACGATTTCGTGTTCTTGCGCACATCGCGTTACGTGCCTCCCCGTTGGGAAGCCATGCGCGATGCGATGCCCGCACTCTTTGATCTTCTTGAATCGGAACCGGAGCCCGCCGTTCGAGCCGTCTTAGGTCACTGGTTGATTGGCTACATCCACCCCTACATGGATGGCAACGGACGAATAGCCCGCTTTCTAATGAACGCCATGCTCGCGTCCGGTGGATATCCGTGGACAGTTGTAAGAGTGGAGGATCGCGCGCGTTACCTTCGTGCCCTGGACCGCGCGAGCATTGATCTCAACATTGCCCCGTTTGCAGCCTTTCTCGCCGAGCGCGTCGGATGGTCCGTTTCGCAGCTACCCGCAAAGAACGCGGGATGAGGCGCCCTCCGCGCCCTTAATCCGACTTCGACAATTGACATCCTGGCGTGATCGGAATGGAGGCGAACTCGCGCCCGATGCTAATCCTGAAATCGATACGAGAGCGATTAAACTCGGGGTCTTCTGATGTAGGAGTCACACCCGACAGGTCACTTGAAGCGATAGCCCACGGTGATCCCGTATGTTGCCGGCATACCGGCTATCTTTGCGACCGTATCGACAACGTGAGTTACGGTCTCTGGGTAGTACTTGTCGGCCACGTTGCGTCCCCACACTTCCCCGTGCCAGTTCCCTCCCTTGAGACCCGCTCGGAGATCAAGAACGCCGTACGCCGGAAGTCGAAAGATGGGGCTGTTGCCGAACGCGGCAGTCGTCGCCGTACGATAAGCGTCGTCTCCACCCACGAATCCTGACAGTCGATCGGATATGGCGAAGGAGTACTGGACGTCGGTTAGGAACTGCCACTTGGGTGCGTTCGGAAAGGACTCCCCTTTCAGATCAACCGAATTATTGAACGGGTCGTTAGAAGTAAAGTCGGTCGTTACCCGAGTATCCAAGTAGTTTGCGCCGGCAGTCAGCTCAAGGCCACTAAGCGGCTTCCAGGTGAGATTAAGCTCCGCGCCGGTAACGGTTGACTTTGGTATGCCAACTAAGCCAGGAAGATTGCCGAATGCGGTGGTGACGTAGCCGATCAATTGCTTGTTGCGATAATCGTCGTAGAAAACGGCCCCCGAAAATTCCAATGAATGGTGTGCTAGGTTGTTCTTAAAACCTACCTCGTAGGCGAGAACCGACTCCTGATGTATTGGATCGAACTGACTAGGTATAAGTCCAGGCACCGTTGGAAAACTGCCGGCCTTGAAGCCTTTAGTGGCGTTCGCGTAATAAAGTTGATCCGAGTCCGGCTTCCAATTCATCCCCGCACGCCATGAAAGATTATTCTCGTGCAATGTCTTTTGTACGATGGGTACCGATAATCCAGTCGCCGGGTCGAGGGTAACGCAAGCACCAGGTTGGATTGCATTTACGGTTAGAAGCGAGAACGCGGTCGCAAGGCCCCCATCGCCGGGGTCGCTTAAGCAACCGTGAAAATCATTGTTCGCGGTCGTGTAGCGAATAGAGGTTTGAAATGCGAATGCTTCGGTCAATGCATAGTCGATGTTACCGAAAGCGGCTTTTGTATCGATTGTCTGCTGATTGCTATTGTCCGAATTGTGCCACCGCAGTGGCCCGATGCCCGAATTCGATCCGTAGTCAAAGCCATATTGATCATCGCGCGACTGATCGCCCTCGTAGTTCAGACCGAGCATCCAGTGAATCGCATTGGACTTTGTACCCGCAAGTCGAAGTTCCTGAGATAGCGATTGGATATGCGCCTTGATGGTCATCAAAAAGTTACCGAGACTGGTGCCATCAGGGTCCGTTGGTGCATCTTGCTTGAACTCCGACCAAGCCGTGATCGAGGTCAGATTCATTGTCTTTGAAATCTCCCATTGGAGGTTCAAAGACGATTGGTAAAAGTTGTCATTGCGCTTAAAGCTTGTATTTGGCTTCCAATCAGCGATGCGAGGGTTATTGGGAACCGCTTGATACATGCTTAACGCCGCTGCTTGGTCCGGATAGCCCTTCGGGACGCTGGGCGAGTACCGAACAAACTGTGCGGCTTGGATGTCGCTCTTGTCGATCCATCCGTTAATATTCAGTTCCGCTTTGAGAACCTCACTGGGTTGCCAATCGAGGAGTGCTCGTCCCGTAGAGAAATCGCGTTCGCCCAGCGTATCGTAAGGGCGTGTCTCGCTGATTTGCCAATCCCCTCGTTGCTCTGTGCGAAGTGCAATGCGTCCCGAAAAAGTCTCTGAAAGTGGGCCGCTCACAAATCCTAGGACGTCCACTTCCTGGAATCGGCCATAGGTAACATCGGCACCGGCATCGAATGTTCGAGTGGGCTTCTCAGCGATAAAGTTAATTGCTCCTCCAGTCGAGTTTTGCCCGAACGTTGTGCCCTGCGGACCCTTCAAGACCTCAACGCGCTGCACATCAAACGCTGCGCCAAGCGTCTCTGCCGAGTAGGGCACAGGTACCTGATCGACATATACACTCACCGTGGGAGCGACCGCGACTGCCACGTCTCTAAAGCCGATACCGCGGATCGAGTAGACTGGGGTTCCATAGTCGCTGGGCTGGTAGGTAAAGCCGGGTACCACTCGCGATAAATCGGAAACCTGCAAAACTTGCTGTTCTTGCAGTCGTTCACCCGTGAGGGCTGCTATCGACATCGGTACATCGCCCAAACGTTCCGAGCGCTTTTGTGCTGTGACGATGATTTCGCTTATTTGATCCGAATTCGCAATGTCGGCAGACGCGAAAGCCGTGACTTTCCAGGTAGACGCCATTGAAGCGACCAGAACAAAAATGCAGATTTCATTCCGTTCAAACATACCATCCTCCAATTCCGTCGAGGCTTTTCACCAACAACTTACCTTCTCGATAAAGGCGGTGACCCGCGGCGCGGGCTTATTGCGCGAGATATCCGCCATCGACGTACAATTCCGCCCCCGTCACAAAGCTCGATTCGTCGCTAGCCAGAAACAGCAGCGCATGCGCGCGGCAAATATCGCGGCACCTTCCTGGGCGAATAGTTCTGCTGTTGCGCGTCCGATGCCGCGTCCGCCGCCTGTGATCAGTGCAGTCTTACCTGACACCCGGCCTGACAGATTGCTGGGTTTTCCTGGCAAGGCAGTCATCCGATGCCTCCATCCACGGTTATTTCGGCACCTATGATGTAGCGCGAAGCGTCGGATGTAGGGAATAGAGCCAACTCAACGACCTCGAGGGGCGTACCGCAGACCGTCGCAAAATTCAAAGATGCTGCTGAAGCGGCCGCCGGATGTTTCGCCACCGCACCATTCGGTTCCACCACTGGTTGTTCCGTGGGTGCGACCCTCGACGGCCACGAAATGTTTTTCCTCAATGTAGCGGAAAGATTGCAGATCGTGAGCAAAACTGCGAAACGTGCTAATCAACCCGCCGGCTAAAATCTCGAATTCGACGCGGCCGCGGCCTACTCCGAACTTGGGAAAATAGAATTGAAGATCTGCGGTAAAAAGATCGAACAGATCGGGACGGTTAGCGTCGATTCGCGCGAAATACTCGCGCGTCGCTTTTTTCTGAGCGGTGTTTGCTTCGCCGATTGCAGCCAGCACCATATTTGCTCCCCGTCAACCACGAAGGCTCTAACGGCCTTGCTCTATAATCATAGTAGGCAGTTATGTCACTGTCAATCATAATGTCATGATGACATTACATCCCACTGTGGTATTTAGCAATTTGGCGACGATCGAACGAATTGGCGAGTTTGCAGATCACAGTGGCAACCGCTTCATCAATTCCGCAGCAAGCCCCCGCCGAAGCGCGAAGGGACAAGGGCAATGGCGCAGACAAATATGTCGAGCGATGCCACGATGTCGTCAGGATCTCGATTCAGCGTCCCTCGCGGAAGCTCAATTTGCCGCAAAGGAGCTTTGTCGGCCGGGGTATGGGTGAGCGCAAACCACGCTTGCTAAAGGAATCCTCGCACCATAGGTTCTACACCTACAGTCAAGGCGGGACGAAAAACGTCCGTGAGTGCAAGTTTCATCTAGGTCTCCGTATTTGCGGCTACATTGCTTCCCCGGCCCAAAATTGTTGCGACCGCGTTCGCGAGAGCGGCAATGGGTTCATTCGCGGCAGACAGACTGCGCCATCCAATATGTGCATCAGGGCGCACCAGGACACATCCTAAGTCATCTATTTCTCGCACGCGTGCCCAGTCGCCTGACGGATCCGCAACGCCGTTTGTGCTACCGATTTGAAAGACAGTTATGTTTATACCGAACCGCTCGCCAACGGACTTGGCAGCCCGGAGCCAGTCTTCACCCCCTACACCGATCAGCAGGCTGAAGCGTCCCTTGCCGACCAAGTCGTGCGTGGAGATCTTTGAGCCCTTGATTTCGAGCCACACATGAGGCAGTCGTGCGCCGGGCCATGTCGTCGGCTGGTCATACAATTCCGGATCCCGTAGATAATGCGGTTCCGCTGTTCCGTCGGGGGAGATCGCGCCGATACGATAGCGTTGCCCAATTTCAATCCCGAGGGCGTTAAACTGCCAATGCTGCAAGTCGATCGCTTCAGCGAGACGCTTGCGGCGCGCGGCTCCGCCTGTGCTCGGCGCATGAAGTTCGTCGACAGCCACCCACCCTTCCGCTACGTTCTGACCCTGAGCGAATCCAAGCGCATCTGCGATGGCTACGAGGTTGTGGAGGCTGCGCATTGCGCGGTCCACCACCTGTGCCCCGACGGGCTGACGCTCATCGTTATAGGTGTCAAGAAGCGACGGGTGCGCGCTGCCTTGCAGCACAAGCTTCAGCTTCCAGGCGAGGTTGTAGCTATCTTGCACTGAGGTATTCGAGCCCAAGCCGTTGGCAGGCGGATGACGGTGAACCGCATCGCCAACGCAGAACACCCGGCCTTTGGAATAGCGTCGGGCAATGACTTGGTTAATAGTCCATTTGCTGGTGGCGAGCACCTCGATCGCAACGCTTTCATCGCCGATCAGACGATGTGCGCGGGTCCGAATGGCATCCGGGTGCAGGTTCGGCTCGCCCTCCTTGGGGTTATACATAAACAACATTACCCACTCGGTCCAGGGGCGTACGCAAATGAACGTGCCACTCCCGACCGAGTAGTCGGTCCCTGGCTGGGTGAGGCTGTAGAGGACGCCCGGCCGATACGCCGTGTATTTCGTAAGGTCCGCTCTAATCCACACATTGGCGGCCGCCCCCAGGCCCATGCTTCCCTCTAGCGGCAAATCAATTTGCTCGGCTACTCGACTGCGGGCTCCGTCAGCACCGACCACGTACTGCGCGCGTATCTTAAAAGGCAAACCGGTATCCCGATCTTCGAGCGAAACCGTGACGCCTTCGGCATCCTGTTGCAAAGATAGAAAACTCGTGTGGAACCGTAGACGTGCGCCGTTGCTCATCGCCGATTCCGCCAAAATCGGCTCAAGCAAGTGCTGCGCTATGTTGCACATCACCGAGGGACTCGCACGCTCGTAGTCACCTTTGCGATCGATATGATTACCCCACGATCCCAGGCGCGCTAACTCTCTTCCGGCGAGACTGGTGGCCCAAATGGTTTGTCCCATGAGGGTCGACGGCATTGAGCTGTCGACGACACGCTGCTCAATGCCCATGTCGCGAAAAATCTCAACCGTCCGCTGATTGGTGATGTGCGCACGAGGACTGTTCGCCGTCCAGCGGTGACGCGTCACCAGTAGCGCATTCACACCGTATCTTGCTAGGAAGAGCGCCATGGACAATCCGGCAGGTCCACCGCCAACGATCAGAACCTGGGTCTCAATGACCGTGGGTTCGCCTAATTGACCATTCTCCTCAATCAGCTTTGCATCTTGCATGCCAAACTCCGGTGATTTTGCCTTTCCTGTCTTGGGAGGCGGCAAGCCAGAGGGACTGTGGAGAGGCTCAAGACGGCGGCAACATGTTTCGACCTCCCCATAGTACTCTTTTTGTCATCGTGACAATATGGTTCATCCTCGCTAGAATCAATCAACGACTCGTAGTTAGGATGCTGGTATGCCCATATTGAAAGCCGATCGTTTTGCGTACGTGCGCATGCAAGTTCCGGATTTAGACAAAGGCCGAAAATTCTACTCGGACTTTGGATTGATCGAGCATGGACTTGTCGCTGATTGTCTCTATCTCCGGGGGCACGGAGCGGAAGCTCCTCTCCTGATCGTTGAAACCGGTCCGCAGAAGCTCCGCGGCATAGGATTTGGCGCGAGTTCACGCGCGGATCTTGAGCTCGCCGCGCAAATGCCGGGGGCCTCACCAATTCGCGCGCGGGATGAGCCTGGAGGTGGCTGGATCACTACGCTGAAGGATCCCGACGGGACGCAGGTCGAGCTAATAAGCGGTTTGGATGATGCACCAGTCATCCCAGTAGAGCGGACTCCGATGAACAGCGGCATCGATCGACTGCGACGGACAGGACTTGCCGTTCGGCCCCCACGCGGGCCCTCGCACGTGCTTCGACTCGGGCATCTGGTCATGCGCTCCCCTAACCCATCTGCTTTAGGTTCCTGGTATCGTGAAATGCTCGGACTACTTGTTTCAGATGAAGTGTATGACGACAATCGCGAGACAGTGTTTCTCTCGTTTAATCGATTAGATCGCGGCGACGAGTTTGTTGACCATCACGTCCTTCAGACGATGCACGGCGAGGCCGGTTGCGTACATCACATTTCTTTCGAAGTGATGGACATGGACGATCTGTACGTTGGTCATGAACACCTTCGCGACAGCGGCTACCACCATGTCTGGGGCATCGGCCGCCACCGGCAAGGCAGTCAAATCTTTGATTACTGGACCGATCTTTTCGGCGTCATGTACGAGCACTGGACGGACGGCGATTTGCTCAACGTCCAATCCTCAGTAACGGCGGCGACGATTGCTGAGTCCCACGGACCGTGGGGACCGCCGCCGCCCGAAGCTTTCTTCACCCAGTCTTCATAAGCGGTTGTCCTGTCGAAAGAGCGGAAGCGGATATTTTAAAACACGGACCCGCCTGTTTGCCATGGTGGAAGCCTTGCTGGCAATAGGACATGATCTGCCGATATCAACAGACGGTGCTTGCGCGATCCGGTTGAATTCGGGAAGTACCGCTAGTCTTGGGCGGGGCGATGCTGCGGGTGCGTAGTGACACGCGTTTACGGCTCGAGTAGTGTCACGGCAAACGGTACTCGCTCCGCCAAGAGGTCAACAAATGCGCGTATCGAAGGGAGCACGCCGCGCCTTGATGGCATTATCAGACTCATCATTGCGATGCCTGCTGTCCACTCGGGGAGCACTCGCACCAGCTGGCCGCGGTTGACTTCGGGCGCGCCTACGTATCCAGGTAACGCGACGATGCCAAGGCCGGCGCAAGCGGCGGCTTTCAGCGTCGCCATGTCGTCGCTTTGGAGCCGGGGAGAGAAGGGAACAGAAATCTTTCGAAAGCCGAATTGGTCGTGTTGCAGCACCCAGGAAGGGGTTTCGGTGATCCCTTTAAGCAGCACGCCACCGTGCTGACCCAAATCGGCTGGACTCTCAGGAGTTCCTTTTCTAGACAGATACTCCGGGCCGGCAAATAGATGCCACGGAATGTCAGCAAGATGACGGATGATCAGTGTTGAGTCTCGCAGAGGCGTGGTATGGGCACGAAGGCACAGGTCAAATCCCTCGCTGATTGGATCGACGTAGCGATTGGTCGCGTGTTGGATAATGTTGACCTGCGGGAATCGTGCCATGAACTCCGGAATGATGGTTGCCATCGCGAGTTGTGCAAAGGCGACAGAACAGGTAAAGCGAATGGTGCCTCTGGGCTCAGCGACTCTCTGTTTGACGGAGTCTTCGGCTGCATTGGCGCTCTCCAACATCGTGACCGCGCGCTTGTAGAACTCCTGACCGACATCGGTGACGACAAAGCTGCGCGACGTTCGCTGAATCAAGCGCACGCCCAACCCTTCTTCCAGCGCGAGTACGCGTCGGCTAACGCTAGACTTCGGAAGATCCAGAGCGTGGGCCGCGGCGCTGATGCCCTTCTTTTCAACCGCCTGTACGAAGTAATAAACATCATTTAGGTCGAGCATGAATCTACTCTGGTCGCACTAACTCAAGCTAACTCTTGTAGAGACGGCTTAGGTCGGAAACAATCCGGCCACGCACGATCGGTACGCAATCGCTGGGAAAGACCTGTACGATCTCAGCGCTCAGTGCCTTTAGCCGCGTCAATAGGGCCGATAAGTAGCGCATGCCGCCAGTCGGTAGGTCATGCATAACGACGACTGTCCAAGTGTGCGTTTGCACGTCGTCTATGCATCTGTCCACCCAAGCAGCATCTGCATCCCAATCACGAGGAACGCTGTTCCACAAGACACAGCTGTATCCCCCTTCGACCAAGTAAGCAATCGCATTTTTGCTCAGCAAACGATCATCCATAACGCCACCACTTCCGAAAGGCCTAAAAAGGCGGTCTGGGTGACTTAAGGTGCCGATAAGTTCCTGCATCTGACCAATCTCTTTGAGCGGAAGCGTTCGATCATCGCTCTCACCAAACGGAACGCTGTGACTCAAGGTGTGATTGCCTATCCAGTGCCCCTCCATGTGAGCGCGCCGCGCCAAGTCGGACGCCCCCGGCAAGCGGAGTTGATGTCCAGTCAGGAAAAACGTCGCCTTGACGCCATGTAAGGCGAGGAGATCCAAGACCGCCGTCGTGGTTCCGTCCGGATCGGGTCCGTTGTCAAAGGTTAGTGTCACCTTCTTTGCCGTTTGCGAATCGTAAGGCGCATCGGGACATGCGGCTTTCGGCCTCACTCTAACCTCCACAGGACTGAGCCTTTCGAAACACAATGCGCCAGCCTTCCTCGGTGAGCACACAATCGTCAAAGACATCGGCTCTGATTATTGTCGGCGTACCATCGCCATCCCACCTACAGACCGTACTCAGAGTTACGCTTGAGAGGTGCCGTCGATCGTAGACGGTAACGACCGGCAAGCTATTGAAGTGTCGAACTGTAACGGTCGGCGGCCGCTGCCGAATATATCGCGCGAGCGCCTCGCGTCCTCTAATAAGATCGCCCGCACGGTCGAACACGCCGTCAGGTGTAAAGGATTGTGCGAAGGCCTCCTCTGCCCGCGAGTCACCCCACCAGAACGCGGCAGCAACCAATTGCTGACACTCGCTGCGCATCCGACACAGAAGTCCTGGTGAAAGCCGTTGAACAGAGTTTCCTGGCATCCCCGCGCGAGTGCGATTCATATACGTATCCTCTGCCGTACCCTTCGGTGTCTCACTCACTAGGCGTAGCTCTTAACCGGCCTGTCCGCGTTTCCTTCACGTTGCCTAAGAGCATCTCGGAGAATAGTAACGACGGCCGAGAAAATCGTTCCGACGGCGTATCGACTAGCACCTGCGTCTCCTCTTGATAAAGTACAGTTGGTCAACACTTGCAGCACCCGACAAGTAGCTTTTCATCGGACATTCCCGACTGGCCGACGACCTCCTGCTCCGGTCAACCGATGCGGACTCCCGGCGGAGCGGGCGCGGTTGGATCGACGAATAGATCCGCAGCCAGCTCCTCGGCCGGTTTACATGCATAACCCTGGAAATCACTGACACCTTCGGCCCACAGCACCTCATCGTCCAGGAAGAACCGCCCCGTGTTAGCGCCGTCGCGAGCTGCACGCGTCCCGATGGCGAGACCTATTCCCCGACTCGCGCCGGTAATGAACAACGTCTTGCCGCTCAGGCTCATATCGAAGCTCCTGTTATGTGAGGCAATTGCCCTCTCGGGCGAGCGCAACTGCGCTCATTTTCCGAGTATCGTGACGACCGCCGCCGCCTCCTCAATGCCAATGAGACCTCCGCCGTTTTCGGCAAGACCAATGCGAGCGTTCTGCACCTGCCGAGCGCCGGCTTCAACCCGGAGTTGCAGCACCAGTTCGTGAAGTTGAGCGAGGCCACTAGCGCCAATCGGATGTCCTTTGGATTCGAGTCCCCCCGAGGGATTTACCGGCAAGCGGCCTCCCAAGCTGGTTTCGCGCCGCTCGGCAATTGGCCCCCCATAACCGAAGGGACAAAACCCCAGGTTTTCCGTTTGTATGATCTCACCCATCGCTGTCGCGTCATGTACCTCGGCGACGGATACGTCGGCCGGACCGATCCCGGCAGCCTCATAGGCACGCGTCGCTGCTCTCACGGTGCAATGCAACTGGGGTTGATCCGGACGGCGGTCGCTACCCGATTGCAGCACTGTGGCCAATACACGGACGGCGCGTGCGGCACCGATGCCGAGCCGCTTCATACCGGCTGCACTCGCTAGAACGACGGCGGCCGAGCCGTCCGATACCGGTGAACACATTGGCAGCGTCAATGGAAATGCGATTGGCGCCGCGGCGAGCACCTCCTCAATGGTGTAGGGGCGGCGAAATTGGGCGCGTGAGTTGTGCACGGAATGTCCATGGTTCTTCGCACAGACCGCGGCCAACTGGCGCTGTGTGGTTCCATAGCGCCACATGTGATGTCGTGCAAAGGCAGCATAGACATCTATAAACACACTGTACGGTTTCTCTGTGACGGTGCCGGGCGGTGGCTGGATACCCGCTCCGAGTTCGAGAAGGCGGTGCTGGTTGGCTTCCTGGGTTGCGACATCCCATGCGCCTTCGAAGGCGCTGAGCGTGCGACCCTTGTCGTTGGAAAGCATCTTTTCGGCACCGATTGCCAGCACGATCTCGTACTCCTCCGCCTTCAGGGACGCGACGGCCAGCTGAAACGCGGTGGCGCCGCTCGCGCATGCGTTCTCAACATTCACTACCGGGATCGATGCGATACCCATGGCCCGCAGCGCAATCTGACCGCGGATCATGTCCTGACCTTCCATATGCCCTTGGGTCGCATTGGCGAAGAAAGCGGCCTCGATCGCGTCGAGCTTGATACCGGCGTCCGCAATCGCTTCCGATACGGACATTCTAGTCAATGATTTGACATCCGAATCGGGCCAACGCCCGAATCGGGTCATCCCAATTCCGATGATGAATATCTCTTGCACGTGCCGGCCTCTCCTAGAGGGCATTTCAGAGGCGTCGTTGCTGCCCCTGCCAGAAGTGGTTCTTGATGTCTCGTTTGGAAATTTTCCCCACGGGCGTCCGCGGGAGCCTGTCCCAGAACAATACCGTTTTGGGCGCTTTGATCGATCCGAGCCGACTTTTGCACATCGCAATGATCTCCGCCTCCGTCGCGTGAAATCCGGATCTCAGCTCCACCACTGCGGTTACGGCCTCGCCCCACTTGTCGTGGGGGAGACCGACAACCGCGCAGTCCTGCACCGACGGATGGGTCCAGATAACTTGTTCAATCTGCGACGGATAGATGTTGTAGCCGCCCGAGATGATCAAGTCGCGAGCGCGGTCGACCAAGTGGTAATACCCCTCTACATCGCGATAGCCGAGGTCACCGGTGTGATGCCAGCCATACCGGCGAGTCTCCGCGGTGGCGGTCTCGTCCTCGTAATAGCCTTTCATCACATTGCCCGCGCGCACCACGATTTCACCAATCTCTCCGTCTCCAAGGAACTTCCCGTCCTCAGCCATTACCGCAACACTCACAAAAGGCGCGGGCCTACCGCAGCTAGTCAACCGAACCTCGGACGCGATGTCGCCGTCCACGAAGTGATCTTCGGGCTGAAGAACCGTGCAAAGCATTAGCGCCTCGACCTGCCCAAATCCCTGGATGAGGACCGGACCGAACACTCTCAATGCCTCACGCAGCTTCGCGGTGGACATCGGCGCCGCCCCATAGAGCAAATATTTCAGACTCGGAAAGCGCATGGCACGCACTTCATCATCAGCCAACATCATGTAAATCGAAGTCGGCGGCAGGAACAGATCGGTAATTCCGTGCGCCACAATTGCCTCGGCTATGGTCCGGGGCTGCGCATTATCGATAACCACGATGACTCCACCTCGCACCAACATCGGAAAACACATGAAGCCCGCGGCGTGGGTCATCGGGGCCACGAGCAGATAGCGCGGCCGACCCGCGTGCGCCATTGTCGCCAGGTGATTAGCGACGTACGTTTCGAATCCGCGATGTGTCTGCATCACTCCTTTTGGTCGACCGGTCGTGCCTCCTGTGGCCATTATGACTGCAACATCGTCGGGCGCGGGCTCATGCGCGTCAAACACCGCAGGCTCATCCGCGAGCCACTGTTCGAACGCGGGCGCATCGCCGACTGATCCATCTACACCGACGATCAGCCGCACACCGACTAATCGCTCGCGCACCAACGGCAAAGACGCAGCAAAGCTCGAATGTAGAAATGCAATCTCGCACGAAAAGCGCCCCAAAAGATCGATGATCTCTTCCACGACATAACGAGGGTTCACCGGAAGCCAGACCATGTGGGCACGCAACAATCCAAGCACGCAGATGAATGCTCGTGGGTCGTTGGGACTCAAAACGGCCACTTTTGCTCCCTCACGAACACCGCTGCGATGCAGAGCCGAGGCGATTCTTAGAGTTAACCGATGGACTTGGCCATACGTCCAGCGCCGCGACTCCATAACAAGACAGTCGGCATCCTGCCCCAGAGCGACACCTCTATCGAAAAAACCGATCATCTCCATGCCGACACCAATCAGCGGTCCAGACGCCGTGCGAACTGCACTGGGGCTGAGAGAGGAATCCTTCTCACCATGTCTCTGACCGCCTTGGCGGTGCCGACATCGATACCGCGCTCCCAGCGCCGCCTCAGCGGATCGCGAACACTAACCGAAAAATCACCGATTCCCGGAATCTCCATCCGCACGGTGTCGCCATCCTGAATGGGCCCTATACCTTGATGATTCACGCCCATGGCGAGGACGTCGCCAGGATCCAATCTTGCGATAGACGAGGCATACGCGATCATTCCGGGAATGGGATTGCCGATATCGCTCATCGGATAGTCGTGACGCAGCTCCTCGTTCACCCAAAGTCTCACCTGCAGAGCGTGAGGATCGATAATCTCATCAGCGGTCACTATCCAAGGACCCATTGGACCAAATGTGTCATATGACTTGTCCTGAAATGCCGTTCCCGGTCCAACGCCGCGGGCCGACAAGTCCATAAAGCAGGTGTAGCCGAATACGGAGTCCAGCGCCTCGGCAGCCGTCACCGCCTTAGAGTGCTTGCCGATGACGACGGCGAGTTCTGCCTCGTGATGAAACACTGCTGCGTCCACCGGATTCAACTCAACCGTATCCCCCGGGCCAATTACGCTCGAGGAAGACTTCAAAAAGAACGCCGGATGCAGGGCGGCATCGGTGATACCCTCGCGGAAGCTAAGCATGGCGCAAAGGAGTTTGCCCGGGCGCGGGATCGGGGCGCGCAGTCGCGCTCTGGCTACGCCAGTAGTCCGAGCGGCCGCTTCCGCTACGAGGTCACGATATTCGGTCCATTGCTCAATCAGCGCCGCCATCCGGAGATGGCCGGGGAGCTCCATCACTCTCGGGACCAGCGATCCGAACTCGACCAGTCCTCCAGACCCCAATACTGCAGGTCGAAAGTCTTCCATCAATGCTAGTTTCACGACTGCCTCGCCCCTGAGATTCAGATTCTCAGCCCCTGTACGTCATATCCGTCGACTTTGTCAGTTTGACTTCAGTGCATCCGTAATGACAATAATGCCACTGTGACAACTATGTGTAAATACCGCGTCGCAATGCCTGTCATGGAGTATTTTAGCTGGCGCTCGCTTATTTTATGTAGTAGACACCATTGTCATTATGAATTATATTGAAGTTTATTGCGATATGTTCCGCGAAGTGAGCGAACAGTGCGAGAAGCTTTAAAAAGTAGTGTTTCAGGGGAGCGAACAGCTAACGAGCAGGTGAGCCATTCAAGGCCATTGCGACACCTGCCGGAGCGGCTTCATCACCATGCCTACGTGTGCGCCGATCAGGAGAAGACCCGTCGCTTCTACGAGGACGTACTCGGATTGCCTCTGATTGCCACCTGGATCGAACGTGAGGAATATGAAGGGCAGACCTTAGTTTATAGCCACGTGTTCTACGGACTCAGTGACGGCGGCGCCCTTGCGTTCTTTAATTTTAAAGACCCTGCCCAACAGGCCGCGTTCTCAGCGCGTCAGCAGCCTCTTTTTGTGCACGTCGCACTGAAAGTATCGAAGGAAACGCAGGAGGAAATACAGCGTCGGTGTGAGGTGGCGGGGGTTCCCGCTCAAACGCTCAGGCATGGTTACTGCACCTCGCTTTATGTTGTAGATCCGGACGGGCTAACGGTTGAGTTCGCGCGGGACGCGGAGCGCATTG
>Ga0179587_10000522_pt1 | contig 15946 bp, 13 predicted proteins | sample CZODoug2_1_08_16_FD_185932 | JGI IMG/M metagenome (GOLD analysis project Ga0179587, IMG submission 185932) | Vadose zone soil fungal communities from Angelo Coast Range Reserve, California, USA - CZODoug2_1_08_16fungal | ecosystem: Environmental > Terrestrial > Soil > Vadose zone | place: USA...
AAAGAAGTACACAGCTTAATGAATTGGCATAATCTCGTGCTGTATGACTGAGAATGAGCTACGCGAACTTGCCCAACTATTGGCAGAGCTTGAACAAACCCTCTCGAGGGCTCAAGGTGACGAAAGACCTTGAGCGGAGGCGGCTGCTCCGTCGCAAAATGAGCCGATTGTTTGCAGAAATCGAACGCAACCCTATCGCGGCGAAATGAGTCACTACCAGAAGGTGGGTACGCCCACAGCCAGTTTTACGAGCTGGAGTTGAGAACTTCGCTGACTTTGCGGGCAAGGGAGTTCAGTTCAAAAGGTTTTTCGAGGTAGTGGTCGCGATGTTCGGAAACGCCACGACGAATGGCGGCATCGTCGGTGTAACCGGACATGAATAGGATCGGAGTAGCCGGACGGGAGAGTTTCAGTTGGTCGGCCATCTCCCGGCCGCCCATAAGCGGCATAATGACATCGCTAATCACGAGATGAATCGGACCCTTGTGAGACTTGGCTTTCGCGAGGCCCTCGGCGCCATTCGCGGCCGTGAGAATGGTGAAGCCAGCGACGCGGAGATAATCGGAGATGAGTTCCCTCAGACTGGGCTCGTCTTCAACCAATAGAATGGTGCCGTACGCCGGCTTTAGCGGCAGAACCCGGTTCTCTGCTGGGGAAGCAGACACCAGTTCATCGGTCGCCGGAAAGTAAATCTTGAAAGTCGTGCCTTTGCCCGGCGCTGAATCGACTTCGATTCGTCCGCCGCTCTGTGAAACCGTTCCATAGACCATGGCGAGGCCAAGCCCGGTCCCTTTGCCACGTTCCTTGGTTGTGAAGAAAGGTTCAAAAATCCGCGCAAGGAGTTCCGGAGGGATGCCGCTTCCCGTATCGCTGACAGTCAAGAGAACACCTTCGGTGATTTTTTCAAATTTCGAGGTAACCGGCAGGGTTTCATTTTCCGTCTGGTAGCGGAGTGTTCCCCCTGCGGGCATCGCGTCGCGCGCATTCACCGCCAGATTCAGCAAAATCTGCTGCATTTGATTGGGGTCCGCCATGATCCTGCGGAGATTTCGACCCGGCCGAACCTCAATATGAATGTGCTCACCGATGAGGCGGGGAAGGAGATCAGATATTTCCATAACGACCTGGTTAAGGTCGAGGACCGCAGGCTTGAGGATCTGCTTGCGGCTGAAAGCCAGCAATTGGCTGACGAGGGCTTGCGCGCGGTCCGAGCCCTTCATGATTTCCGTTATTTTGCGGCGGAGACCGTCATCACCGGGCTTGATGGGAAGGGCCAACTCCGCATAACCGCGGATGACGGTCAAGAGATTGTTGAAATCGTGCGCGATACCGCCGGCAAGTCGGCCGAGCGACTCCATTTTTTGCGCCTGACGGAGCTGCTCTTCGAGCGAGGAGACTTCCGCTTCGGAGCGTTCGTGTTCGGAACGGATGCGCAGGGTCGAAATGCCGTAGGCAAGATTCGTGGCAAGTTCCCGGAGCAGAGTCACTTCTTCAGCGTCAAAGACATCTTCTTCTTCTGAATAAATTGCCAAGCAGCCGATCACGCCCTGTTCTCCTGAGAGAGGAAGAGCAATTACGGATAAAAACTTCTCCTCCGCGGCGCGTCCGGCCCAGGATGCGAAGGGCGAGTCCTTCAAAGTGTTGTGAATGATGCAAATCTCGCCGGTCCTGATAGCGACCCCGACGGGGCCTCGGCCTTCCGGTGTGTCCGCCCAAGACGCTTGCACGGAAGCAAGATAGCCACCGGTATCGCCGAACTGCGCAGCAACACGAACAGAATTGGTTTGGTCCTGCTCGGGGAATCCGACCCAGGTCATGCGATAGCCGCCCGTATTGACGATGATCTGGCAAACGCGCTCGAGGAGTTCCGGTTCGTTCGCTGCGCGGACGAGCTCCTGGTTACAGCGGCTGAGTGCGAGAAGCGCACGGTTGAGGCGCTTGAGTTCACTGGTATCGCGAAAGATGGCGAGAATGACAGGCCGGCGCGGGCTATCAAGCTGGATGCGGCGAACGCTGACGTCAACTTCAACAGAACGCCCGTCGGCCCTCCGGATTTTGAGTTGAACGCTGTGCGACTCACCGCCCGAAAGCCCCGCCCGGAAGATTCTGGCGTAGTGCTGACCTTCACCATCGGGAAAGAGAGAAGATTCGGGGACGAATGCCAGGCGCTCAGACGGAATTCCGAAGAGATCGGCGCCCCGCGCGTTCGCTTCCAGGACGATGCCTGTCTCGTAATCTATAATGAGGATGGCATCACTGGCGGAATCGAAAAGGCGGCGATATTTCTCCTCGGAGCGGCGAACGTTGCTGAGCAGGTGCCGGGAAGTCCCTATGCCCAAGACCAGGAGAAGGGCGCTGGTCCCCACGGTGAGCAAGTTGAGTAAATTACGGGTCCAGCGATCACCCTCTGCCAGCGTCGCAGAGAAGTGATTTTCCGTAAGAGTGAGACGCGAATCGCACGCTTCGATTTCCTCGAGGACGCGGCGCACCGTTAGCGGATTTGGCTGGTCTGAAAATGTCTCCGCATGGAGCTGATCCGCGAGCTCCGTGAGATTGTCGAGCTCTTTATCCGCAGCGGCCCAATCAGCTATTGCAACTCGCATGAAGCTGAAATCGTGAAACCAGCGAAACAAGCGGACCATGCCGGGGATGTCATCCGGATTGATCTGGCCCCTTGTAAACCCCTGATACACAATCGTCATATTTGGAGTGTGTTTTTCAAGCTCGATGCGGGCAAATTTATCTCCCAGGGGCGCCCGGATGGCATTCAGGTAAGCTTGGAAGTCCGCTTGGGAGCTCGAGCTGGCGTACTGCATCAGACTGATAACCGCTTCCTTTTGTCCTTTAGACCAATAATCTTCACCCTGGATGTAGGCACGCACCGAAGACAGAATCATGGAACGGAAGGCGCCGAGGAGAAAAACAGATAGGACAATGCAGACAAAGAGAGAAACTACAACAAAGAGCTTTCGGCCCAGGGTCGATTGACGATGATCGCTGCGGAATCCCATTTTGCGCGCCGTTTGCAAGGGGATAGCCAAGGCTTGGGCTTTCTTTAATTCTGCATCATCTTTGTTGTGGCTCGCGGGCCTGTGTTCAGATCAGCATATCTGGTTGCGACACATCTTCGGAAGTGCGCTTCAAGCAGTAATCGGAGAGGCTTACTCGCTGCCGGGACAGCTGGGTTCGGGGGACCAGCGCTCATAGCCCCACGCCATCCCGATTTTCGGCTTGGCGTAAGACCAGATGGGATTATGCGAGCGACCGCGCAATCACCATGGTGATGTCATCCTGTTGTTCTCCGGCGCTGAATTGGTGGACTGCCTCAACGACCGCTTGGAGCAGTGGACCTACCGGAAGATGACAATACGAGCGAAGGGTATCGATTAAGCGTGACTCGCCGAACTCTTCGCCCTCGGCGCTCCGGGCTTCTGTTATTCCGTCGGTATACAGTACCAGCGTGTCTCCCGGGGCTAGCCTCACTTCCGCGACCTCACATTGCCAGTCGCTAAATAGCCCCACGACCATGCTGGTAGCATCCAGCCGCTGCACCTTCCCAGTTCGCGAAGCCTGATCTTCCGCGCCCCCGCCGCCGCACAGCAGTAGTGGCGGAAGATGTCCGCAATTTGCGTAGCGGAGTCTACGGCTGGAGTCGTCGTAGTCCGCAAAGAAGAGAGTAGCGTAACCTGCGTCCCCTGTGTTTTCGCAGAACGAATGGTTGACAGAGGCGAGAGCGCGCCCCAGGTCGTCGACCGCCACCGCGCACTGACTACGCAAGTTGGCTTGCAGATTGGCCATCAGCAGGGCGCCGGACACTCCCTTGCCCGCGATATCAGCCAATACCAGCGCCAGGTGGCCTTCGCGGAGCTCCACAAAATCGTAGTAGTCCCCACCCACTGCCCGAGCTGGGATGCAGCCGCCGATATACTCAAGTGTCTTCATCGCCGGTAATTTTTGCGGAAAGAGCCGCGCTTGCACCTCTCGGGCAATTTCCATTTCACGGGCCACTCGGCGATCCGCTTCCATCCGCTCCGCCATCTTTTCGGCAAGACGTATGTTCTCTAGAGTGATTCCGGCCTGGGCCGCCACTGAATCGAGCAAATGCTTGTCTTCGCCGGAGTAAGGCTCTTCCGAAAGTCGCTGGCCAAGCACCAGAAAGCCGATCAATCCGCTATTGCGCCCAAGGATAGGCACCAGGCATTCCGGCGCAAGCGGCCCCAGATCGCCGGCCGCCTCGTGACCCTGTGGGACGTCCCAGGCTTTTCCGCGTTGCGCGATCTCCCTGAGCATTGGCAGCGTGGCTGGAATTGTGTCCGACTCTCGCGGAACGAAGATTGCCCCAAAGCGGAAAGGAAACTTCGGCCGAGGCGGTGCCGCTGGAATTGTGTCGGACTCTCGGGCCACTGGTCCGCATTCCGCGACGAGGTTTCCATCTCCGGCATCCAGATAACAAGCAAGCGATTTCGGATGCAGAGCACCCTCGATGTGTTTTTCCAGCAGTATGGCGAGTTCGCGGCGGTCGCTAACGGTACGCGTTTTCTCCGCCAGGTCTTGCAGGATGACCCGTGCGTCATACGCGCTACGGAAAAAGGCACGGTCGATGCGCGCTGTTCCCCGCTTAACCAGTGGCGCGGAAATCCACACCAATCCGACGCCAAATACCAGGCCGAAGCCCAGCACCGTATTCGAGAATGTCCCGACCAAGCCCGAAACAGCGTAAGTGAAAAGCCTAATAGCGGCGAGCCAAAGGGCCAGGAGCACAATCGTGAAGCCGCGCTGCACCAGCACGTACCGTGCGCTGCGTCGCAACAATGCCGGAATCTCCATCACCCGGTGTTTCACCACGGCATAGGCGAACGACAGCGGATACAAGGACAACACCAGAACCAGCCCTGTGTCGAACCAAAAAGAGGGATGATATCCTGCGAAGTCCACCGCTACGCGCTCGAGGACGATCGGCAAGACCCCCGCAATTGTTCCCCACAGAATCACTCGCGATTTGCGCCGCGCTTCCGAAGGGACTGCCGCCATAAAGGAATTTTGCGCCAAGGAGAAGATGCCCAACGCAAATAAGGCGTACAAAACAAATGAGAGGATCAGGTCAGCGTTGCGTGTGCCTGCCGTATCAGCCGCCACTCGCGGAAGACTTGGATGTCCGACCGGCAACCCTGGAAGGGCAATACATACTCCATAGGCCAGGGCCAGCCATTTCAACCACGGGAAACGCCCATCCAGCGGGGACTGCCACGGAAACACCGCGAAAAACAGATAGAAGAGCGGACCGAGCATCCCCAAAAAAATCGCACGGAATGCCAGCGCGAATGCCGCAAGGTCAGGAGAAGCTCCCGGGGGGAGTACAAGATCTGGAGCGGCGATGAACGCACAGAACAGCAATGCCAGGAGCCATGCCGTTGGCTCTTCCAACCTCAAGAACAGGACGGCCAAACCGACTAGAAGAAACGGAATGGGAAATAATCCAATGACCTGCAGCGCGGAAGACCTGGCAAGGCCTTCGCCTGCTCTGTTTGGCGATCTCTTTGCCCGAAAGACTGCGTGCAGAACTAGCGGCTCGGGCTCACCTGGTCGCTCTATAGTTAAGACCACAGAGTCGCCGGGATGGGCGCGGACGTAGAAGACGTCGAACCCAAGCTCGGTTCCCAGCGCACGCCCATTGACCGCAGTTATGCGGTCGCCAGCGCGCAGTCCAGCTTGCTGCGCAGGACTTCCTTCCACCACGTCATTAACCAAGAGCGAATGCGTTCCTGCGTCATAGTGGGGGTCGTGGACATGATTGAAGCCGAGCTCCACAACGGGGCCTGGATAACGGACAGCGTACATCCAGAGAGACCCGTAAAGGATCGCGACTAAGGCAAACACGCCAGCAAGCGTGACGAGGAAAGGTCGGGGCAACGCTGACCAACGACGCATAAGCCAATGAGCTCCGCTAGGAGGATTTGCTACACGGCAGGCTACGACGGCGACCAGCGCGAGTCAATCAAGTCGCCCAGTCTTCGCGAGTCGTCCGAACTGGGCGATTATGCCCGAGTCGCGGGCAACGCGGACACAACCCCTTCCCACCTCAGTCAAACGGATGACCCACCACGCATTCCCCGCCGGCCTTCTGCTTCTCGGCTGACGGGTGGCGCATCCTTAAAAGGCCGAGCCCAGGCCGAACGCCGGATTTGTCAAACCCAGGGCTGCGCCTAAGCAACCGCCGGCGATGGGCCGGTGGCATTCAGCGCTGGCGGCTTGGCGCCCTTGATGACGAGCCACAGCATGAAGGCCACCTCCCCGAAGGCGGCGGGCTGAGAGTAGGTAAACACCCTGTCATAATATTGCGGGGACAGTACGCCCGTAAGGCTCAGGATCACCCAGGCGAATCCGCCCAGGGCGAGCCAGACGCCCAGAAACCGCGGCAGGAATCGCGAGCGGTACACCAGCAGGGCGAGCGGAACGAGCCAAAGACCCCAAAATATTTCGTCAACAACAAGTCCGTGAAAATGCAGACTGAGGAACAGCATCGCCAGAGCCTCCCGCTGAGGCTTTTCGAATATGGAGAGGAAATCGGCCCCGCGCACGAGGACGAGGGCAGCGATGGAGTTCAGCTCATTCAGAAACGCTATCGGGATCTGGACCACAACCAATGTCACCATAAGCGAGGCGTGCCACCGGTTGACCCCCTTGAGCAGGTGGTACAAAGCCAGGGCCACGAAGATGAAACCGGCCTGGCCGATGAGTTGGCCAGCCATGCCGAGGCGAAAGAGCGTCTCGGAGGCCGCGATGTTGTTGGCGGTCGCCGCAGCGTTTCCCTGGACGATGATCTTGCCGGGAACATACATCATGGCGAAGAAACCAGGAATTGACATGAGTATGTACAACAAGCCTGCGAGTCTGCCTGGGTTCTTGGTGGAACTCATATTGCCTCCCTTGTTGTAAGGGCCTTGTTGTAAGGGGCCTAGTGAAAGGGTCTACCGGAGAGACGCCGAAGGCTATCGAAATGTTTTGGCACGCGAGCAAAAGGCGGTGTTGTGGCAGGCGTCCCTGGTACGATGCCCATTCCTGCCGAGTGACGCGAATCCGGAAGTTGACCGTCGACGAGGACTTGTGCTGATTGTCGTCTGCCATTTCCGGGTGTAAGATTCGCGCCATGCCGAACATCGATCGTCGTACGCTGCTCTATGCTTTCGGAATCACATCCGTCAGTTCAATGCTGCCGGCGCGGGCGGCTGCTGCTGGGAAGGTTGCCGCAGCCAAGCCCGGCGTGAATCGCTTTGCGTTCGGAAGTGCCGCACAAGCCAAGACGTCTCGATGTAAGGTATTAAGCGAAGATAGCGCGGGAGCATGCACGGTTTTTGAGCTCAACGCATTGCCTCGTTCCGGGCCATTCCAGCACCTTCATCATCGCGAAGACGAGTGGTATTACATTCTATCTGGTGAATTCCTTTTTAGAGCAGGAGGCGAAGAATACAATCTGCTGACTGGCGGGAGCATCTGGTTGCCCCGCGGCATCCCTCACGTGTGGGCGAACACGGCTACAATCGACGGCAAATTGATCCTCATGTGCCAACCCGGTGGGTTTGAAAAGTTTTTTGACGAGATTGGGAGAGTGCCTGTGGACAAGAAGAGTTCCGACACCATGCGAGATCTCATAGCGAAATACGGCATGGAAATGCTGGGACCGCCAATCTTTGCGTCCTCGTGGATGCAGCAACATTCATGATCAGAACGGTCAGGGCGTAACCTTCAGGTCTGCAAAATGAGCAATGGTTCCCGGCCCGACCCAAAGGGCGATGGCACCGTTTACGGATGATTGCTTAAGGTCGTTCACGATGAGCGCAGGTTGTTCCGCTCCGTTGACATAGAGTCGCGCGCGCGATCCAGCGACCTGGATTTTCATTTGCGTCCACTGGCCGGGGACCAAATCGGCATAGGATTCATACTTTCCTGGAGTGTCCGAGCGGAGTTTTTCCCACCCGAATCCGGGTATGGAGATGTACTGCACGGAATGGTTTCGTTGCAATTGGTCCTCGGCTCGCCCGTTCTTCGGGCGCAGGTAGAAGCACTCGAAATGGGACCTGTCCGCAGTGATGCGAAACGCAATACCGACAAAGCCTCGCGCGTTCGGTGGCGCGCCGGGCGCTGTGTCGCCACTCAGGTTCACTTCCATTGTGCCATCCTGAAAGGAGCTTCCTGGAATGACGGCGAGGCGGCCAGCATCATCCAGACCCTGTGGACCGGCATCGCTAACACGCATGGCGCTACGGCCCAGATAAGTAACTGGCTCCGCTTTGACGTTGTGGAGTTCGAGCTTGTCCAGGGCGAGCGTCGCCGGTTTTTGTCGCTCTTGACCCCCTGATTGTGCCCCTGAACTAATCAAGAGAACGGCCAACATAAACACATACGTCGATTCGGATTTCATTGGTCCCCCTTTTACCTCCTGTTACGGCTTGAGTTTCGAAAAGGTTCCGTGTTGCTGCAAGGATGAATCGAAGTTCCGAGCGGTCTAGCGGCACTGTCCGTCAATTCATGGAGGCGGAGGTACGCCCGTCGTCAGTCGCGCCTTCTGAGCACTGTGTCGCCAGACAAAAATAGCTCTTGCAAATCATATCCACTCTGGTCTCATGTTTTTAGGGCGAACTGTAACTCACACAGTTCGCCCTTTTTCTTTTTGCGGGCGCCTGGCCCCGGTTCGCCCTCCCCCTTGTAGGGGCGCAGCACGCTGCGCCCCTGCTCGGCTAGCCGTTAACTTCGTGATCTTTCCAAACTAGGATCGCGCCGTTCGCCGCCCGTTCCCGTTCTTGTTCTCTTTTGCCCTGCTCGTTCCAAATCTCACTCTCGCTGCGCGCACCCTCGTCTGCGTGCTCTGGACCCAAATCATGAAAAACAAAAAAACCAATGCCAAACAAATCTGGAAACACTTCGAAGATTTTCTCGTTCCCCGGCTGCGCTTGTCCATCACGGACCGCGCCGTCTATTCTCATCTCCTACGGCACAGCCGTCTCGAAGGACCCGCCTCCGCTTCTCCATTTCCTGGCTCGCCCGCGGTGCTCGCCTCTCCACCAACCCCGCCCGTTGGGCCGTGCGCCGTCTCATCGCCCACGGCGCTTTGCGCCTGGTCGAACGCAGCAAAACCGGCCATGTCGTCGAGGTGCGCTTGCCCGACGAAATCCGTGCCACCCTCCGCAAGGGCATTCAGATCGCGATGCCTTCGCCAACCACTTCGAGTGGGAGGAGCGTTATTCGGACGCAAACGAGCGTGTCAGATGCCAACGTACCAGGCGTAGCCTGCCTCTGAAGCCGCAGAGCCGACGCCCTTGCCAAACTTTTTCAGACTGTCCGTGACCGTCAGGCGAGCGATGAATTTTACGTTCTTGTATCCGAGTTGCCGAGGGAGCCGCATGCGAAGCGGCCCACCGTGGGCCACCGGAAGCTCATTGCCATTCACTCCGTAACAGAGAAACGTCTGCGGATGCAGAGCATCGGCCATATCTATGCTATCCCACGTATCGGGTTCCATCGAGACGTATACAACATATTTGGCTTGCGGGTGAACCCCCACCACCTGCAAGACATGGGAGAGAGGCACGCCGATCCACTCGGCGATGTAGGACCAGCCCTCTTCACACACGAGTTCGGTAATGTGGCTGCGAGACGGATAGCTCTTGAGCTCGCTTATCGAAAACGACGCAGGCTGAGCGACCATGCCATCGACGGAGAGCCGCCACTCCGCGAAACTTCCGGCCTGAAGACGCTTAAAGTCTTCCGTGAGGGGCGCGAGCTCGTTCGGAAATGGACGCGGCGAAATCTGGCTGCGCGGAAATTCGCGTGCCAATGAATGACGCGTCAGCAGCCGCTGCGAAGCAAAGGTCAGCGTCTCGCCGAGACCATAGATTCCGCCGTGATCGGGAGGCACCAATCCATATTTCTGCGCAAGACGCGCCGCCATTGCTAACCCCGATGCACCCGCCGTGGCCGCGAGCCCAGTTAAGATCAGTTTTCGGCGTGAAAGGTCGATCATGTGTGCTCCTTGCGTGCAGCGGTGCGGCCCGTGATCATCGCGCCTGTGCGGCTCCTGAAGCCGGCAAGACAAACCATCGTGACATGAACAAGCAGGAACAGCACAAGAGCGACAGAGACAAAGAAGTGAATCGTGCGCGCCGATTGGCGGCCACCGAGCAGAGTAACTGAGGCCGGAAAGGCGGAGATAAACGCGGGCGACAGCGCCAAGCCTGTCCAGATGACCAATGGGAAGAGAACGAAAATCACAAAGACATAAGTGAGGCGCTGAAGCAACGGCATATTGGCTATCCTTCGTCTTCTGATCCAGGAGATAACCTCATGGGTCTGTATCGATAAATGCCCAGGGGTCGCAAACTAAGCCCGTCCGCGGATGGCTAACCGGAAGCTATCCGGCTTCGACGGCCGGATTAGTCCTGCGTCGGCTTGTAGGAAGTAATCTCCGCGCTTGGCATCGACTCTGGACGGATTACGGTTAACCGGAAATTGACTACGACCCGTCCGCCTTCTGCTCCTCGGCTGCCCGTGTTAGCATCGTGCGTACCCCGCGTACAACGACACGATGGATTTTTCGCTCAACGATCACCAAAAACTGATACGCGATACCGTCCGCCAATTCATGGAGGCGGAGGTGCGTCCGATCGTCAAGGAGATGGAGAAGGAAGGAAAATTTCCGGCGGATGCCATCAAGAAACTCGGCGAAATGGGCTGTTGCGGGATGCTGGTGCCGGAAGAGTGGGGCGGGCCGGGGCTCGATACCGTTTCGTATGCGTTGATGCTGGAGGAAGTGGCGCGGGTGTTCACGGCGATGTCCACGGCGATCAGCGTTACGAATTCGGCGGTGCAGGCGCCGCTGCTGCTGTTTGGAACGGACACGCAGAAGAAAAAATATTTGCGGCGCATGGCGACGGGAGAAACGCTGGGCGCGTTTTGTTTGACGGAGCCGGCCGCGGGGTCGGATGCGGCAGGGATACAAGCAAGAGCAATACGCGACGGAAATGTTTACAAATTAAGCGGAACTAAGACGTGGGTGACAAACGGAAGCGCTGCAGGCGTGCTGATTGTGTTCGCGAAAACCGATCCGGCCGCGGGCGGCAAAGGCATCAGTGCGTTTCTCGTTGAACCAAGTTTTTCTGGGTTTCGCGTGGGGCGGCATGAGGACAAGATGGGGCAGCGCTCGTCGCCTTCGGTGGAGATTTTACTGAATGATTGCGTGGTGCCGGTCGAGAACCGCTTGGGGGACGAAGGACAGGGGTTGAAGATCGCTTTGAGCGCCCTGGATGGCGGGCGGATTGGGATTGCGGCGCAAGCGGTTGGCTTGGCCCAAGGCGCGCTGGACGAGACTGTCAAATACGCGAAGCAGCGGAAGGCGTTTGGAAAGAATATTTCGGAGTTTCAGGCCATTCAGTGGATGATTGCAGACATGCAGACGGAGATTGAGGCAGCGCGCGGGCTGACGCATTACGCGGCGTGGCTGAAGGACGCACATCCGACGAAAGTGGGCGCCAGTGCTTCCAAGGCCAAACTTTACGCTAGCGAGATGGTGAACCGCGTGGTGTATAAGGCGGTGCAGGCGCATGGGGCTGTGGGGTATTCGCGCGAGACGGATGTCGAGCGCATGTACCGCGATGCGCGGGTGATTACGATTTACGAGGGAACGAGCGAAGTACAGCGGATGATCATCGCGCGGGAGCTGTTGGGAGCGCCGGACAAACAGAAGGTTGCGGCAAGCTAGTTTTGTTTCTCCGCTCCTCTTCTCTGCGTTGTCTCTGCGCACGGCGCCCGCCCCGACCCGGTCGGGGCGTCTCTGCGTTATCATTCTTGGGGTTTTTCCCTTGTAGTGGCCGGTCTTCAGACCGGTACCTTTCTTTAGTCGGAGAGGCGCTGCGAAGGAGGGGCAGATGATCTCTGGCGCTCACGTCATTGTTTACAGCAAAGATGCAGAAGCGGACCGCGCCTTCTTCCGCGACGTTCTCGGGTTCAAGTCTGTGGATGCGGGCCACGGCTGGCTGATCTTTGCGCTGCCGCCGGGGGAAGCCGCATTCCACCCGTCCACTGAGAATGGCCCGCATGAACTCTATTTCATGTGCGACAGCCTGAAATCGGAGATGGCGTCACTTGCTAAGAAGGGTGTGAAGTGCTCCAAGGTTGAGGAAGCGCGATGGGGTTCCATCACGAAGATGAAACTGCCCGGTGGAGGGGAGCTTGGCCTGTACCAGCCGAAGCATCCGACTGCCCTGGGGCTTGCATGGAAATGAGGCAGTCGACGAAGGTTGCGGAAAGCTACTTTTGTTTCTCCGCTCCTCTTCTCTGCGCTGTCTCCGCGTACTCTGCGTCTCTGCTTTATCTTTATTCTTGGTTTTTTTTCCCTGCCCATAGGATAGAGATCGCCGAGGGGAGGGGCGCGCAAGGCAACCCCGAAGTTGTGGAGTCCGGGTTTTAGCCCGGCGCTCTCACAGAACAGAGGAGACACGATTGGGACCAGGTACAGAGGGAAAGAAAAACAGGGTTTTGAGCGGCATGCGGCCTACGGGGCGGCTGCACATTGGGCATTATTTTGGGGCGTCGCAGAATTGGGTGCGGTTACAGAATGATCCGGCTTATGAGTGCTTCTACTTTATTGCGGATTGGCATGCGCTCACGAGCGATTACGCGGATACTTCGGCGATTGCGGAGAATACGCTGCAGATCATGATTGATTATCTTGCGGCGGGGCTGGATCCGGCGAAGAGCGTGATTTTTCAGCAGTCGGCGGTTCCGGAGCATGCGGAATTGCATTTGTTGTTGTCGATGGTGACGCCGCTGGGGTGGCTGGAGCGCGTGCCGACTTATAAGGAGGCGCTGGAGAACGTTAAGGACAAGGACCTGCACAATTACGGGTTCCTGGGGTATCCGGTCCTGCAGACGGCGGATATCGTGATTTACAGCAAGGAAGGGGCATCGCTGTATGTTCCGGTGGGAGAGGATCAGGTTTCGCATGTGGAATTAAGCCGTGAAATTGTGCGGAGATTCAATTTTTATTATGGCTTCGGCATTAATCAGCAGTTGTTTGAAAAGAAAAATCGTCCCTCTTTGAGAGCCATATGGAACGACCTGTCCATCAGAGTGCCCGATCAGATGAAATCAGGAGGCACTGAACTCACGGTGGAGGAGAGGATTAATTTTGAGGTAGGTATTCGCCGTCGAATTGAGGAAATGGGTTTAGAGAATTTCTTTGATCCCAAGGAAGGTTTCCTGGCGAGAATGTCTTTGAGTGCAGTATTGAGACCGTTCTTCCCAACGTGCGAGGTGTTATGTGAGCCGCAGGTCATGCTTACGCCGACGCCGAGGATACCGGGGCTGGATGGGCGGAAGATGTCGAAGAGTTATGGGAATGCGATTACGTTGAGCGAGACGGATGAGGAGATTCGAAAGAAGACAAAGGTGATGGTGACGGACCCGGCGCGGAAGAGGCGGACGGATCCGGGAAATCCGGACGTGTGTCCGGTGTATGACTGGCATAAACTGTTCTCTGCGGAAGAGCCGGGACGGCTGGAGTGGGTGCGGCAAGGGTGCACGACGGCGGGGATCGGGTGCATCGAATGCAAGGACGCGATGGCCACGAATTTGATCAAGTGGATTGCGCCAGTGCGGGAGCGGAGAGTGAATTACGAGCAGAACCCGAAGCGCGTCTTGGAGATTTTGGACGAAGGGTCGAAGAACGCGAGGAAAGTAGCGCAGGGGACAATGGAGCGCGTGAGGGAAGCGGTGTTTGGTTGGGTGAAGAAGCGAAAAGAGGTGGATCGGCAGCTGGAGCATAGAAATCAAAGATAAGAATTAACACAGAGTTCACGGAGTTTGGATCACAAAGGGCCCCGAGAAGAAAAAAGCAGATTCCACCCTTCGCTCGGAATGACAATTTTGGTTCCTGACTGAAGACTGAGAACTGAGGACTGAGAACTGCAAAATGGCGACGCCGTACAAAATAAACATACCCATGTATGAGGGGCCACTAGACCTGTTACTCGACTTGATTAAGCAGCAGAAGATGAATATTCACGATATACAGATTTCGAAAATTACGGCGCAATACCTGGACTACCTGCACAAGCTGGAAGAGCTGGATGTGGATGTGTCGGCGGAATTTATTTATATGGCGGCTACGCTGATTTATGTCAAGAGCAAGATGCTGCTGCCGCCTGATCCTTTGGGAGTGACGGAAGAGGCGGGGGGCGATCCGCGGGCGGAATTGGTGCAACGCTTAGTGGAACACGAAAAATTCAAAAACGCAGCTCAGCTCTTGTATCAGAAGCAGCAGATCGAAGAGAACGTGTGGTCGAAGCCGGACAAGTCGCTGTACAACGACGAAGGGACCGCGGGCGAGCTGGTGGTTTCGTTGGTCGACCTGGTGAAAGTGTTCCAGCAGGTGCTGGAGCGGCGCAAGGAAGTTTCGCGGATCGAGTTGCGGCACGAAGAGTTTACCGTGGCACAGATGATCGCGGCGCTGCGGGCGCAGATTCTGGCGAGCGCGGACAATTCGGTGAACCTGATTCAGTTTTTTGAGGCGTGCCCGTCGCGGCACGCGATGATCGTGGCGTTTTTGGCGGTGCTGGAGATGGTGAAGCTGCAGGCGGTGGCGCTGGTGCAGGAAAAGCAATTTGGGGAGATTGTGGTGCGGAAGCATAAGATGTTTGATTTGGTGTTTGATGAGGCAGGCGGGATCAAGCAGATTGATGAGGAATATAGATAGTTGACAGTCGACGGTTGAAAGTTAAAAGAAAGAAAGAAAGAAAGATAACGCAGAGTGCGCAGAGGATTCGCAGAGACGAGAAAAGAGCATGACTAACGAAGAGAGAAAAGCGGCGTTGGAAGCGATTATTTATGCGGCGGATGAGCCAGCTACGATCGATCAATTGGCGCGCGCGCTGGGGGATGAGAAGCTGGCGGTGCAAGCGTCGCTGGATGAGTTGGTGGCGAGCTATGCGGCGGAAGAGCGCGGGATCGAGATTCGCGCGGTGGCGGGCGGGTACAAGCTGTATACCAAGCCGCAGCAGCATGACGTGGTGCGGCGGTTTATCAAGAGTTTGCGGCCACCGCTGCGGCTGTCGATGCCGGCGCTTGAGACGTTGGCGGTGATTGCGTACAAGCAGCCGGTGACTTCACCGGAAATTTCGGAGATTCGCGGGGTGAATACTTCGGGGGTGATCAGCACGCTGCTGGACAAACACTTGATTACGACCGCGGGGCGTAAGGAAGTGATGGGGCGGCCGATTTTGTACAAGACGTCGAAGGAGTTCTTGATGCGGTTCGGGCTGAGCGATCTGGAGGAGCTGCCGAGCTTGAAGGAGTTTGAGGCGCTGGCGCGGGAGGCGCTTGGGAGCGATGAGGGATTCGCGCCGGCGGAGAATGGGTTGACGAACGAGGCAAATATTCAGGCGTCGGCGGCGGAGAATAACGGAGCGGGCGGGGCCCAGATCGGGTCGGGGCGGGCAAGCGCCGGCCCTACGGACCTTGCCGCGATGGAAGCGCGGGAGGAATTGTTGGAGGAGACGGCGGCGAATAATGAGGGGATGCCAGAAGCGGAAGATGGCGAGGGTCAGAAAGCAGTGGCGGCGGGGGAATAGGAAGGGAATTAGCACAGCGCGGCAGAGCCGCAACCAAACGTAGAAGGCGCTTCCGTTCTCGATAAGATGTGGTGGTTCGGCAAGAAGGCCATATCTTGGGAGGGACGGAAACGCCATGCAAGAGTCTATCGGCGAAACATAGGGAAGTGATTGCGGGAGTGTTGAGTGGCTTCGACCGGCTGGTCTTTCGAGGGACCCTGCGGTCGATCAGCTATGCGGAAGGAATGCTGGGCTACCGGTGGGCGAAGCAGGTGCGGCTGACGGAATTTGGCAGGCATGTGCTGCCGGTGAGCGAGAGATTGAAGTAAGCCTGTAAGGCTAAGGCC
>Ga0179587_10000526_pt1 | contig 15886 bp, 20 predicted proteins | sample CZODoug2_1_08_16_FD_185932 | JGI IMG/M metagenome (GOLD analysis project Ga0179587, IMG submission 185932) | Vadose zone soil fungal communities from Angelo Coast Range Reserve, California, USA - CZODoug2_1_08_16fungal | ecosystem: Environmental > Terrestrial > Soil > Vadose zone | place: USA...
TGAAAGTCCTTCGGAAACGCTTGGTCGGCGTTCCCTAACCCACCGGTGCCGCCGCAGCGCCTCGCACGATCGCGTGGGGACAGCCAAGTCTGGCATTAGCGAAATGCCATCTCTCTAAATTGCGAGGCATCATGGGTCGTTTTGCGCACGTCCTGCTACTTGCGACAACCCAGTGCAGCTTCGGCCTGGCCGCGTTGGCCGCCGATCTTCTGCCGCGGATGGAGCCAGTTGCTCCGGTCGCCCACGTACCTGCGTTTTCGTGGACGGGCTTCTATCTTGGGGGTGAGCTGGGCTGGATACAAACGGACCCCAAGTACACCACCGGCGCCTTGCTGCTGGGAGCGCCTTTCATTGTCACGTCCGGCTCTGACAAGAATGGCCTGACCTACGGAATTATGGCTGGCTATAATTACCAGGTGGGTCAGCTGGTGGTCGGCGTCGAAGCCGACTTCCAGGGCTGGACGGTTGGCGAGATACGGTACACCGCGGTTACCGGTGATTTTCTCACGGCGCACAGCAAGTGGGGCGGCACGATCCGCGGGCGGCTCGGCTACGCTGCCGATCGTGCTCTGCTCTATGTGGCCGGTGGCGCCGCGTTCGTCTCGAACGAGACGTCGATTCCTTTTACGGGGATCTCAATCGGCGGCGATGACACGCGCGTGGGTTGGACGGTTGGAGCTGGTCTCGACTACGCCTTCACGAATAACTGGTTTGCAGGGGTCGAATACCGCTACTCGCAGTATGAGGCCAAGTCCTTTGTGTATCCGATACCCATCTTGAATCTCGGGCTCGTCGGATTCAAGCAAGAGCTGAGCAACAATCAGGTTACGGCGCGCATCGGCTATAAGTTCTGAGATCCGCAGCTAATAATTCCAGAAAGCGGGAAGTTTAGTCATGTTCAAACATCTCATTGCGCCGGTGCTTGTCGCGCTCGCGGCGGTGTTCGTCTCGCCAGCAGTTGCCCAGCAGCCGTCGGGAACCAACGTGGGTACGCTGACGTGCAAGATGGCGCCCTCTATCGGATTGATCTTCGGATCCCGGCAACGGATGGCCTGCCGTTTTGCTCCCAATGGTCCCAATCCGCCGGAGGCCTATGTTGGTGTGATGGGCACAATTGGCCTCGATGTGGGAATCACGGCAGGCGGGCTCATGGCGTGGGGCGTATTTGCCCCCACCACAGGTCCAAGACGCGGAGCGCTTGCCGGCACTTATGTGGGTGCGAGTGGTGCAATTGGAGTTGGCGTCGGCGTTGGTGCCAACCTCCTGTTCGGCGGAACAGGACGTTCGATCGCTCTGCAGCCGCTTTCTGTCGAGGGGTCGGTTGGGATCAACCTGTCTCTTGGAGTTTCAAGTCTCACGCTTTCCTTGGCCCAATGAGGATACTGCAAAAAACCTCCCTCAGCCTCCATCGCGACCCGCGGCGACTTCGACAAAGCTGCCCGGTCCGGAGCCAGTCATCAGAGGACGTTCGATGAAAATCACAGTGAAACTACTGGCCAAGCTTGGATTGTTGCCGTTGCTAGCCATTTTGTCCGTTGGTTCCGTTTCCGCGCAGACAGATCTCGGAAAGACGGTTCTGGAGAAGCTGACGGCCAAGGTTGCCAAACTCGAGAGCGCCTGTGCCAAGGACATAAAGAAGTATTGCAGAACGGTAACGCCGGGTGAGGGCCGCATGATCTACTGCATGCAAGCTCACGAGGACAAGATTAGCATCAAGTGTGCGTTCGAACTGGGGGAGGCCGCAACAAGTGTGCAAACAACGGCGGATGCTCTGAAAGATGCAGTGATTGCTTGCAAAGCCGAGATTAGCGGCGTGTGCGGAAAGATACTGCCGGGCCAGGGTCGTATCGCCGCGTGTCTGCTCTCGAATAAGTCGACAGCGTCAGCGGGTTGCGCGGAAGCCATTCAGAAAATCGAATCTATGGCCACTCAATGAGGGTGTCGCCGCGCTCGATCTTGCCGTAACGGCCGCTGTTGCGATCATGAGGCCGATCCCGGCAAAGTTGACCGCGACTTGCATACCGATGGCGCCATGAATGTGTCAAGATGACCTGGCCGATGAATGATAACATAATGCTGCGACCAATATCTCCGGCTCGCCGTCGATGCGGCTTTCAAAGGCTCTGAGGCGTTTATAGATCGAAATCAGTCCTACAATTCGGGGCCACGAGTTCACAAGGTATTGGAGTGACGATCGAACCTGGGCGAAAGCGTTGAGAATCTGGTTCAACGGACCAAGTGTGATCTTGCGGGCTACAATGGTCGGTGCGAGTACAATGTAGGGAAATACGTTGTCCGTCTGCAAATACAGGATACGGCCGACATTGAAGTACATGTAGTTGAGGTAGATCCAGAAAATAGTTCTGGCGGACGGCTGCCAGCTGGGAATTGCCGCGTAACGCAAGATGCACCCGGGCCGCCTCGCGTGGATGACGCGCGGCAATCAAATTCCTATGTCGCGTTTATGAACGGATGGGTGATCCAAGCTCGCATTCCTATGCCGCGGTGTGTATTTCGGCCATTATCGTTTAACCGCCGAGGACATCGCCCGGCCATCTTGGAGAGAGTAAATGACGGACAACGAAAGAAAGAGAGACGAAGATCTTCAACGCGCTGCTGAAGAATTCTTCGCGGCTAAAGTTTCTGAAGGTTATACGCCGGAACACGCGACCGCGATGCTTCACCAGCGATTTCACCAGGTTCGCGATGCTATCGTTAAAAAGATCGGCGTAAAGCATTGCGTGTAGTCGACGACACCTAAGGCTTTCACGGGCGGCCCTGACCAAACTGGAAGTAGTTTAAGCTCGCCATGATCCGGACTCACCGGCGGGGCTTCCTGGAGTGGTCCAGAGGCTATAGGCTGCCGATCGCTTCGGGCTCGCTCTTCACCACTTTGATTCGATATCAGCTAAGTGTGTTTCAGCTTTTTCGAGCTCACTCTTCGCGTGCCGGTACAGGATGTGGGTTCTGGGGAGATCCTTCTTCACCTGATCGAATATCATTTGGCGAAGAGCGAATTTGCTCGCCGCTTCATCCCATTCCTTGAATTGCTCAAGATCCTCGACGGCCATTTTTCCTCCAGCTTCAAAAATATTTTTTACGGCTTCCCATGACCTTCCCAATTCGATTTTCTGGGAAGCATTTGGGCGATGAAAGTCGACCTAAGCTATTGATTTTACTTGGCGCGCTCGGAGAGATTCGAACTCCCGACCCTCGGATTCGAAGTCCGATGCTCTATCCAGCTGAGCTACGAGCGCGTGCGTGGGCTCGATTACCAGACTTGGCCCGACAGGGCCAGCACCCGGCCGCCGGGCCAGTCGCTGCTATGAGCCAGCATCAAACGACCCCCAGCAGATCAATGCCCGCTTCCGTCGGCAGATCATTGGAAAAATCCATTTCTGCGAATGACTTAGGTCCAAGGCTCAACCCATCTTGAGCGGGTCGCTTGCCCGGGGGCGTTGCCTTGCGTCGAATTGAGGTGTGCGCGGCAGGGCGCTGAGGAAAGCTGCGCCGTGCCTCTGCCGCGAACGCGGAATTCGCCGATAGAGCGGGATGACTTTTCTTCGAATCGTCATCCCGCTCTATCTTTTTGTTTGAGCATGATCTCCGGGCAAACGCTTCGCGTTTGTCCCGAGGGAAAACCGGTACCCACTTTTCCGGATCATGCTCTAGTTAATCGCCACACCTTGCCGCGGCACGCAATTCCGAGGGTGCCGCGCCATAGCGCCGGCGAAACGCGCGGTTAAAATACGATAGATCTCCGAACCCGACATTGAACGCAATGGTGCTGATCTTTTGGCTGGCATAGCGCGGATCGGCCAGCAGCCTGTGGGCGCGGGCGAGTCGTTGAGCGAGCACGTGCTCGGTAAACGTCATGCCCTCGCGTTCGAACAGCCTCTGAATCCACCGTGGCTTGATCCGATGCCGTGCCGCAATTGTCGCCACCGACAGGTCGGCTCGGTCCAGTTGGGTAGCGATATCTTCCTTGATGAGACGCAACCGCGCCGCTCGCACCCCTCGACCCCTGGCGATCTCGGCAGCATCCCGAGTTGCACCGATGGCGAGCGCCATGAGGTCATGGATATGCGTTATAACCTGCCGTCGCAGGTCCGGCGCGATAAGAGCTTCAGTGTCTTCGAGGATGCCGACGTATTGGACCAGAAGCCGCAGCGCTGCATTGTCGGCGGGAATCGGCCGACCATACGCAGTGTCCAGGCCGGCAACGAGCGGTGATATTGCGCGCAGCGGTGCCCGCACGTTAATGTATTCGCCGTACGTTGGTACCTTCAGGGAGGCGGGCTCCGACGCGGTCAAGACGCTCGCCTCGCCACGGCTCAGATTCAGCAGACGGCCGAACTGATGCGCCTCATAGCCGGAAGTCAATCCCACGGTAATGACGACATCGTCGTTGTCGATGAATTCCCGTCGGAGGCGATAGATCGCGGCGGAACGGCGGGCCCTCACAAGCCCCAGGCCTGGCATGCGCCGGATGGTAGCTTCGGTATGAAACTGCTCGGTCGAGAGCGGCTCGATGTCCCGCCTGGATAGCGTTCGGCCGTAAATCTCACGACACGCATCAAGACGCTCGTGCGGCGGATAGTCCGTCGTCGAGAACCGAATGATCACGCAGTCGCCATCGGTGACGCCTGCGACGCCGCTCGAACCCCTCATGGCCGAGTTCCACCTTGCTGTGCATTATCTGCGCATAGGCTGCCCAAACGAACCTGCATGAGGTTTTGTCGCTCGATCGATGCGAGCGGTTCAAGGTTCCAGGAGGTTTCTTCGCAACCAAGGTGGATCGTAGCGAGCGAACAAGCGTCCGATTTTTGGAATGTTTTTCGATTTCCGAGCGGAACGCACACGTGACTGACTGAGCCTCGTTCTGCGGTGATGCACACATCTGTTAGCCGGGCCGCACCAGTCCTACTCAATTGTCGCGCCAGTCCTAGAGTGGCCGTCCCAAGATCGCTAGTACCTGGAATCACAAATCGGTATTGCGGCCCATCCTTCGAGACGGCCACTTCGTGACCTCCTCAGGATGAGGTCTAACTCCTTGAAACACAACAACCTCATGCTGAGGAGCGAGCGACGCGAGCGTCTCGAAGCATGGGCAGCAAGCGACTCACAGATCTAACATAGTCAGTACAAGGCAGTTGCCAGCGAGACGGGGAGCGATGCGACCAAGAGTGTGAGCCCGCTGCGTGCATCTTGCAGAGTCCAGCGCAACCGAAAGGAAAGCCGGATGAGAGACCTGTCGGTCACCGACGGAATCGGCTTTGTCGCCGCCGCGCTCGTGCTTGCGACATTCTGCATGCGTTCCATGACTGCACTGCGTTGGGTGGCGCTTGCCAGTAATTTGGCGTTCATCGCATATGCCTATCTCGAAAACCTCGCGCCCGTGCTGCTTCTTCATGCGCTGCTGCTGCCGGTCAACGCCTGCCGGCTGGCACAATTGTGCAATGCTCAAGCGCGACGCGAGCCAAGCGAAAAACGCGGCGAGCGTGCACCTGCAACTGTGAACGGCAGCCTTTTTCGACGGTCTGCTACGGTCTTATGCAGGATGCCGGATTCTCCCGGGTGCAATGCGCATACCTCTGCGGCCCGTGCACAATGGTCGTGCGGATCAAGGAATAGGTCGCGGTTTCGAAATTGTGGCGAGGAGAGATAACATGAACAGCATGGTGAATGGCGAAGGCCTCGATGTCCGCATTGTCACCTCGACCGGCGCAGACTCCTACGCACTCGGTTACTCCGAAGCGGAATTCCGGCGCCTGAAATTCCAGGGCGAGTACCTCCGTGATTTCACCGCGGATGTCTTGCGCCGCGCTGGCATCGCTCCGGGAATGCGGGTGCTCGACGTCGGTTGTGGCGTCGGCGACGTTTCGCTGCTTGTGGCCGAAATGGTCTCCTCTTCGGGTACGGTCCTCGGAGTCGATCGCTCCGAGCAAGCCGTCGCGCTCGCACGGCAACGGGCCGCGGCAGCCGGAATGGATCACGTGCGTTTCGCGGCGTCGGAGCTCGAAGCGTTTTCGCCTGACCAACAATTCGACGCCCTTATCGGGAGGCTCATTCTGGCGTATCTGCCCGATCCCGCCGCCACGCTCCGGCGGTTGTCCGGCCTTGTTCGTCCTGGCGGCACGATTGCGTTCCAAGAGATGGTGCTGCCTCTCACGTGCAGCGTTCCCGACGGGCCGCTCTTTCGCAAGTGTCGTGAATGGATGATGGAAACTTTCGAGCGTGCGGGCTTCCAGATCGATATGGGTAGCAAGCTGTTCGCGACGTTCCTCGCGGCGGGATTGCCGGTGCCACAGATGACGGCGGCGGGACACGTGGAAGGCGGCTCGCAATCCCCTGTCTACGCCTACCTTGCCGATACCCTGCGCAGCCTTCTGCCGATGGCCGAGCGGATCGGGGTCGCGACCGCGGCGGAGTTCGCGATCGAGACGATGGCGGAGCGGCTCCGCAAGGAAGCCGTTGAGAACAACGCCTGCATCATGCCGCCGCCTCTTGTTGGCGCGTGGACGCGCCTTCCGGCCGCGACTGGCCAGGGTCAAAGCGGAACTTGGTGCTCAGCTTTACCCTGGAGTGATTGAAAACTGGCGCGCCACGGTCGACGAAGATGGGCAATATTGCTTCGCTGTGGCGCTATGATGCCGGAGCCTACGACACGCCAACTCCCTCCAGCAAGCGACCGGCTGCGTTTTAGCGCTGCGCCTACGGCGGCAGTTTTCCGAGGTCACGGTCGCCCCTATAGGCGGGCGCCGAACCATCATAGGAATCTGGCAAATGTCCGTTGTCGGGGGAAACCCGGAAGAACTATGCTCCGTTTGAATATTTCGCCTTTGACCCGGAGCGGACATTTGGTCGCGTAATTAGGCATCCGGGGCCCATCTCCGGTGTGCTAACTTGGCGTCAGACGGCCATCTTCTTTACCCGGGTGCGCACATGAGGCGGCGGGTTTTTCTCAGTATCGTTTGTGGTGCGGCGGCATGGCCGCTCGCTGCGGCGGCACAGCAGAGCACCAATAGCAAGCGTCTTGCTATCTTCAGCCCATCAGAGGCAAGCGCGGACTTGCATGAGCATAGCGAAAGCAAATCTTCCCGAACCTTATTCGCTGAGCTTCGGCGGTTGGGGCAGATCGAGGGACAAAACCTCAAGGTCGAAAGTTACGGCCGAGAGCAAAACACGTCCGGCCCCGAAACCCTGGCGACGGAAATTGTTCGGAGTAACCCGGATGTCATCTTCGTCGTTGGCCCTGGCGCACCCATCTTCAAAAAGCTAACATCGCGTATTCCGATCGTAGTGATAACTGGCGACCCCGTTAAACAAGGGATCGCCGAAAGTCTGGCTCACCCGGGCGGCATTTTCACGGGAGTCAGCGTCGACGCCGGTCCATCCATTCATGGAAAACGGATTGCACTGTTGCGCGAGATAATTCCGACGATGTCGAAACTTGGCTGTCTCGCTCTTCGATTGTCATGGAATGGGCCAATTACCGGTCCCGCAATCCGCGCAGCGGCCGAAACGGCAGGCCTACCTCTTGCGGTGTCTTTAGTGGAATTTGGTGCCAGCAAAGCAGACTATCGGGCGGCGGTCGAGAGCATCTCCCGCGACGGCGCAAATGCGGTCTTGGTCGCCGATTCGCCTGAGACCTTTCAAAACAGCACTTTGATCGCTAAGTTGCTCGGCGACGCGAAGCTTCCGGCGATTTTTCATAATGTTGAAGCCGTCGAGGCTGGGGGCTTAATGGCCTACTCCTTCGACCAGATCGAATTGTATAAGCGCGTCGCCAATACTATCGACGCAATTCTCCGAGGAGCAAAGCCCGGCGACATCCCGATCTACCAAGTAACCAAATTCGAGTTGTCCATCAACCTCAAGACAGCCGAGCAGCTGGGGCTTTCCGTACCTTATGCGCTCATCGCGACTGCCGATAAGGTAATTGAGTGAACAAGCAAAGGTCGGTCGTTGGCACAAATGCGAAGTGCCGCGACGTGCGTTGTACTTCCGTTATTGAACGAAGGGCGGAAGTGAAGCCAGCAATATCAAACCCGCAAATTATCCGGTGGACGGCAATGCCAATGCGCCCGATTGTGATCCGTGCCGCTGGTCGATCGCACTGTTTGCAACCGGTGCCTGACAGCGCGATGGCGGTCGACCGATGCATCGGTAAGCGGCCGGCGTGCGAGAGAATCGTAGCCCTGCTGACGCGCGAAGCACGGTTTTGAGACAGAGATAAAGCGGTCGAGGATGGCGAAGCTGCCCTGGCGCTGCCGATCCGGCTGCCAAGCTGGTGGAGTTGCGTCACGAAAACCACGAAAAGCGCCCGACCGATCGGCCGATTAGGACAGCAAGATAAAAGCGACGATGTCGCTCCGGGCCGTCGGGGTCGTAAGTGTTTGCCTGCACATTGGTTTGGATGGCACTGCAGCGGCACCGTATGAAGCGGCCTGGTGCCACTCGAACCGAGAAAGCATTCAAAATCAATGTTTCGAGCGCCATCGTTCGCAGCGTAGCGTCTTGTTGCGCGTGCTCGGCAGGATGCGCCGCCATGATCGCATGGGAGGCCGCTGCCGGACCAACGGTGCACCGTCAAGGCTCGCGCTGTGCGCGACCGGCTCCGCCGGCTTGCGGCCTTGACGGTGCACCGCTGGCCCGGCTCTTTGCTGCCGTGCGATCATGGCTTGCCGTGAGCGATTGCGCTCACGCTGCAAGGGAAGCGCGAGGTCGGAGCACGGCAGCGTAATGTGGCGTGGACTTCGGCGGTTCCGTGGATCAGCCAAGCTTGCCACAGTGGCGCCATGGCAAAATTACACCGGACAGCGCGCGCTATTGCGGGGCCACGGGCGTTTAACGGATTGTGCGATGATGAAGGAATGCCGCTGATTTGCCCGACGAGTCAAGTATTGGCCCAAAGCGTCCGTCCCGGCAACTGCCTGGTACTTTGCATGGGGTTGTTTTCGATATTTTGCTTGGGGAGCCACCGCGACGCGGCGTGGCTGCGGGAATCCTGCTTGAAGCCGTCCAAGTTCCGTTTCAACTGCCTGAATGGCTGGCGATACGCGCCGGGCGTTCGAACGGTAATTTCCACATGACATTCATAGTCGAAGCGACAAAAGACGATCATCGCACCGTCGACTTCTGTTTGCCCGCAGCCGTCAGGCTCTCGCGCCAAGACTAAGTAAAATGCCGGCTTCGCGTCCGGCGTTCGCGCGAACGTTTCGCGTCACCTGTCAGAAGCAGGGGTACCTGCGGCGGTCCTGGCCGAGATAGGTCGCAGCACTCTGGCGACAGGCATTGGTCGAGGGGCCGTCGTAATACGCGAAAGTGCCGGGCAGGGGCCCTGGCCCGTAATTGTGGTTGTAGCTGATCGGGTAGGGGAGCGAATAAGCGCGAAGGTGTACAGGCAGGTCCGCCGCTTGCGCCAGGATCGGCGCTGTCGCCAGCGCGGACAGGATTGCAGCGGCAGAAAGGAGCTTCAGTCTGGTCATGGCGAATCTCCAGCAATTGGGCTGTAAAGAAGACATTCTAGGGCAACCCCGGTTCCCATCCAGAGCGAAACGTCCGTAAAAGTGAGGAAAATAAGCCACAGAGGCGGGATTTTTGGCCAAACCGGGATGCTTAACGAATTCCCAACACAGTAAGGCCAGAGTTGTACCATCTGGTCTGGCGAACGATCGACTTTTCCCGCGTCCCGACAGGCTCTATCCGGTTCCCGATCGATCCATGCGCATCACGCCCCTCGCCCTGCTCTTGCTCTCGCTGCTGGCCGCGGCCCCGGCGCGCGCCGATCTGCGTATCACGCGCGATCACGGCGGTTATGTCGAGGAATACAAGGCGAAGTACCAGCGCGTCCGCGACCGCAAGGAGCGCGTCATCATCGATGGCATCTGCAATTCGGCCTGCACGCTGGTGTTCGGAATCGTGCCGATGAACAAGGTATGCGTGACGCCGCGCGCCAGCCTCGGCTTCCATCAGGCCTATTTCGACAAGGCGTTTACCTTCGGGATCAAGGTCACCAGCTCCGAGGGAACATCGGACCTGATGTCCTATTACCCGCAGCCGGTGAAGGACTGGATCCGCCGCAACGGCGGGCTGACCACCGAGATGAAGAAGATCAAGAACGGCACGGATCTCTGGAAGATCGTCGACCCCTGTCCGGAAGATTTTTGATCTTTTCACGCCAGATCGATTGTCCCTGACATCACGGGCACGCAGCGCCCGCCGATGAAGGTCGCGGTGACGGTGCCGTCCTGCTTTTCCGCATGCGCCTTAAGCAGACTGGGGCGTCCCATCTCGACGCCCTGAGCGATCGTCTTCGACAATGAAAGGTTCGGCTCCGGGCGCAGCTTTGCGAGCAGGCCGATCAGCGCGACATTGGCGCTGCCGGTTGCCGGGTCTTCCGGAATGTTCTGGTGGGGTGCAAACATCCGCGCCCGGATGTCGATGTCGCCCTCATCGACGCGCGCATAGATCATGATGCTGACCGCCGGATGTTTGGTGACCTCAAGCCGGAACACATCGCTGTTCGGGCTTGCTGCGGCAAGGGCGGCGCGGCTCTTCAATTCGGCCAGAATGAACGGCGCACCGCAGGAGGCGATGCACGGTCGATGATTGGCAAGCTCGATATCGTCGCGCGAAATTCCGCAAGCCGATGCCACGAGGTCGATCGCAATCTCGGCGCCGACCGAGAGCGGTTGCGGTGAAGCCAATCTCGCGCCCACCACCGTCGCGCCGTCCCTCAGAATCTCGATCGGGACCAGCCCGGCCTTTTCCTCGAAGATCACGCTGTCGCCGTCGACCGGCCGGCCGTAACTGATCCCCGCGCGGGCCAGCACGAATGCGGTGCCGACGTTGGGATGGCCGGCGAACGGCATCTCGCTGCGCGGTGTGAATATCCGCACCTCCGCCGTATGCGCGGCATCCTTCGGCGGCCGGATGAAGGTCGTCTCCGCAAGGTTGAATTCGGCGGCGATGGCCTGCATCTGCTGCCCCGACAGGCCTTCCGCATTCAGGACAACGGCAAGCGGATTGCCGGCGAATCGATCGGACGTGAACACATCGACAGTCTGGAATTGCAGCTGCATCGTACTTTCCTAAAACGTTACCACGCCTGCCAACGGCTCGAACGAGTCGCTGATCGCGAGGGGGACCTGCACAAATGATCATTGCCGCCCAGCATACGATCGGGCACTGAGGGTGGCAAATGCATCAAGACTTTGAAAAATTTGCCGCGCGCGCGGCGCCGACGATTTTTGTCGTGCTCTGGAGTACCGGCTTTATCGGCACCCAATACGTGCTGCACAACGCCGAGCCGCTGACCTATCTCGCGATTCGGATGGCTCTGGTGGTCGGGTTGATGGCGGTTATCGTCGCGATTGCGCGGCCGCAATGGCCAAATTGGCCGGGCGTTGGCCACAATGTTGTCGCGGGCATTCTGGTGCATGGATTTTATCTGGGCGGGACCGCGATCGCGATCGCACACTCAATTCCCGCCGGGCTCTCGGCCCTGATTCCAGGTCTGCAGCCGATCCTGACCTCGACCCTGGCGAACCGCTGGCTTGGCGAACGCGTTACGCCGCTGCAATGGACCGGGTTGCTGCTCGGGCTCGCCGGCGTGGTGCTGATCCTGCACGATCGTCCGATGAGCGGCGAGGCGGGGTGGGGCTGGCTGGCCTCGGGCATGTCGCTGGTCAGCATCACCTTGGGCACGCTGTACCAGAGACGATATTGCGGCAGCATCGACTGGCGTGCCGGCAATCTCGTGCAGTACATCGCGGTGACGATCTTCTTCGTTGCAGGTGCGGCGCTGTTCGAGAGCAACGTGGTGCACTGGACCCGCGAGTTCGTGCTGTCGCTGGCGTGGCTTGTGGTGGTGCTGTCGATCGGATCGATCGGGCTATTGTACTGGCTGATCCGGCGCTCGGCCGCCACCGCGGTGGCAAGCCTGTTCTATCTGGTGCCGGCGGTGACCGCGGTCATGGCCTATGTGCTGTTCGGCGAGCGGCTCGACGGGCTCGCCGTAGCGGGCATGGTCGCCTGCGCCGCCGCGGTGTTTCTGGTCAACCGTCGCGCGCGAGCCTGACGAGGCTTAAGTTCCAAGGTTTAAGTTCCAAGGTTTAAGTTCCAAGGTTTAAGTTCCAAGGTTTAAGTTCCAAGGTTTAAGTTCCAAGACAAAAGCCTCCGGACGCTGGTCCGGAGGCTTTTGCGTATGGCGCGGGAAGTTATTGAAGCGGAGCGTTTTCTGGCGGCAAACCGGCTTCCGCTTTGCCGGAAAAAGCTCTCACCGCTTCGACTTCCTGGCCTTCTTTTTCTTTTTGGCGGTTTTCTTGACGGCTTTTTTGGCCGACTTTTTCGCTGACTTCTTCGCTGATGATTTCTTGCCGGCCTTCTTGGCCGTCTTGGATTTCTTGGCCGCTTTCTTCTTCGGCGTCACCTTCTTGGCGACTCTCTTGGCGGCCTTCCTGACCTTCTTCACCGCTGTCTTGGCGGCCTCTTTGGTCGCTTCGGCGGCGCTACTCATCGCGTCCGTCATCTGTTCCAGAACAGGTTTCTCGTCGTCCATATCGTCCCCCAGTGTTGTTAACGTCGCAACGATAGCTGGATTTACCGATGTGTAAAGCGGACGCCGCGTCGTACTCATCTCGCACGGATCTTGGCGTAGGCTTTGAGCGCGCGTTCACGGCCCAGTCTGTGCTCGATGATCGGCTCCGGATAGGTCTTGCCGAGTTCAACGCCGGCGCCTTTGAGTTCGAGCGGCGTCGCGCTCCGCGGCTGGTGAATCAAGCTTGCTGGCAATTGCATCAGTTCCGGCACCCATGCACGGGTTCCAGGGCATGGATGCCCGGCACAAGGCCCGGCATGACGAGGTGCACTAAAACGTGCTGCCTCGCCTTGCCCCGCAATGACGAGCCGCTACTTCGGCTGCGGCACGATACGAATATAGGGTTTCGGCGATTTCCAGCCCTGCGGATAGATCGTCTTCGCCTCGTCGTCGCTGACCGAACCTGCGATGATGACGTCTTCGCCTTGCTTCCAGTCCGCAGGCGTCGCGACGCGATGCTTCGCGGTCATCTGCAGCGAGTCGATCACACGCAGGATTTCCTGGAAATTGCGCCCCGTCGTCATGGGATAGACCAGCACCAGCTTGATCTTCTTGTCCGGTCCGATGATGAAGACGTTGCGGACGGTCTGGTTGTCGGCCGGGGTACGCGTCGCCGGATCGCCCGAAGTGGATGCAGGCAGCATGTCGTACAGCTTGGATACGTTGTAGTCGGTGTCGCCGATCATCGGATAGTTCGGCGCGGCTCCTTGCGTCTCCTTGATATCTTCAGACCATTTCGAATGCTTGTCGACGGGATCGACGCTCAGTCCCATCAGCTTGACGCCGCGCTTGTCGAATTCCGGCTTAAGCTTGGCCAGGGCGCCAAGCTCGGTGGTGCAGACCGGAGTGAAATCCTTCGGGTGCGAGAACAGCAGTGCCCAGCTGTTGCCGATCCAGTCATGGAATTTGATCTTGCCGTCGGTGGTTTCAGCCTCGAAGTCCGGGGCTACGGAGCCAATCTGCAGAGCCATATCTAATCTCCTATGGTTTAGCTACGGATGAAATTGCCGGAATCCCGGCATCTAGAGATGCTGATTGCGGACCCGCTCTTCCAGATCGCGCCGAATTGTCTCCTGGTCGGCCAGGCGGCGAAAGACCGCCTCGCTAAGGCTGAAGCCCGATATCAGCGTGATCACAATGAGCCCGGCGGATAGCCAGCCAATATCCATTTCGATGAAGGTAATCAGCGCGATCAGCATCGCTATCAGGGAAATGACAAATCTCGCCAGTTGAGCCTTCATCCCTCATGCTCTTTTCTAACGAAAGTGCCATTCATGGGCACTATAGGGAGCAGGGTGGCTGAATGGAACTGTCCCCGGCAAAAGGAAAACGTCCTTCTCCAATCCGGGGAACTCGTAGCAGCTTCTTTTATCCGCGCCGGTGCGACGATAAAATCACAATCGCTGCAAAAGCGTGACTACCCCGATATTGCGGCTTGCGCGGCGCACCGCCGCAGGGTCAGGTAGCGAACCCCCCCCGACGAACCGTGACTGACGTCACAGCGACTAATCAGCAACTGTTTACAAAAGACGCGACCCAAGCTGCGAATCGTTAACCACTCGTTCATGCCCGGCATGGAATTGCTGGGGTCGGAAAAAAGCAAAAGAGAATACAATGACTGCCTCTGCCGGAATGCCCGCCCAACGTGTCGGCGCTCTCGAACCGTCTGATATCTCCTGCCGCAATACTGCAGCACTTGCGCTCACGATCGTGCGCGATGGCGTGATTACCGGCGAAGGTCCGACCGCCAAGGGGCGCGTTCATTTTTCCCGCGCGCTGGACGCCGATGACGCGGCCTGGTGTGCGCGCATCCTGACCGCGACTGCGGTCGAGCATCAGCCGGTCAGCCGTGCCGAAGCCGAAGCGCTGTTCGAGATCAACGACGCCGCCGCTGAGCGCAGCGACGATGGACGGTTCGACGATTTGCTGGCCAAGGCAGTCGTGCATCATGCGGCCTCCGCGTCCGGTCTGCCGGTGCCGTCGCGCACCGTGGCGCTGTCGCCGGACATCGCGATCGAAAGCTGGGCGCCAACTAGGGCGGTCGGCGTCGATACCGAAGTGCTGGAATGGATCGCCAGCCAGATGCGCGGCAAGCACCGCAGCAACCGTACCTTGATGAGAATGGTCGCAACCATCGTCGGCGCCGCGGCGCTGCCGCTCTCGCAGCTGCCGAACGTGTTCGACATCGGGATGTAAATACAGCCCCTTGTGGCGGGTATCACGGCGGCGGGGTTATTTCCCCGCCGTTTTTTGTTTGCCGCCTTCCGCATCTAGCCCGACGGTCCGGCCCGGAAATCCCGCCGCGTCAAAATAGCGTTGCTTTCCGACGCGCTGGAAGTTCAGCACGGTGCGCAAGCCGTTGGCCGAGGCTTCCGACTTGACCGTGTCGGAAGATGCCTTTGGCGTGGCGCCGTTCGGCATCGCTTCCGTCATCACCCGTCCGATCAGATCGCCCTTGGGCTTGGGCGTCAGGCCCATCAGCCGGGCCGCGGTGGCTCCGACATCGGCATTGCTGACCGGTAGCGCATCGACATAGCCGGCCTTGAAATCCGGCCCGATCGCCGCCATGAAATTCATGGTGTCGCCGCGGCCGAAGCTGCCATGCATGCCCTGGCCTTGCCGCAGCACCGTATCGGCGACTTCGACCGAGCAATTGGTCGGCTCGTTACAGCCGGTCGAATAGGAGCGGAAATTGACGACGATCGACGGGTTTGGCGTCGTCGCCTTGCCCTTCAGTCCGAGCTGCGACATCGGGAGAGTGCCGGGAAAACGCCCGAGATTGTCATCGACAAACAGCCCGCTGACATAGTCCTGTTCCAGGAGCGTCTTGACCGTGCGTTCCGCCAGCTTCTTGTCCTTGTTCGGCAGATAGATCAAGTCCGATCCGCCATTGGTGGCGACCACCAGATCGGGCTTGGCGGGATCCTGTCCGAGCACGCCGTTGCCGGCCTTGGGATGAGCGTTATCGGCAATGCGCACGTTCTTGTCGTTCGGATCGAACAGCGGCAGGTTCAGCGCTTTCGCAAGATCGATCGCGAGAAAACCCATCGGCAGGAAATCCTTGGGCGTGTCCTCATAGACCGCTTTGGCCGACGGGCTGGTCTTGCTCTCCTTCGATATGGTCGAAAAGCCGTGATCAGCCGCGATCATGACGTTGGTGGTGGCAGAGAGACCGAGATCGTCGAGCGCTTTGCGCAATTGCGCCAGATTGTTGTCGGCATTCTTGATGCCGGCCAGCGAAGTGGGACCGTTGATGCCGGGCGTCACGGTGTTGAGGCTGTT
>Ga0179587_10000528_pt1 | contig 15871 bp, 11 predicted proteins | sample CZODoug2_1_08_16_FD_185932 | JGI IMG/M metagenome (GOLD analysis project Ga0179587, IMG submission 185932) | Vadose zone soil fungal communities from Angelo Coast Range Reserve, California, USA - CZODoug2_1_08_16fungal | ecosystem: Environmental > Terrestrial > Soil > Vadose zone | place: USA...
ATAGCCGTCCTGACCGATGCTGCAGCCGGGATGGATCAGGACGTTGTCGCCGATCAGCGCACATTGAATCGCCGTGTGCGCACCGACATTGCAGTCCCTGCCGATCCTGACATTGACGCCGATCACCGCACCCGAACCGATCACCGTCCCGGAGCCAATTTCGGCGTTTGGGCCGATCACGGCAAGCGGATCGACAATCACGCCATCTTCCAGACGCGCTGTCGGATCGATGACGGCGGACGGCGCAATGCCGGCATTGCCGAACCAGGATTGCGGGCGAAGCGCGTCGCCATGCAGCAGGCGCGCGACCTTCACAAATTCACGGAAAGGATGGACCGCGCGCAAAACGGCAACATGCGCGGGCACGCTGGCCTCGAAGCGGTTGCTAACCAGACAGGCCCCAGCCTTCGTCGAAGCGAGCTGGTCGGCATATTTCAGGTTGTCGAAAAATGTGAGATGCATCGGGCCGGCTTCTTCCAGCGAAGCCAGCCCCCTGATCTGTTGGCCGCCCCGCGACGGATCGGCCAAATGTGCCTTAGTCAACGTGGCAATATCAGCCAGCGTCGACAAAGGCGGTTGTTCGAAGAATGTCGGCTGCGCCATTCCACCCGTCGCGGTCCGGCCGGGAATCGAACTCAGAACGATGTCCCGCCGCCGAACTTGAATTGCTGTACGCGATCGTTCGCGCCTTTGGTAAGCGGCACTGCATAGTCAAAGCGCAGCGGACCGAACGGCGATGCCCAGATCAGACCGACGCCCACCGAGGTACGAACAACATTGCCGTTGTCAAATACCAGACCTGTGCAGGTTCCCGCACTGACGGGATTGCGGGTCGAGGGAACGCAGCCGGCCACGTTGATTTCGTTGGTCGCCGCCCACGATGTCGGTCCTTTATAGTCATAGAGCGAGCCGGCATCGGCATAAACCGAGCCTTTAAGTCCGACTTCCTTCGGCAGGAACCAGAACGGCATCTGCAATTCCGCCGACGCGCCCCAATACTTCGTGCCGCCGAGCGCATCGTTGGTTCCGAAAGGATTGAGGTCGCGCGGACCGATGCCGTTCGGCGCAAAGCCACGCACGAGATTCGGCCCCATCTGGAAATGATCGAGCATCCGGATATCGCTGCCCACGCTGTTCAGGATACCGCCCTGGACGTGGATCAAACCGACGATATCTGCGACCAGCGGCGTGTAGTATTTCGCGTCGACGGCGGACTTCAGGTACGTCACATCGCCTCCCACGCCGGCGAAATCCTGCTTGAAGTCAACGATCAGGCCGTCGGTCGGGTTCTTGTTGTTGTCCAGCGTATTGTAGTTCAGCGTATAGCCGACCGCCGACGTCAACGTTTTGCCGGCCTGCAATTCCTTGCGGACCGGCAACGAGGCTTCGCCGTCGAAGTAGCATCCGAGACCATTGGTAGCGGCAAGGTCAATTGGTGGTGTCTGCGACGCGGCAAACGCCGGTGATGGGTTAAAGGCGAGCAAGCCGTTGGCCGGATTGTTGTTACAATTGGCAAGGTTGGCCGGCAGCTGGATTTCCTGCTGGTAGATCGAGTACCGCAGTTGCAGCGACAGATCTTCGCGCAATCCGAAGCCAAGCCTTGGACTGAAACCAATCGTCTTGGTGCCGTACGAAATGAAGTTGTTGGCGAGCTGCTGACGCTGGAAGAAATCGAGCCCAAGCGCGACGCGATAGTCCAGAAGATAGGGCTCGACCAGCGAGAGCGAGTAACCACGCGCGTACTGGCCATAGGTCACCGACGCCTTCGCGAACAGACCGCGGCCGAGGAAGTTACGCTCGGAAATACTGACCTCCGCGAGCGCACCATCGGTGGTCGAATAGCCGCCCGATACCGAGAAGTCTCCGGTTGATTTCTCTTCGAGATCGACCACGAGAACCACACGATCGCTCGAGGATCCGGGCTCGGTCGTGATCTTCACGCTCTTGAAGAAATCGAGGTTCTTCAGGCGGCGCTCGGCACGATCGACCAGCGCACGATTGTACGCGTCGCCCTCCGAAATATCGAACTCGCGGCGGATGACGTAATCCCGGGTGCGGGTGTTGCCGCGCACATTGATGCGCTCGATGTAGGTTCGCGGGCCTTCGTCGATCGCGAAGGTAATTGAAACGGTATGCGCCTCGAAATTACGATCGCCGCGCGGGCGCACGATCGCAAAGGCGTAACCCCGCCGCGAGGCCTCGATCTGCATTTCCTCGACGGATTTCTCCAGCGCTTCGGCATTGTAGAGGGAGCCGACATAGACGCGCGAGAAGCTGCTCAGTGAGTTGCCGTCAAGCGTGCCAATGCTGGACGCGAAATTGACCGTCGCAACCCGGTACTGCTGACCCTCCTCGATCTTGAAGGTCACCAGGAAGCCCTTCTTCTCCGGATCGTATTCCGTCAGCGCGGCCACCACCTGCACATCGGCAAAGCCGTGCTTCAAGTAAAAGCGGCGAATCAGATCGCGATCGGCTTCGACCCGGTCCGGGTCGTAGACGTCGCCCCCGCCAAGGAAGCTCAGCAGATTCGATTCATGCGTCTTGATGATATCCTTGAGACGATACGACGAATAGGCGCTGTTGCCGACGAACTCGACTGATTTGACGCCGGTTTTTCCGCCCTCGGTGATCGTGAAAACGAGATCGACGCGGTTGTTCGGCTGCTCGATGATTTCGGGGTTGACGCGGATGTCATAACGGCCGGAGCGGCGATAGATTTCGGCGATGCGCTGGGCGTCGGACTGGACCATGGGACGCGACAGCGTGCCCCGCGGCTTGGATTGTATTTCCGCCGAAAGCTGCTCGTCCTTGACCTTCTTATTGCCCTCGAAGGCAATGCGGCCGATCACCGGGTTTTCGACCACGGTCACGACCAGGCGACCGCCCGGCTGACTGATTCGGACGTCCTGGAACAAGCCGGTCTCGATCAGCGCCTTGAGGCCGTCATCGATACGCGCCTGATCGAGGCGCCCGCCGGGCCCTGGTTTGAAATAGGAGCGGATAGTCTCGACCTCGACACGCCGGTTCCCTTCGACCTGAATCGAAGAAACGGCCTGTGCGAAGGCTGGCGACGCCACAAGCGTAGCAGCGACAGGCGCAGCCAACATGATCAGGGCGGCCAACATACCCCCCCGCACCCGCATTCCCACATTCATGCCCAACGCGCCCTCATTCCAAATGCCGGGTCATACCCCTACGAACCAGCAGAATCCCATTCGTTGCCCTGCTTGTAGCCAATTTTATTCGGCCGGCAAACGTCCGATTGCAGTGCAATTTCAATTTCATTCCAAGACGTTGCCTATTGGCCACGTTACCCAAAAAGGCTTCTCAGCCAGGGTACTTGATGGAAGTCGTTGTAAAAGGCGAACACCATCAACATCAGCACCAGCGCAAGGCCGACGCGGAACCCGAATTCCTGAGATTTGTCGGACAAAGGGCGTCCTCTCAGTACTTCAGCGCCATAGAACAAAAGGTGGCCGCCATCGAGAAGCGGCACCGGGAACAGGTTCAGCAATCCAATCGAAATGGAAAGCACCGCCGCCAAGTGAAGCAAAGGGGTGAGCCCCAGGGTCGCCACCTGACCGGAGATTTGAGCGATTCGAATCGGACCGCCGATCTGGTCGGCACTCGCACGACCCGTAAAGACGTTCCCGATGTAAGAAAGCGTCTGATCAACCACGAACCAGGTTTCCTTGACGCCAAGCCAGAGTGCGGTCGCGGGATCGACCTTCTCGGTCGTAGCTTCGCCGGGCGAAGTCGCACGGGTGATTCCCATCACGCCCTGCCGATGGGTATTCCCGAACGGGTCCTTCACTTCCTTGAGTTCCGGAGTTCCGCGCAGTTCCAGCGTGGAATCGCCGCGCTGGATGGCGAACGTCAGTTGATCCCCGGCGTGAGCCACGACGATGCGCTGCATGTCGGAGAAACTTCCGATCTTTGTGCCGTCGATCGCGGTTACGACATCTCCCATCTGAAACCCGGCTGCCGCCGCAGCACTGCCCGCCTCCACCTTATCGACGCGTGCCGTCGTGCTCGGTTTGCCAAAGAACGTGAACAGCCCGGTGAAGATCACGATGGCCAGAATGAAATTGGCGATTGGACCGGCGGCCACGATCGCCGCCCGCGGTCCAACTTTCTTGTGATGGAAACTGCCCGAGCGCTCCTCCTCGGTCATGCTGGAGAGCGTTTCGGACGAAGGCGTTGAGGCCTCGCTGTCGTCGCCGAAGAACTTCACGTAGCCGCCGAGCGGAACCGCTGAAATCTTCCATCGCGTGCCATGCCGGTCGTTGAAGCCGACGAGTTCCGGCCCGAAGCCAAGCGAGAAAGTCAGCACCTTCACGCCGGCCCAGCGGGCCACCAGGAAATGGCCCAGCTCATGGAAGAAAACGACAATCGTCAGCACGAACAGGAAGGGAATGATATAGCCAACAAAGCCGTGGCCCAACGTATTGAAACTATGAAGAAAAAACTCGGACATTCGATTCCCCTTACGCAGAGCCGCAGGCCCTGCCCTTACGCTCTAAGATTGGTTTGCGGCAATTTGAGGCAAGAGGGTGGCAGCCTTGTTTCGCGCTCGATGGTCAACGGCGATGGCATCGTCCGCGGACGCCAGGGTTGCGAGATTGCCCGAACGTACCCAGTCGTTCATCGTCGCTTCGACCAGCCGCGCAATGGCGCCAAACCTGATCTTGCCGCCGATAAACGCCGCCACGGCCACTTCGTTGGCGGCATTATACACCGTGGTCGCGCCGCGGCCGGTTCGCAGCGCATCATAAGCCAGCCGCAGTCCCGGGAAACGACCGAAATCCGGCGCCTCGAAGGTCAGCTGTCCAATTTTGGCCAGATCGAGCTTCGCTGCCGGACCGACGATGCGATCGGGCCATCCGAGGCAATGCGCGATCGGCGTGCGCATATCGGGCGCCCCCAATTGCCCGACAACCGAACAATCCGAAAATTCGACCATGCCGTGGATGATCGACTGCGGATGCACCAGAACGTCGATCTCATCGGGCGTCAGCGCAAACAGGTACGAGGCTTCGATGACTTCAAGCCCCTTGTTCATCATCGACGCGGAATCGATGGTGATCTTCTGTCCCATGCTCCAGTTCGGGTGTTTCAACGCCTGCGCCAGCGTCGCTTGCTCGATATCGGCGCTGGCCCATGTCCGGAACGGTCCGCCTGAGGCGGTGATGATGACGCGAACCAGCTCTTCTCGATTGCCCGAACCCAGTGCTTGAAACAACGCGTTGTGCTCGGAATCAGCCGGCAGAATGCAGGCCCCGGCTTTCGCGGCGCGCTGCATGAAGAAATCGCCTGCGCAAACAAGGCATTCCTTGTTGGCAAGCGCAACCGAGGCGCCGCGGTCCACAGCCGCGAGCGCAGGCTTCAATCCGGCAGCACCACTGACGGCGGCCATGACCCAATCCGCCGGGCGTGCCGCAGCTTCGATAATCGCACTTTCGCCCGCGCCGCATTCGGTGCGGGTGCCGGCCAGGGCATCCTTCAGCTCAGAAAGGCGATCGGGATCGGCGACCGCGGCAAATCGCGCACCAAATTCCCTCGCCAGCTTCGCCAGCCCCTGCACATTGGTATTCGCGGTCAGCGCTTCGACCTGATAGCGGTCGCGCGCGGCCCTCAGCAAATCCATCGTGCTGTCGCCGATTGAACCGGTGGCACCGAGGACGGTGACGGTGCGTACCGCGGATACCGCGGCTTTGTTGTTACGCAAGGGGACTGCGCTCATGAAATCACCAAACCATAAGACCGCGGCCGACGCCATCCGCGCCACCCCGCAAAAATCCGAAAATCGCCGCCAGGACAACCGCTGCGACAAATCCGTCAAGCCGGTCCAGTAACCCGCCATGCCCCGGAATTATGTGACTTGAGTCCTTGACGCCAAATCGCCGTTTCACAGCCGATTCAAACAGATCGCCGAATTGGGAAGCGGTCGAGAGCACCGCACCCAATAGCAGCAGGGGGCCGGTTTTGCCTAGACCTGCCGCCGCAAACCCCGCAGCGACGACGAGACTAGCGGCAAACCCGCCGATGGCGCCTGCCCAGGTCTTCTTGGGACTGACCCTCGGCCAGAGTTTCGGTCCACCAAGGCCCCGGCCGGCAAAATAACCGCCGATATCGGTCACCCAGACAACCAGCAGGATGAACATCAGGGCGGTGAATCCGTAAGTCTGGTCGAGCCGCACCACAACCGAGGCGATCAGCGCTGCGAATGCATAGCAACCGCCAAGCGCGGCCCAGCCGCGATGATGAGGTGACAGCAACGCAGCGATAATGACGCCAAGCGCGACAATGACATACGTCGCTCCGATCCGCCCGATTTCGAGGCACACTGCGGCGCCGAAAAGCGTGACGATGCCCGCGGCCATCACGCGCGGCGTGCGCGCGCCCACGATCGTCAGCCATTCCACATAGAGACCGATCGCGGCGAGCGTGACGAGGCCGAGCCAGAGCCATCCGCCGGCATAGGCGATGGCAATCGCCGAAGGCGCGAGCACCGATGCGGCGATGACGCGCATCAGGAGATTGCGCGACCCCTGCTCGACGCCAGCCGCCGAGGCGGCTTCGTCCTCGGTCACGATCCGGTTTTCACGGCCAGACCGCCGAAACGGCGCTCCCGCCTGGCATATTCGGCGATCGCGCTCTCGAGCGCGTCCTTGTCGAAATCCGGCCAGTGGATCGGCACGAACACGAGCTCGCTGTAGGCCGCCTGCCACATCAGGAAATTCGACAGCCGCTGCTCTCCGCTGGTGCGAATGATCAAATCCGGGTCGGGAATATCGGGCGCATCGAGATACCGGCCGAGCGTGTCGGCGTCGATCGATGCGGGATCGCGCTTGCCGTCGGCGACTTCGCGCGCCAGTCGCTGCGCCGCATGAGCGATTTCCTGGCGCGATCCGTAGTTGAACGCGACGACGAGATGAAGCTTGGTGTTGCCCTTGGTCAGTTCTTCCGCTTCGTTCAAGAGCGCGCAGATGTCCGGCTCCAGTCCGTCGCGCTCGCCGATCACCCGTACCCTGACGCCATCGCGATGCAGCGTCGCCAGATCGTTGCGGATGAAGCGCCTGAGCAGGCCGAACAGGTCGCCGATTTCGGTCGCGGGACGCGACCAGTTTTCCGAGCTGAAGGAGAAAATCGTCAGGTACAGAATGCCGAGTTCGCTGGCGGCGCGGACCACACGGCGTAACGCGTCAACGCCCCGGCGATGGCCTTCCGCCCGCGGTAAACCGCGAGCCGCGGCCCAGCGCCCGTTCCCGTCCATGATGATCGCCACATGCAAGGGACCGTCGGTTCGATCCGGTCCTTCAGTTGCGGGGGCGGCGGCGTTCGACATCCATCAATCCTTAAACCTAGACGGTGAGGATTTCCTTTTCCTTGGCCGCAAGCAACTGATCTATCTCCGAAATCGTCCCATCGGTCGCCTTCTGCACATCATTGGCCAGCCGTTCCTGGTCGTCCTCGGAAATCTCGTGGTTTTTCTCAAGTTTCTTGACGGTGTCGAGGCCATCGCGGCGGACATGCCGGACTGCGACCTTGGCCGCCTCGGCGTATTTATGCGCCACCTTCACCAGTTCCTTGCGGCGTTCTTCATTGAGCTCAGGGATTCTCAAGCGAAGCACCTGCCCTTCCGTGGCGGGACTCAAACCGAGATTGGAGTCGACGATCGCCTTCTCCACCGCCTTGACCATCGACTTGTCCCATACCTGCACGGAAAGCAGGCGCGGCTCCGGCACGCTGATGGTCGCGAGCTGGTTAAGCGGCATATGCGTACCGTAGGCATCGACCTGCACCGGTTCCAGCATCGAGGCCGCGGCGCGGCCGGTCCGCAAACCGCCCAGTTCATGCTTGAGCGACTGGGTGGCACCTTGCATGCGGCGCTTCAATTCGTTGATGTCGAAACTACCCGTGGGCATAACGCTCTCCCTCCTCAAAACTCGTGGTCAGGGCCCTCTGCACATCGGCGCTTCCCATGTCAGCCGGCGACGATTGTACCGTGGCCGGTGCCGCGCAGGATTGCACCTATCGAACCCGGCTCGGCGATCGAAAACACGATGATAGGCAGCGACGTCTCGCGGGCAAGCGCGAATGCGGTAGCATCCATGACCTTGTAGCCGCCTTCAATCGCCTGTGAATGGGTCAGACGGTCAAACCGTTTCGCCGAACGGTCTTTCTTGGGATCGGCGCTGTAGACGCCATCGACATTGGTGGCCTTCAGCACGGCCTGCGCGCCGATTTCGGCCGCCCGCAGTACCGCGGTGGTATCGGTGGTGAAGAACGGATTGCCGGTTCCGCCGCCGAGCAGCACGATCCGGCCCTCGGCAAGATATTTGTGCGCCGCACCTCGGGTAAACAGCTCACAGATCTGCGGCATGACGAACGCCGACAGGGTCCGTGCGGGCGCCCCTCGCCGCTCGATCGCGGCCTCGAGTGCCAGGCAATTCATCACGGTGGCGAGCATGCCCATGGTATCGCCGGTCGGGCGGGAAACACCGCGCGAGGATACCTCGACGCCGCGGACCATATTTCCGCCGCCGACGACAACCGCGACCTCGACACCGAGTTGCTTGGCCGCGATCAGGTCACCCGCGATCCGGTCGATGGTGGGCTGATCCATGCCGAACGAATGTGCGCCGGCAAAATATTCGCCCGAAAGCTTGATCACCACCCGACGATAGACCGGCTCAGCCATGATGTGATCGCTTTCCCTAGTCCGCCCGGCGGCGTCCTGCCCAACCACGCCGGAAGAACTCTTCCGGCGGTTATTTCTTGCCGCTGGCCGCCGCGACCTCGGCTGCGAAATCGGATTCCTGCTTGTCGATTCCCTCGCCCAGAGCATAGCGCACAAATCCGGTAATCTTCACAGGCGCGCCGATCTTGCCCTCAGCTTCCTTCAAGGCCTGGGCGACCGACTTGGCGTTATCGTGGATGAAGGCCTGCTCGAGCAGGCAGACTTCCTTGTAATAGGTCTTCAAACCGGACTCGACGATCTTTTCGATCACGTTCTCGGCCTTGCCCTGCTGGCGGTATTTGTCGGCGAGCACGTCCTTCTCACGCTTCACGACGGCGGGATCGAGCCCGGCCGCATCCAGCGCCTGCGGATTGGCCGCGGCAACATGCATGGCGATTTGGCGGCCGAGGGCTGCGAGCTCGTCGGTCTTGCCGGTGGATTCCAGCGCCACGATCACGCCCATCTTGCCGGCGCCCTCGATCACGGCATTGTGCACGTAGCTCGACACCACGCCCTCGCCGACTTCGAGGGAAGCCGCGCGGCGCAGCGTCATGTTCTCGCCGATGGTCGCGATCGCGTCCGCAATGGCGGTCTCGACCGTCACGCTGCCGACCTTTGCAGCCTTGATCTTCTCCACGTCGGCGCCAACGTCGAGCGCGACTTGCGCGATCATCTTGACCAGTCCCTGGAACTGTTCGTTGCGCGCAACGAAGTCAGTCTCGGAGTTGACCTCGACCACGACACCCTTGTTGCCCGCCGTGAGTGCGCCGATCAGGCCCTCCGCTGCAACGCGGCCGGCTTTTTTAGCGGCTTTCGAGAGACCCTTCTTGCGCAGCCAGTCGATCGCCGCCTGCATATCGCCGTCGTTCTCGGCGAGCGCCTGCTTACAGTCCATCATGCCGACACCGGTGGTCTCGCGCAGGTCCTTGACCATCGCCGCAGTGATCGTTGCCATCGTTGCATGTCCTTTGCCTGTCAGGGCGGTCGGGCGCGGCTTCGCCGCCTCGCCGCCGTCCGCCACCAGGAATTACCTAAAATGGAAGGTGGTGGCCGGAATGCTTCCGGCCAGCGCGCTAACGTTATTCGGCTTCCGCGGTCATCGCCTTGGCCTGGGCCACCCAGCCGTCGGCGCGACTTGGCAGTCCGACCTCTTCGCCGATCTTGTGCGCGGTATCGTGATCGAGTTCGGCGAGCTGCCAGTAATGGAAGATGCCGAGGTCGTTGAACTTCTTCTCGATCGCGCCGGACACGCCGGTGAGCTTCTTGAGATCGTCGGCGGCACCGCGCGGCCCGGCAAGACCCTGGAAGGCCGCAGGTTGCGGCGCCACCGTGATTTCCTCGCGGACGGGATGAGCCGACGCGCCGACATCCATGCCGGAATCGCCCTGCGCACGCGAAATGCCATCGATGACCGCGCGGGCCACCAGATCGCAGTACAGCGTGATGGCGCGGCCGGCGTCGTCATTGCCCGGCACCACATAGGTGATGCCCTTGGGATCCGAATTGGTATCGACGATCGCGGCGACGGGAATATTGAGCCGCTGGGCTTCCTGGATCGCGATGTCTTCCTTGTTGGTGTCGATCACAAAGATCATGTCGGGCAGACCGCCCATGTCCTTGATGCCGCCCAGCGAACGATCGAGCTTGTCGCGCTCGCGCTGCAGCGTCAGCCGCTCTTTCTTCGTATAGGCGTTGGCATCGCCGGAATTGAGCACTTCGTCGAGGTGCCGCAGACGTTTGATCGAACCGGAAATCGTTTTCCAGTTGGTCAGCGTGCCGCCGAGCCAGCGCGAATTGACGAAATACTGCGCCGATCGCTTGGCGGCTTCGGCGACGCCGTCCTGCGCCTGCCGCTTGGTGCCGACGAACAGGACACGGCCGCCCTTGGCGACGGTATCGCTGACCGCCTGGAGCGCGCGATGCAACAGCGGCACGGTCTGGGCGAGATCGATGATGTGGATGTTGTTGCGGGCACCGAAAATGTAATCCGCCATTTTCGGATTCCAGCGGTGCGATTGGTGGCCAAAGTGAACGCCAGCTTCAAGCAGCTGACGCATAGAAAAATCGGGAAGCGCCATAGTCTAATTCTCCGGTTGGTTCCTCCGGAAACGTGTGAGCAAACGGACCTTGCGGCCCGGTTGCCACCGGACGGCCTTTTGAGCCATGTTTCCGTGTGAGATGGCGCGGTATATAGCGGGATTTTCGCGAGAAGCAAGAAAATCCGGCCGTTTTCGGTGGCTTCATCACTCAATCACCCAGCCTGCAGCGCCGGCACCTCCACCACGCCCCCGCAGCCGTTTCGCTACGGCCAAAAGCTGAAAAACGATACCCGGTCAGACCGCAGGCTGAGGTCTGACCGGCTCCGTTCTCAGCATCTCGGGACATTCGGCGGGCATTTTTTGGCAGCCGCCGGCGGAGCCGGACGCGGCGGCGGAGCTGCTCGCGGCGGAGGTGGCGCCGGACGCGCGATCTGGGGCGCCGGACGCGGCGGTGGCGGTGGGGCTGCTCGAGGCGGCGGTGGCGCGGCCATTCGGGGCGGCGGCGGCGCAGGCCTCGCCAGCTGCGGAGCCGGACGCGGTGGTGGTGGCGGTGGCGCAGCCCGGCGTGGTGGCTCAGCCCGTTGAATTTGCGGTTGAGGCCGTGGCGCAGCCTGCGGAACCGGCCTAGGAGGCGCGGCTACGGATTTTGGGGGCGGTGGTGGCGGCGGCGGCGGCGCGTTTGGCCTCCGCGCCGCTTCCGGAACGACCGGCTTGGCTTCAGGGGCCTGAACCGAGCCACCAGGTCTCGGCTGAGCCACCGGAGGTGCCTGTACCGCTCCCGGCGTCCTTGGCGCACCGGCTCCTCCCGGGAGATTCGGGGGCCCCGGAGGCGTCGTTCCGGGCTGACCTTGCGGAGCAAGTCTCGCGTTCGGATTCGGCGCACCTGGAGCAGGTCCCGTCGCGCCGGGGGGCACCGGAGGCGCCCCTCGGCTGCCCGGCACCGGCAGAGTATTGGCTCTCGGTAACGCTTGGCCTGGAGGCAACGCATTGGGGGTTACGTTGGCGGGCAACGGCGTATTTGGCCCTCCTCGCTGACCAGACGGTGCGCCGGGAGTGCCTGGCCTGGCTGCGGGATTAATCGAGGCGCTCGGCGGCACCGGCAGTTTTCCTTGCTGAATCAGCGAGGCCTTTTGCGCGACCGCGGGCGGCAGCGCCGGACCGGTGCCGGCCGGTGTCGCTCCGCCCTGCCCCGGCGACACCGGCGGAGCAACTCCACCCCTGGCGTTGGGGCGAATATTGCCAGCGCCCGGAGCAACCGGCACCGGCGGAGGCGGCCGGTTGATGACGTTATTGATGACAGTCGTGTTGTGGATGTTGGCGAAAATGATGTTGTTTCGCGGCGGCACGACATAGACCGGCGCGCGGACATAGACCGGGATCGGCACAAAGAATGGCTGCGGCAGAATGAACAACCCGATCGGTGGCGGCGGCGGCTCCAAGATGATAAAATCCGGTGGCGCCGCTGGCAGGAAAAACAGCGGCGGCGGCGGTGGCGGCGCAAAGTCGAACTCCGGGTCGCTGAACATCAGCGCTGGGCGATCGACGTAGATGACTTCCTCAGGCGGGGGCGGCGGTACGTCGTAGTCCATGACCGCGAATGACGGCGGCGGCTCCAGCGCGGCGGTGAGAATGGCGAGGCGACGACGGGCATCGCCGGCATGGGGCCCGCGGGGATAGCGTCGCAAATACGACCAGTAAGCTTGCGGCGTGTCGGCCCGGTAAGAGCGAAGCCAGGTAATCGCTTCACGTCGCGCGGCGACAATTGCCCGCACCCGTTTGGCAAGCGGATCGTCGGAATAGGCACCCAGGAAATCTTCATACCCTTGCATGGTGTCGCGTTCGAGCGCTGCGGCATAGGCATCCTGCACACCGATATCGCGCATCGGCCTGTTGCGAACCGTGGCGGCCTGATCCTGCGGCGGCTGCGCGGGCGCATCCGGTGCACGATCGAAAAACATGAACTGGGCGTCGATCTTTTGTGCGTCCCAGGGCACTTGCGCGCCCTTGCTCGCTTCATTGACGCGGAGCCGCACGCGGCTGAAAACCTCCGGCAGCGGCAGCCCGCCGGTGCGGATCATCTCTGCGAGCGACTGCGCGTAAGCGCCATATGGCCCCTGCTCATTGGGAGCGATCGTGCCCGGCGCGGCGTTGAACGCGATCAGCATGTGCCGATCCGGCTCAACCAGCGCGAGGCCACTCGCAAGCGGCTGGCCGCCCTCGATGAAAGGCTGCTGCCGGGCCGCGTCCAGCACGACGACGCCGGCCTTCAGCGGAAGCGATGCAAGCTGGCGGACGTAATCACTGATCCGCATTCCTTCAGTTGGAATGTCGGTGTCGCGACTGATCGTCGAATCGACGGGTATGAAATAGTTCTCACCCGCCAACTGCATTCCATAGCCGGCGAGATACACCATCGCGACCGTGTCCGGACCTGAGGCTTCGGCTTTCTGAATGAAGTCGCGGAAGCTTCGGCGCAGGGTGTCGCCGTCGAGGTCACGGGCCCCGATCACGTCGAAGCCCGCCGCCTGCAAGGTTTGTGCGATTAGCCCTGCGTCGTTGGCCGCAGTCGCGAGCGGCGATTTGGCGTACGCGCCGTTACCGACGACCAGCGCAATCCGCTTTTCCTGCTGCTGAGCGCTGGCGGAACTCAGCACCCCCGCGAGCCCGGAAAACAGCATCAGGCAGAACGAAAAAATCGAAAAGGTTTTGATCACACGCATCGCTTTTCTGCTCGCCTACGGTTCAACTACCACATCCGCGCATTGAGCGCGCGGCTATCTGAACATCGTTTGAACGAAAAGCGTTGCCAAGAGGCATTGCGCATAAAACCCAAGGGGCGAAGCGGACCTATCGGCCGCGGCCTCACGGAACCTGTGCATCTCGGATCCAGTGTTGTGGATCTCGGATCCAGTTGACGGCCGCGATCACGAGGTCGCCCGATTTGATTTTGAGGAGAGCAGCCAATGGCGACTTGCTCGATAGGTGATCTCAGCCGCCGTGAAATCTTGAAGATGTCCGCGCTAACCGGCATCGCGAGCGTGGTCTCAACCAGGTTTGCGATGGCGCGAGCGGCGTTGCGGCGCACACCAGAGCAAATACTTGGTCCCTTCTATCCCCTGAAACCCTTGGATCAAAATGCCGATCTAACGAGGATACCGGGTCGGCCAGGACGCGCTGAAGGTCAGGTCCTGACCGTTATGGGACGTGTGCTCAATCTGAAGGGAGAACCTGTTCGCAACGCGAAAGTTGAAATATGGCAAGCGAACGCTCATGGGCGCTACACGCATCCAGGCGATACGAACCCCGCGCCGCTCGATCCAAACTTTGAGGGGTCAGCCATTCTGACCGCTGACTACGACGGTCAATATCGGTTCGTGACGATCAAACCCGCAGCATATCCCGTGAGCCCCAACATAATCCGACCGGCACACATTCACTTCAAGGTTTCTGGCCGGCAGGACAGACTCGTGACTCAGATGTATTTTGAAGGCGACCCCTACAACAAAACGGATCGCCTTGTGCAAGCCGCGGGAAGAACCGAATTGCTTGTCACCAAGCTGTTGCCGCCGACTGCTGAGATGGAACCGGAGTCGAAACTGGTGGTGTTCGACATCGTGCTGAACGTCGGCTAGAGCGGGATGAGATTAGGTTGGGGCCATGACGACGGCGCATTTTTCTTCTCGCGCCCGGACGTAGCGCAGCAGGAGTGCTGCGAGCCGGGGTTCACTCTACTTTGCATGGGGTTGTTTTCGCGATTTTTTGTCCAGGCCCTGCCGTGCACCGCCGAAGGGACGGTAGTATGCCGGGTCCGGGACACGAGATCGTTAGTGCCTCGCGCTTACGGGACGAATCGATCCAGTTCCAACACATCATGCTCTAGTCGGCGCGCACTGCCTACCTTGCTTACACGACCTACAGCGTCTGCACATCCAGCACGCCCGAAACCGCCTTGATCGCGCCGGCGATCTGCGGCGACACCTTGAAGCGGCCCGGAAGCTTCATTTCCACTTCGGTCTGGAGGTCGAGCATCAACACCAGCGACACGTCGCCGTTGGCTCCGCCTGCCGCTGCCGGATCCGGTTTCGCCGCAGCGTCACCACGGGCGGAGCCGCCCTGCGGGGCTGCCTCGGGCATCTGCAGCCGCCTGGCGATCGATTCCAGCGACCGCGTGTCGCGAACGAATATGCGCAACCCCTTCTGGGTTTTCGCCGCGGCGGCATCCAGCGGTTCGGCGTGCAGCACACGAGCGCGGACATCCTCGCCCTGCAGCTCGGCCCCGAGCTGCAACAGCACCGCCGCACCCGGCTCCAGCACCTCGCGATACTGCGCAAGCCCTTCGGAAAACAGCACGGCTTCGAAATGGCCGGTCGGATCGGACAGTCCGATGATGCCCATCTTGTTGCCGGTCTTGGTGCGCCGCTCCATCCGGGACACCACCGTCGCGGCAACCTTGCCCGCGGTCGCGCCGGTCTTTACCGCGCGCGAAAATTCCGCCCAGGACTGCACCCTTAGGCGTTTCAATACGGTGGCGTAGTCGTCCAGCGGATGGCCCGAGAGGAAAAATCCGATCGCGTCGTATTCGCGCCGCAGCCGCTCGGCCGGCAGCCACGGCTCGACCTGCGGCAGCATGATGGTCGGCGCGTCGGCCGCGCCGCCGAACATGTCGTTCTGCCCCACGGTCGCGGCCTCATGGCTGCGCTGGCATGCCGCCAGGATCGCCTCCGAGCCTGCGAACACCCGGGCACGATTGGAATCCAGCGCGTCGAACGCGCCGGCCGCAGCGAAGCTCTCGATCACGCGCTTGTTGATCGCACGCGGATTAACCCTTGCCGCGAAATCGGCCAGCGAGGTGAACAGCCCGTCCTTGCGCGCCTCCACGATCAGGTCGACCGCCTGCGCGCCAACGCCCTTCAACCCAGCGAGCGCGTAATAGATGGTGCCGTCGCTGACTTCAAAAGTGGCACCCGAGCGATTGACCGAGGGCGCCTCGACCTTGATCCCGAGCCGTTGCGCTTCGGCGCGAAACTCCGAGAGCTTGTCGGTGTTGCTGAGGTCGAGCGTCATCGACGCTGCCAGGAATTCAACCGGG
>Ga0179587_10000533_pt1 | contig 15818 bp, 15 predicted proteins | sample CZODoug2_1_08_16_FD_185932 | JGI IMG/M metagenome (GOLD analysis project Ga0179587, IMG submission 185932) | Vadose zone soil fungal communities from Angelo Coast Range Reserve, California, USA - CZODoug2_1_08_16fungal | ecosystem: Environmental > Terrestrial > Soil > Vadose zone | place: USA...
CGCTGGCTGGGATCATCTCTTCGAGATGAGCCTCCCTCGCGAACCAATACCAAGTGATCCGTTCGGCCTGCCAGCTTGCGCGTTCACGTGCCGTGTTCAAGTCAAATCCGCTACCTGTGATCAGCGTTCCATTCCGATCAAGCTTACCAACTGGAAACGAGCAGTCCAAGATCCGCTTCCGTGGTTCTTGCTGCTCATTCGATTCGACAGGGGCGCCATGCGGGAAGCCGTCCTTGTTCATCTAGGCGAGACCTTGGTAGAGCGCGTCATCGCAAAGCTGTACACACTGCCTGCGGATGCAAAGACACAATTACATCTGAAAACTCACTCGGTCCGCTGGAATGACGGTGAGGTTCTGAAGCAACCTGTGGAACGGTCTCTTTTCCAGGCCATCACGCGGGCAATCGGTGACGACGCATTCGAGTACGCCAAGACGAAGCAAGGGTGGTATGAGAACGCGGGATACAAAGACAAGTCCGCACTGGATGTCACGATGGCACTTGGCCCATTCAAACCGGACGAACTATGCAGACGACTAGCGCGCGCAGCAGTTGGCCTGGACGGACTTGAGTCTTCACAGGTGTCATTGTCACGCGAGAGATTTGGAAGAGCGGAGCCACTTCAGGTTAGGGGAAGCGTAACGGCCAAAGTAAATTGGGGGGAATCCACGGGCCGGCAACTGATGCTGAATGTGCACGATAGTGATGGAACTCACCTCACAACCCTTCCCGTCTGGACGCGCTCGTCTACGAGCGTTTTTCCGTTGCCGCGAGAGTTCTGGCTGCTACGGTTTGAGTCTCTCATGATCGATATGCAGTTGGACGTCGGCGCCAACCACTGCAAGGTCAACCTCAAATCAATCGAGGATACCGAGCCCGTTTCGCTCAAAGCGCTCAACGACGATCTCGCCTTTCTGAAGTGTCTTGACGACCGGCAAGGGCAGACCCTCGAGCTAAGCCTTAGTCGGAATCACTACTCTGCGGTTCTAGCCCGTGTGACGGCTCCTGCGACGCTCGGCCGCAGCCAGTATCAACTCGCAACCGATTCTGTCGCGCTGTGGTCTCTGCTCGGTCATTTGGGCGCCGCGGATGCAACTGTTCGGCTAACTCCCAAAGCGGTTGCTGACTTCGGCTACGCAGCGCGAGTAATGCTCATGGGCCGGGGCGGCGGCGGGCCGGACATGTTCCTAGATTTTTCCGCGTCCGAGGGCGAGGTCGACCTAACAAGACCGCTTACGATCGTCACAAGCCCTTGTGTCAAGATCGGCGCGATCACGTATATGGATCTTGTGGCTCTGACGGCTGTTCCTACGGCCTTGCCTCAGAAGAATGGGACGCCCTGGGTGCGCGTTGTGCCGGAGCAATGCAAGATCCTGCTCTCCCGACGGTACGTTGGGGACCAGGTACGGAAGTTCGACTTTCCGACGGTTGCTTTGAGTTCCGAGGCTGAACTTTCCAAGAGCGGTGCCGAACATGCGATCGGGATCGACTGGCGCTCATTCACCGAAGAAACCTGTCCGCAGACGGCCTGACCGGACTTCACGGCATGGAGAGAACATTGCTCACGGATGAACGGCTTCGCAGATGGCTCGACGGCAACCAACCCCAACGCGAACGCCTCTGCCTGGGAGTTCTCGCACTCGATCGCCGATATACGCAAATCGTACCTAGACGACCCCGCGGTGGCCCAGACGGTGGTCGCGATCTAGAAGCGGTGTATGGAGGTCGAGCGCAAATCTGGGGTGCGGTGGGCTTCCGCAACGGCGCATGCGATTCCGCCGCTGATAAGCGATGGGTAAGAAACAAGTTCAACAAGGATCTCGCCGATGCCAAGAGGGGAAACTCGGCGCTTGATCACTTCGTGTTCTTCACCAACGTTGACTTAACGCCAGCTGAGGTTGCACGCCTGCAGGTGCAGGCCCGATCCTCCGGGATTGTGGTCAGCGACATTTTTTGTCGCGAACGCTTGCGCATGCTGCTCGATAGCCCCGAGGGACTAGCGCTGCGCTACCAATACCTTGGAATCGAGATGTCTTCATCCGAACAGGCAGCATTTTTCTCAAGATTTGGCGACCTCCTGCAGAAGATGTTTGAGCATCGTTTTGATGAACTCGATCGCAAATTGGAGCGCATCGAATTTCACAGCGAGTGTCTGCGACCAACGAGATACGTCGCAATCAGCGTTCGACTAAAGAAAGCCCTGCGTAGTCATGAAATCGGCCGGCTCGCCCTCCTTGCTGTCGCAGTAGCAGAGCGCAAGCCAGAACCCCATCCGGCACTCTGCATATCAGTGACCGCCGGTTCGGAACGCCTCGATGTAGGAAGTTCCGCAAGCTTCCGATGGGACGTCACGGTATGGAGTGGACTTCCTCCAAATCGTTTGCTTAGCGGCGGGGAGGTTGAAGCGTTCCCAGAGCGGGAGCGGTTTTCATTTGGCTTAGGAATCGATGCGACGAATGAATTCTCCCGTGTCGCAGATTTTGACGCGCTGTGGCTACATCTATACGCCAACCAGAATGCGATCGAACTCATCAGCTCAATTGACTTCGTCGTGAATGGATATGTTCTGGCGAGATCGGAAATGAAGGACCTAAGTTTTGGTCCCGCCGACGCGGACGATGAATGGCTACGACGCTGTTTTGACGATGATCTCCGTGCGCAAGTTCTGAGCTGCGAGGACGGACCGACAAGTGGAACTGATCTTGCGCCATTCGTGTTCACTGATTTCGCGGGGTATCCTCCTGCCCGGGTCGAGCGCTAGAGGCGGCCCGCGGGAATGTGCAAATCGGAATAGGGAGAGTTGATATGGCTTTCTGGACCAAAGAGCGCCTGGAGCGCGAACAAGCTGGCCAGCCCTTGGTGAGTCCGTATACGTCCGATCGGATAGAGCAATGTGCTTATGCGTTAGGTGTTGCTGCAGAGTACGCCATTACCTCGACTGAAGACGGGGGAGTAAAGCGGACGGCTGCGGCTGGACAACACATCACAATCCCGCCTGGTCAATTCGCCCTATTGCTCACAGAAGAGCGAGTCGCAATTCCAGCCAATGCGATCGCGCTGATTTCGATGAAGGCAAGATTCAAGCTGCGGGGCCTAATAAACGTGTCAGGCTTCCACGTTGACCCTGGATTCAACGGCCGGTTGAAATTCGCGGTCTATAACGCAGGCGCGACGGCGATCGATCTACAGCCAGGACAAGCGTTATTTCTCATCTGGTACTGTGATCTGGATCAGGAGACTGCCGCGATCTACGACGGATCGCACCAAGCACAAGATGGAATTACGCCGGAAGACGTCATGTCGATTCGTGGCATCGTTGTCTCGCCGGCCGGTGTCAATTCCCGGGTGTCCGCGCTCGAGGACTCAACGAAGTCTGAGCTGAAGAGGATTGAGCATAAGATAGATACTCATCAAAACTGGAGCCGGCCCATCTTGACGGGTGTGGCGGTTGGCTTAACGTTCGTGATACTGAATGCCTTTGCGAAGCCGTTGCTTGATCGCATCGGATCACTCGTGCCGGCGACAGGGAGCGTGACGGCGCCCGCTGCTGCATCGCCGCTCGCAACGGGGAAGCCAACTCAGCCAACACGCCCGTAGACAACGCGTAGACTTGCTGCGTGCAAGTGCATGGGGTGATTTCCCGTGAATCCACAGAAGCCGGAAAATTCCGCATGGCCTCAGGTTCGCTGGCTGGATGCCGACACTGTGCTCTTGGTTGACCTGACACACAGATGATATTTGATGAAAACGGACTATCTGAGCGAAGACCGAATGATACCTGCACCGCATTCTTGGCCCCATCATCGTTGGTTGGATGCGGACACTGTTGTTGTTGTGGACACCCTCGGCGACAGTCGCGCAGCACTGACGTCCGATGAGATTGCCTCCACGAATGAGATGACGCTCCAACGATGTCTTGAATTTTCAGCTGGGCGCCGAGTTGGACGACTTGCATTGGCTGCGCTCGGAGAGGTGGCGCTTGTTGGAATCCCGATAGGCGTCGGGGGCGAGCCGATTTGGCCGCAAGGTGTTGTCGGCAGCATAAGCCATACCGCACGCTACGCCGGCGCGTTGGTTTCAAAGGTTAGCCGGCATTTGTCAGTAGGTTTTGATCTAGATGATGGGCGACCCGTTGGGGACGTCGCTGCAGCGAGACTCATGACTACGGCGGAAATCGACGCCGTGATTGGCAAGGGGTGGGCCAACACCGTGGCGAACGCCCAAACAGTTGTGTTCTCGGCGAAGGAAGCGGTATTTAAGTGCCAATACCCCCGGACGAGGCTTCGGGACTTGGACTTTGATCAGGTGTGTTTGGCTACTGCTCAGAACCCCGACGCTCTTGCAGCCAATCCGAGCCGTGACGCGGACGCCGAATTGGGCATCGCGCTATCGCGAATTTCCATTTTTTCGATTGATATACAAGGGGTTAAAGCCACTCTGGCACTGATGCAACCTCCGTAGGAGAATGTTGCATTTTCGGACATTCTCGCCTACTATTGTCTGGAAATCAGACATGCAGGTGTGTTCATGCTGAAAGCGAAGCCATTAACGACAGCGGCATTTGCGGTGTTACGACCGACTTTACGCCAGCGCCTATTGGACGCCCTCAATAAGGAATTGAGCGACTGCGCGATCCCCGAACTCGGGGGCGAGTCCGACTCGGATCTTTGGGATTTACCTCCGGTAGATTCCAAGACGGTGGTGAAGCTTTCGCCTATTGTCGAGGAACTTACGAATCACCGCCTGCAACCAACGTGGATTCGCAAGGGCGGGTATCCGTCTCCGGAAACCGCGATAGACGATCTTCTTACGCAAATCGGTCTGCATTGCGTGATCGATACCGTTTCGAAAGCCTCTGCCGAGGCCCTAACTCCCTAGGAGAGAATTATGGTTGAGACCAGTGACACCAGGGCGCAGGCGACCGAACGTGCGAACATCGCCGCTCGCCTCAAGGAAGCACGCGAATACTTGGGTATTTCTCAACAGGACGTTGCCGCGGTGCTGAGTATTCCACGCACAGCAGTATCAATGATGGAAAATGGTCAGCGTGGCGTCGACTCAATCGAATTGAAGTCGCTTGCCAAGTTGTATCAACGCCCGGTTGCCTTTTTTACGGGTGAAGAGGAGTTGCCAATAGGCGCCGATGTGGCCTTACTTGCAAAGCAGGTTGCTAAGCTCTCCGAGCAAGACCGAAGCGAGTTGCTGCGCTTTACAGAATTTCTAGTTCAGCGGTCTCAATCGAGCACTCGAGATGACGACGCGGCGTGATGCCATTCTCAATGGAACGTCTCGAGCCGCAGAACTGCACGCGGACCTCGGGCTTCGCGACGCGCTGAAAAACGGCGACCGTCCCGTCGATGTTCTATCGGCGATTCGCAAAATCGGACTCGTCGTGCTGTTTCAGCCTCTGGAAGGCCTGCTCGGTGCCTATGTACCTACCGCCGGCACCGCCGGTATGCTCGTGACGACCGAACGAAGTCTGCACATTCAACGATTCACTGCAGCGCATGAGCTGGGTCACCACCTACTCAAACATCGCGCAATGAGTTTAGACGCCGATGTCGGCTTCGTTGCGCGTGGCGAGCCCAATGGCCACGACTTCCAAGAAATTGAGGCGGACGCGTTCGCTTCTGAGTTCCTGCTGCCGGCCTGGCTGATTTCAGCGCACGTACGCCGGCATCGGTGGGGACGGACGGATCTAAAACAAGCTGATGTGGTGTATCAATTGTCGCTTCGATTAGGCGTCAGTTATGCGGCTACCTGCTGGTCCCTGGCCTCTAACAACATTATCAAGCGTGCCGAGGCACAGAAGCTGGCGCTTGCGCCTCCGAAAGCGTCAAAGCAGCGCGCGGTACCGGATTTTGAGCCTAAATCTTGGCACTCAGATATTTGGTTGCTCTCGAAGTACGACCGTGGCGTGCAAGTGCTTGGCAATCCCGACGATGTACTTGTGCTCGCCCTCGAAGAACACGTATCGGCTGGATATGCGTGGGATACCAAAGCCGTTGCTGCGGCGGGCTTAACCGTCGAAAAGGATGAACGACAAGACGCGGAAGACGTCAGCATCGGCGGCCCTGTAACTCGTCGCCTTGTTGTACAGGGAGCCGCTAATGGACGGTTGCGATTAGAGGAGAAGCGTCCGTGGGACAGTGGCCCGACTTCGTTAAGCACGTTTGAAATCGACTTGGCGATGCTAGGAAAGGAGATCAAGGGGCTGCCGCGCGCGGCAAGAGCTATTGCAGCATGACCGTCTCGGGCTCGGACGCCCTCCATGTCGAAATCGACCTGCGCGCCTCGTTGGGCGGCGTGCGCGACCAGGGCACGAGAAACTCATGTTTGTCATGCGCCGCAAGCGACGCTCACATGCACCTTCATGCGCTGACTCATGCGCTGTCGGCTGAGTTCTTGTACCATCACGCCGGGCTTCTAATGCCCGGCGGCAACGGCACACGTGGTCTCAGTTTTTCCGCCGTTGATCAGACCCTGAAGCTGGATGGGCAACCGTCTGAGCTGGAGTGCCCTTACCAAGCGACTGATTCCAATCCTTGGGTACCCCCTAACATCTCGAAGCTTTGGCACGGGAAGCTCTCGGACGGTGCGGGTCAGATCACGGAGATTGTCGAGTCAGTGCGGCAAAGACAGCCTGTAGTGATCGCCATCCAGTTGACCGGAGATTTTCTCGGAGTCAATTCCCCGCCCTACATCGTGGCTACTGGCGGACCCGCCTTCGGCGGGCACGCGGTACTCGCGGTAGGCCTTGGGATCGACCAGTCGCACGGCAATCTGGTACTGATCCGAAACAGTTGGGGTTCCGGGTGGGGGGATAGCGGTCACGCGTGGCTGGCATCGGATTATTTGGCCAACAACATGATCGGATTTCGGAAGGTAGCGCTCCGATAAATTGTTTGATCAACACATAGGACTAAACCGAAATGCACACATATTCCCACCCGACGCGTGCTGGCGCATGGCTCGGCGCAGCCAAACTCCTACATCAGAAAGGAGAGCGAATTTACAACCTTGTCGTGGAAGTTCAACGGCCGGCATTGGCTACGCCACAGTCCCGCGCCATCGAAGCGCGCGTCAACGAATTCTTACGCACACACAACTGTCAGCCCGTTGAGACTGTTGCCGAGACCATTTTTCCCGCAACCGAGTATCGATCTGGCGGCCTCACGAAAGTGTACGATTATCCAAGGTCAATATTTCCGTATATCCGCTCGGCCCCTGGAAACGCAAAGGGGACGTATGCACTGCGGCTCGTTCAACGTCGTTGCGCCGACGGAAGCAATTTTAATGCCCTCGAGACGGCCATTGAGAAACTGCGCAAGCAGCTTCGACGTCCTGGCGCACAGCGAGCAGTGTACGAGTTAGACCTCGGTATGGAGGCACTGGAGTTGAAGCTCTACAATACCGAGGACGATCATACAAACGTCCGCGGCGGGCAGTGCCTCAGCCATATTAGTCTGAAGCTCGGTCCGAATCATGAGCTTTACATGACTGCGCTCTATAGGTATCAATACTTTGTTCAGAAAGCTCTCGGCAATTTCAAAGGGCTTGCACGCCTGCAGAGCTGCATCGCCCGCGAACTCGGTATTCCGACCGGCCCCCTCGTGTGCCATGCCACCCTCGCGATCCTTGAGGACAATGAAGTCGGCGCGGGTTGGAAGAGCTCTGCGGTTAAAGAACTCATAGCGGCTTGCGAAGACGCCGGCAACGGGGCCGCCGCTGTGGCGGCGGCTTGACTATGAATATCACCGAATACCAACGGAAGGCGTTTGGGACGGCTCGTATCGATTGGGATGATCTGCGCAAGCGGCATATACCAACGCTGGGTGTTGTCGGAGAGCTCGGATCGATTGCTTCGGAACTAAAAAAAGGCCTTCGCGATGGCGACGCGTATACCGACGGCAAGGCGAACCTGACCGAGGAATTCGGCGATCTACTGTGGTACATCGGCGCGATCGCCTCCCGCTATGAATTACGATTACAATCAGTGGGCAATAGGACAAAGATTCCTGCCCGGTCGCGATCAACGTTTGACCATGTCTACGCCATGGTGAGCGCCTTTGCCGCCCTTGTAGCAGTCGTCTCTAAATTGGGAACGGCTCCGACAGGAATTCAGCGCCGAAAACTTACGGGCCTGCTCTCTGAAGCGTTGCGCACCACTCTCGTTGCAGTTAAACAGGAAGGGCTCGATCTTGGCACCGTTCTTCGACAGAACCTGCGCAAGGTTACAGGTATGTTTAGTGACGACTTTGTCAGGCCGGCGCGCTGTTTTGACGCCCGATATCCCGGATACGAACGGCTGCCACGAAATATCAGTGTACAGTTTCTTGAACGTGAGCGCGGTCCGCGCCGCGTAGAGGTTTTACTGCGCGCTCACGACCTAAACATTGGGGATCGCCTCACCGACAACGCAAAGAGGGACGATGGATATCGATTTCACGATGCCTTCCACCTTGCGTATACAGCCGTTTTGGGGTGGTCACCTGTCGTCAGATCAACATTCCGTTGCAAGAGAAAAAGTGATCCGCGCGTCGATGAGGTCCAAGACGGCGCGCGCGCCGCGATCGTTGAGGAGGCAATTGCGCAGACAGTCTTTAATTACGCGCGAGGTCACTCGATGCTCGAAGGGCTCGATCGCCTCGATCACGGGATTCTTAAGCTAATACAGCGAATGGTGCAGGGTCTGGAGGTGAAGAAATGCGCCGTGCACGAGTGGCAGCGCGCGATCTTCGTCGGATTCACTGCATTTCGCATGCTCAAACATAATCGAGGTGGTTGGCTCATTCTAGATGCCGAGACGCGCAGCTTGAGTTATAGCAAAGAGGGGCCGGTCGTCGGCTGAGCCCCCGCTGACACGCTCATTGATATTCCACTTAGGCGGGAACCAGGGAGTAGCCATCCGCCCCCTGGACACAAAGCGCTGCTTAATTCGGGTTCGACCGGTTCGTCCCGCCACATCGGGATGTACCCTCCTCGCATATTTATCGACCTCGCAGAACAGATTCTGACAGTCGATCAGTTGCAGCGGACGCCCCCATAGAGAGCGAAATTGAAGGCCTCGCTTGCTGAATTCGTGTTCCTGTTGATCCGCGACCCAACGGATAACATCCGCCTCAGTGTAGCCGCCTAGACTCGAAAAGCATTTTCTAATCCCGTCTCTAGCGCCCGGGCCAGGAACGACGAACTCCATTTCGGAGAGGTCGAAACGGTCACTATAGTTAAGATCTGTAGCAAACTGATACGCTAAGAATGGCCCGATGCTCGGCACCGAGCGGAGTAATTCGTATAGGGCCGCCATAGTGCGCGCCTCCATCAAGCGCTCCGGAAAATCTGAAGAAAACAAATGCGCTAGGAGCTCCAAATGCATCCTGTGCTTCCTCGCGCGACGGATTGCGATGGGTCCACTCGGCATTATGTAGGCAGCCGAATAGATGGAGGCTCCTCCCTCCAATGCCTTAGTTAACACCTGATCAAGGCGCTCCACCGAGAAGCGACCTTCTACAATCTCTCCAAGTGATTCCTGAAGAAGTTCCCATGTTTCTATTTTGTTGAAGATCTTGAATAATAGGATCCGCAAGATCGCATCACGCGGCCCAAAGGTTCGTCGATACACAACTTCCTTGATGAGATACTGGCTTATCCGATCAGAGGCCCGATAGGCATTCGTAAACTTGTGTTCCTGCAGCACCGGGTCCCTAGTCCAGGGCTCTTGCCGTCCTTCGACGCGTTTGAAGAAAATGTCCTGTCGTTCCGTGGCAAACCGCCAATACGTGTCGAACACGATACTGGGCGTCGGCGCTTGCCGATGCGAGATGATCAGTGGGGCTGGCGCTTTCGTCGGCGCCTTATCGGAAGGGACGCGGGCGCCGTGTGGATATGCTGGCTTACTAAGCACGACGCCTCCGCCCTGCAACGGTCTTCGCTGCCTTATCAATATTGGTTTCCTGTTTGATGAGGATTGTCGCTGTGTCGACATCAAGATCAATCCGCACGACGTCTCCCTCTTGCATTCCGAGTGTATTCAACAGATTGGGATCAAGTGCCACGCGCCTTAGCTTCTGTATGCGAGAAGTTCCATATGATACTATTTTTAGACTTTCCATAGTCTATTATCATACTCTAAGGGCGAGATCCTGCCAGCACTTATTGATGGTACCTGCGTAGGTCCTGGCCCGGCGCTTGCTCGACCGAACCGCGAGTTGGCGGCAACGGAAGTCGTTGATTTTGGACGCGTCCGACTAGCGCCTCCGCAATTCGTTCCTTATCAGTTTGTACGCGTGGCATACCTGACAAAAACAACCGTACGTCGTCCGCTAAGTCGTACGAGCCGTCGCGTCTCAGGACTTCTGCGGCTGACAGCCAACCGCGATCAACTTCTCTTCGAGTCCGGAGGAGTGTTTCCCTACCTGTCGTGATTCGAGTTCCGCCCTTCAGCAGATCTGCCGCAACGGCCTCTGTTTGTGCGCGAACGTATGTGGAATCGCCGCGCAGGCTCGCGCGATAGATACCATCCTTCTTGGCCGTTAGAGACTCGCCACGGACGGCACGTTCAGTGGCGTTGGCCTCGACGCCAAGTAGTCTTAGATTTCGGGCAAATTCCGAGCGCCAGTGTCGGAGCGTCGCCTTCTTGATGTTCAAGCGCACCCCCTGCTCGCTCAAGGCCTTGAGCACCAGGTGAACGTGGGGATGGTCCTCATCGGTATGCAGGGTGAACGCATATCGGTGCTGACCCCAGAATTCTTCCCGCGCGAGGTTTCGTACGGCGCCGAGGACCTTCGCAGGCGGCGTTCCCGCTGGCATCGAGAACATGAGCTTGTGGACGATCTTGGGCGCTTGTCGCCCTTTGGTGGCGGCAAGCTTGGACTGCCGGCGCACTTCATCGATATCCAGATCCCAATCGTCCAGGAGTGCTTTTCCGATCCTCCCCTGAAGGCGCTCGCCGTCATCGGATTCGAGTTCGAGTTTTCCGTATCGGCCAATGTAGTCCAAATGCCTTCGGACTGCCTTCAGGTCGTTGGCGTCTTTCGGCAATACTTTCACCATCACTTCCGGCGCTCGCTGGACCGTCCGCCGGATCTGTTCCACTTGTGCCGGCGTCAGCCTGCCGCCGGTCTCGCGTGGCCCACCGCGGCCATGGCTCACAATATCGAACAATGGCTCGCCTCGAATTCTAAAAGTCTGCTTGGGCATGTCCGGTCTCCCAACTGATTTCGTTGATTTTCAGAAGCGCCTTGGTGTTCTCACGCAGCGCCTCGCAGATTTTGAGCATGGCCCGGAACTCCTCCCGCACCGAACCCGGTGCCCTACCGCCTTCGTTCACCGCCCTCGCGATCTGGTTGATGTTCCGGCCAATGGACGCCAACTCGCCGATAGTGCGCTTGAGCGCCAGGAACTCATCCTTAGGCAACGGCGTTATGTGTCGCAAATGCGAGCGCGTCAACACGGAAACATAGGTCGCCGGCCGCATACCCCGAGCCTCGGCGCGCGCGTCCAGCAGCAGCCGGTCCTCTTCGCGAAACCGCACGAACACTGGCCTGCGGCCACCGGTGGATTCACGCGTGGTTCCGCGATGACAGTGCGCGCTGCCGGCCTTACCGATTTCAGGAGCGGCCGAACCATTGGCTTCGGCCGAGCGAATCTCCCGAAGAACTAACCGCTTAAGCCACGTCGCTTCTGTCAGAAGGTCTCGATCAGCGATGGCTTTCACTTGGAGTTTGATCTCCGGAGAGACTCGCGCCTTCAAAAATTCCGTACAACGCATGGGCCACAATGTGGCCCATTAGCAAGCCGCAGGCTATCCTGCCTATTCGGGGAAATATGGCAGAAACTTCGACAGCAACTTTTTTTATCTTGGTGCCGAAATCCGCGAACCGGGATTTCGGCAAGCAGGCTTGGGGTTGCCTGCACTGGGAGTCAAGATCATGCCACATCTCTACGGCAAATCAAGGGGCGGCCATAGAAACAGTCCAAGTCGACCGATGACACCCCGCTCGGAAGCGTCGCCCCCTGAATGCGGATCACCTCCTGAGTCGAAACGTGGAAGCGATCATCAGGGGACCATAGATAGAAATCGGAGCTGCCGCGAACTGCTCACGACAACCCCGAAGTGGTCAGGCGGCGTACCGAGTTCTGGCACGTTCAACGCCGGCGAGGCGCCGGCGCGCGTGCTCAACGTACTTGGCTTCGAGTTCGATGCCCAGGTAGTTCCGACCTGATAGCGCCGCGGCCACTAGGGCAGAGCCGCTGCCTGCAAACGCGTCGAGCACAATATCGCGTGGACGTGAGAAGGACTGGATCAGCGGCTTCAGTATGCTGACAGCCTTCTCGGTCGGGTGAGCGATGTTACCGCTGTACTCCCACGGTTGAACATCGTCTATTGGATGAGTGGGTTTCGCGGGACGCCCCTTGACCAGCACGTAAGCCTGTTCGTGCCGAGCGTTCAGAAAGCCGCGGCGCGAAGCATAGCCCTTGTGCCAGACGATATGGCCGACCGCTTTGAAGCCCGCTCTCGTCCATGCATCAAAAAACGCTGCGATGGAATTCCAACCATAGAACGAAACACAGAACGTATCGGGCTTGAGGACGCGGTAAAGATCGGTGAACGCCCCGAGGACACTATCCGGATTGGCATCGTTAGCGATCGAACGACCTGCCCGGTCCTTGTAACGCACGAAGTACGGCGGATCGGTGATAACGAGATCAACTGTTGCGCTCGGTAGCGAGCGAAGAACCTGTATGCAGTCACCGTGTATAACTTGATTTTGTGTCAACATGAAAGAACTCCTTGAGTTAACGAGTAGGCTTTATTGCCCGCTCGCCCACCCCCCGGAGACCTTCTTCACCGACGTTTCCGAAGGGTGCTCACGCCGCGCCGGAAAAATTCGTGACCGGCGCTTCGCCGGCGAAGCAGCGCGGTTCCTCCGCGCTGGCGCGAATTTTGGGAAGGGAGAATTAAACGAAGTCGCGCGGCAGCGGTGACGTGCCAAGTCCCGTGACGCCGCTTTGGGTGGCGCGGGACTTGCTCTTCTCTTCGAGCGCTGGGACGAAACCCTTACCGGGTCGGGTGATAATCGCGATCCGGCTCACGCGGCTCCTGCGTCCGCTCCTCTCGCGCACGCGGCTGTGCGGGCTCGAGCGGTTGGCCGTACTCGATGCTTTTTGCGAGATATTCGCGCAAATGGTCCACGAACTGCGCGCGATGCAGTTTGCTGCTGTATTGCTCCTCCGCATGCGTCTGGCCCATTTCCAGCTTGCGGTAGGAGCCTTCGAGGCCTGAATGGCGTTTGATGCCATCGGAGGCACTGATCGACGGATCTCTAAAGACGGTTGCCATGTCCCGGCGTTGATCCAGAAACTCTTTGCGTTCCACGCTCCACTGATTGCGATGGGTGTCGAGTTCTTCCCGGCCGATCTCTCGTCCGCTGGAATCTCGCTTGGCTGCCAAGACAGTCACACCTTCTTTTCCGATAGCGCGAATGCCGACCTCGTCGCCAATGCCGGGGGTGCTGAGCGAATGGCGGAACGCCCGCTCCAGATCCACTCCCCAGATGTCGCGGTCGCCGCGCTCGGTTTCGACGCGCACGAAGTAGGACATGGTCTCTTTAGGGTTATGCTTGTAGGGCGCCGGGCCATGATCCACTAATCTGCCGGTAATAAGCTCGTTGGTATTCGCTGCCGAATTGCGCTCATCTTTTGCTTCCGGCTTCTTATCCGGCGCCTTCTCACCGCGGCGCGAAGCCATCGCGCGGACCAGCCGTTCGCGCTCGAACTCCGTGGGCGTGTACCCCTGGACCTCAAGACCGACGAGACTCGCCGCAAACCAGGCTTCTTTCTTGAAGAAGTCCGTTCCGCCGACCTTCACAATGCCTTTCTCGCTTTCCGCACGCGCGATCGCCACCATGCTTTGGATGACGATGGCATTCTCCGAACGTGTCGTCAGGCGGTTCTGCTCGCGGCTGAAGGCTTCTGTGCCTCCCGGAAAGAAGAAGTTGTTACCGATCTGGATGAATCGCTCGTGGACAGAGTCCGGAACTCGGAACGAGCGAGACTCCGTGGATTTCTCCTTGCGTGTTGTTTCCACCGAATTCTGATCCGGTGCGCGTGTTTTCTTGTCGCGCTTAGGTTTCCCGGACGATGAATCCACAGCTTCTGACGCAAGTTGGATGAAATTGAGCTTTGAGTCCTCCACCACAGCGTTCTCGCCAGGTTTCGGTCTTTTGGCTGCATTCGGATCTTCGAGATTGTCGTCTTTGTTCCTGGCCATACTGTCTCCTAACGCTGTGGTAGCGCCGAAATGAAGGATTCAACGGCCCTGTCTAGTTCCTCCGGGGTCAATGGTTCGTCTTCGGCCTTCTTCGGCAGAACGACCTTGTCTGGGTTGATATCGAAGTCTTGCGTCGCAGGTTCCTCGATGTGTTCGGTTTCGCGCGCGGTCGTCGCGCGGGCTTTGGATTTAGGCGCATCGAATGGCGGACCTTCCGCGCTCGGCGCCGGACTCGCTGGCGGCGGAACAGGGGATGCGCCTCTGGCGCCTGATAATCCGGGCGCCGACCGTTTAGGCGGTGGAAAAAGCCGTTTCTTGAAAAACGGGTCTTGGTAGTACCGATTTTTCTTCGCAAGGATGGGCCGCAGGCCCTCATACAGCACGAGCTCATTGTCGCGCCCGAGCTCCTTCACTTCCTGCGGCAACAGGAGCGCTCGCCTCTGCTCGCTCACGCTGATATTGCCGTGCTGGGATTTACGCGACCAGGCCGCCATTCGGGGCTTGGAGAAGCTTTTCACCTTGACCGTGGTGAACCCCAGTTCCTGGGAGATTTCATTGGCCTCCGCGAAATCCTTCGGCGCATAGAGCACGCGCGCCGCCAGGCTTTTCATCATGGTGTCCGCTGCATTCGGGCCGTATACCTCGCGCAGTTGCGAGAACGCCTGGATCACCAGCAGAAATCGGACGTTGTATCCGGGCAGATATGAAATCGCTTGCGCGAGGATGGGAATCTTCCCCGGCGCGGTCATCTCATCGAGCAACATCAGGACTTGGTATTTCAGCGCCGGATTGTGTTCGGGCAACTCCTCGGTTTGCAACGCAATGGCCTGCTCGATGAAGAGGTTCTGAAGCGGCCTCAGTAAGTGCAGGTCGCCGGGTTGCATGCAGAGGAAAACCGACATGGGACATTTGCGCAGGTTCCGCCAATCGAAGTCATTGGCGGACGTGGCCGCATCGATCAGGGGATTAGCGAAGAGATCTAAGCGACTGGTAAAGGTCTTGCGAATGGAGCTCGCCGTGACCGGCGCCAGATCGATGATGTCGGAGATGGCGCGCACGCAGGGTGCGGACAGCGCAAAGCGGCCGTTCTGTCTGCCTGCGATGATTCGCTTCCAGTGGGCGCTGAAGCCTTCGCCATCACTCGCCATGCCCTGGCGCAGCACTTCGCCCAAGGTGGGCGGTAGCGAGGGGGTTTCGAGCACGTAGAGGGCCATGCCTAAAAACATCCCGCGGCCCCCGGCCGTCCAGAAGGGGTCCGTGCCGGGGACTTCGGGAAAGAGCGTCGCGCCGATGCGTTGAAGGCCGCTGATGCGAAGGTTCGGGTTGGGCGACACATAGCTTAAGGGATTCGTGCGGGCCGTATCGCCCCGCGGGTCCAAAGGATTCACGCGGTAGCATTGTTGACCCATCCGTTGCCGAAATCCGGCCGTCAAGTGCCACAGCTCGCCCTTGATATCCTGGCAGAGCAGTGAGCCGGTAAAAAAAAGGGCGTTGGGAACGACGATGGCGGTGCCTTCGTCAGCGCGCCGCCGCGAGCCGACAAAGGC
>Ga0179587_10000535_pt1 | contig 15764 bp, 13 predicted proteins | sample CZODoug2_1_08_16_FD_185932 | JGI IMG/M metagenome (GOLD analysis project Ga0179587, IMG submission 185932) | Vadose zone soil fungal communities from Angelo Coast Range Reserve, California, USA - CZODoug2_1_08_16fungal | ecosystem: Environmental > Terrestrial > Soil > Vadose zone | place: USA...
ATACGGTGGCCAAAAAGGCGTGTGCTAGACTTTCATGGTGATGACGAAACCCGCGAATGTAGTCGAGCTGGAATGCTCCGCCTGCGGCAAGAAATACGACGCTTTGATAGAACAGCACCTCTGTACCTGCGGGAAGCCGCTTTTGGCTCGCTACGACCTGCGGCGGGCCGCTGCCACGCTTACTCTTGATAGCCTGAAGAGCCGCCCGCGCAACCTCTGGCGCTACGCGGAAGTATTGCCGAACGATACGGCGGTTTCGCTCGGCGAGGGCATGACGGCTTTGGTGCATGCGGAGCGGCTGGGCGCATCAATCGTTTGTGGACAGGGGGGCGTTTGTGCAAAGGGGGGGCGTTGTGGGCAGGGGGGCTTGCAGCGCCTGTACGTCAAAGACGAGGGATTGAATCCTACCGGTTCGTTCAAGGCGCGCGGGATGACCACCGCGGTCTCTCGCGCCAGGCAACTTGGGGCAAAGGCATTGGCGACTCCCACGGCCGGGAACGCCGGCGGTGCTCTGGCAGCTTACGCCGCAGCTGCGGGGATCCCTGCCGTCATCGTTATGCCCGCGGACACTCCTGCGGCTAACGTGATCGAGTGCCAGGCGTTTGGCGCGAAGGTCGTCAAGCTGAACGGCTTGATCTCGGATTGCGGCAAATACGTCGCCGAGCACAAGGACCGCGAAGGCTGGTACGACGTCTCTACCCTCAAGGAGCCGTACCGCATCGAAGGCAAGAAGACCATGGGCTACGAATTGTGGGAGCAGTTCACAGGAAAACTGCCGGACGTGATTCTCTATCCTACCGGAGGCGGCGTCGGGTTGATCGGCATGTGCAAAGCGTTTGATGAGATGCAGGAGATGGGGTGGATCGGCGCAGAGCGGCCCCGCATGGTAGCCGTACAGGCTGAAGGATGCGCGCCGATTGTTCGAGCGTGGGAAGCGCACCAGAATTCGGCTCAGTTCTTCCAGAACGCCGCCACGGTCGCATCGGGTTTGCGCGTGCCAGGGCCGCTGGGCGATCTGATGATTTTGAGCATGCTTCGGCAGACGAAGGGAACAGCACTCACCGTCACCGACGAAGAGATGCTGCAGGCGGGGAGGGAACTGGCTTCTCTCGAAGGGATATTCGCCGCTCCCGAAGGCGCCGCAACGGTGATCGCAACCAGAAAGCTCGCCGCCTCTGGCTGGATCAAGCCGGAAGAAACCGTCGTACTCTTCAACACCGGCACGGGCTACAAATACGCCGAAGCTTGGCAGCGCGCACTCCAGTCCGCCGATGGAGGGGCACTGTGACCACGCGCAGACTCTATTACGACGATGCATTTGAAAAGGAATTCACGGCGCGGGTGTTGTATTGCGAAGTGCTCCCGCCGGATGTGAACTCCGGAATCACGGGAACCGTCTGGAAACTGATTCTTGATCGCACGGCGTTCTACCCCACGTCCGGAGGCCAGCCCAACGATTTGGGCAAGATCGGCGACGCCAATGTCATCGACGTCCGCGATGAAGGCGAGGAAATCAGTCACGTCGTCGACCGCCGCCCAGCAGATCCGGAAGTGAACGGCTGCATCAACTGGCCCCGGCGGTTCGACCACATGCAGCAGCACACCGGCCAGCATCTGCTGTCCGCCATGGTTCAGGAACGCTTCGGCCTGCCTACGGTTTCCTTCCATCTCGGGAGCGAAATGTGCACGATTGACTTGCGCGGTCCCGAACCGACGGAGGAAATTCTTGAAGGCGCCGAGCGCGCCGCAAATCAAATTATCTTCGAGGATCGGCCGGTCACCGTCCGGTACGGCACCGCGGACGAATTGTCGCAACTCGGCGTGCGAAAAGAAGTCGACCGGGAAGGCGTCCTTCGCGCGATCGAAATTGAGGGCGCCGATTTGCAGCCATGCGGCGGAACCCACGTCAAGCGCACCGGCCAGATTGGCCTCGTGCTGGTGCGCCGCTGCACCAAAGTCCGCCAGGATTGGCGCGTCGAATTTGTATGCGGTCGCCGGGCGGAACGCGCCGCGCGTGGTGATTTCCAATTGCTGCGCCAGACCGCCGAAAAATTGAGCTGCGCTCCCGAAGACCTCGTCGCCGCCGCTTCGCGCGCGCTTGCGGAACGCGACGCGAATTTCAAGAATTTTCGGGCTGTGGTGCAGCGGCTTGCAGAAGCCGAGGCCACACTTGCGTTGCAGTCTGAGCCGCCCGGTGCGAACGGATTTCGTGTTCTCTCCCGCGTCTTTGAAGGTGTTCCAGCCGATTACCTAGGCTTCTTTGCCACCGCATTCGCAAAATCCGAGAAAGCGATTGCGATTTTGGCCGCGGCGGAGGGCGGCCACTTGCTCTTTGCCCAGCATCCTTCTGCTGGCAAGGACATGAACGCGCTTCTCAAACAGGTCGTGGAAAAAGTTGGAGGCAAGGGCGGAGGAACGCGCGATTTCGCCCGCGGCCGCTTGAATGACGGGTCGCAGGTCGAGAAGGCTGTTTCCCTTGCGAGAGAACTATTGCCGGTTTCCTAGGATCTGGGGTATGAGTTTCGTCACGAACACCGCATCGTTAGGGAGTCAGTCGAGACGCTGAGATCCTTCCACTCTCTTTCGGATGCGAGAATTTGGAGAGCGTGTTTCTCGGCCGCGTTGTAAGCGTTACTTCCAAGCAAGAGCCGCCGGACGTTCGCTCCTGATCATTGTTTGCCATCGGCTGGGGAAAAGTTTTCATCTGTAATATGGGCAGCCTTTTTGGCGAAATCATACGTAGCTTTGAGATTCCCGCCAAAAAAGCGGACCTTTCCGCTTGCATCCTGCTCAAACAGTATGTTTCTGTCCGGTCTCGTGAACTGACAATGAACGCTGACAGACGTTGCGCCGGCAACGGTTGTTACCTGCCGAGCCCTTTCGCTGCCCGCCTTAAAGCCTCGAACGGTGCTGTGGAGAACAACGAGATCGCTGACACTCGCGGCGTTGCGGTCGCCGTCGCGAAAGACATGCTGAAACTTGCCGTGCTTCTCTAGCTGGCGAATGAGGTTCTCGTAGAGTGCAACCTGGAATTCGGCAGGCAGCTTGATTTCGTCCGATTGGATCATCTCGACTTGGATCGCCGACGCCTTGATCTTGGCGGATTGGCGTTCCTGGGATAGCGCAGGTTTTTCTTCCTTGACGGGCGAATTGCCGGAGGAAGCGGGAACTGCGCTTGGCTCTCCCGTATGGGCCCCTTGTGCTAGAAGCGCCGTTTTGATCAGCTCGGAGCTGCCGACGGGCATCGTGAAGATCCCGCCGCGCAGTCCACCGCCGACATCGCGATACTGAATCGTGAGCGTGTCGATTTTCTTGCGGAACAGACTGAGGAAGCGGCCGCCGCCGTAAGGCGCGGCCATACTGATCATTCCAATCGTCTTGCCGACTGCCTTCTCGGAATCAGCGCCGGTGACGACGTCTTGAATCGAAGTGGCGCTTACTTCGGCGTTTGCTTTGCCGCTGACAAAATGAAGATTTCCGTTCTCAACCTTCAGGGTACCTTTTGCATTTTCTTTGACGCCTGCGAGGCCGATGAGCTGGACCGCTTTAACAGGTCCTGAGGCCTCTTGCGCGGTACAGACAGAAATCCCAAGTCCGGAGAAAAGCAGAGAAAAAGCAACAAGATCTCTCATTCGTCTGGGTGTCATTTGTTTCTCCTTGTGCGCCGGTTAAAACCGGCGAGGTGTAGTGAATGAAAAAGTCACACGAAAGTGGATCAGCGACCCACATCGGCCCCGAGTCATGCGGAGCCGCTCGCAAGGGCGGCGTCGAAGCGTTGACGGATGCACGAACCCATCCCCGACCAGGGCAAATGGCTGCAAGCGGTGGTACGTGGGCACATTCGGTACTACGGCGTGCCCCTGAACCAAAATGCGCTGTGGCTCTTTCGGTTCCAAGTGGGGCGGCTCTGCCACCGCGCGCTGTCGCGGTGCAGCCAGAATGGCCGCGTCCTTTGGGATCGCATGCGGCGCCTTATCAACCGCTGGCTGCCCGTACCTATCGTCTGTCATCCCTAGCCCCTGCGCCGCATGGGCGTTATCACCTAAGGCAAAAGCCGGATGCGGTAGTGCCGCTCGTCCGGATCCGTGGAGGGGTTTATGAGCAATCATGATCCCTACTTCGACTCATGTAAATCCAATTCGCATCAACGAACGTACACCAGTATCAGAGAAACGTCATCGGTCGGCGGGCCCCTCCGCCAGGTGGCAACGCCATGGCTGCCTTGTCGAAAGCTCTTTTATTTGTTGCTGCGGTCATGGGTCCCTCAATGCCTGAAGTAAAGAAAAGGGATGATGTAGAAGACCAGGGTCACGAAGAAGGCCGCAAGGAGCGCGATGCCGCCAAGCCACGCAAACACGAACTTGCGGTCGCTGGTGCCGGGCGGAGGCTCGGAAACACCGACAATGTAGTGAAGTCCTCGGAATAATTGTGCGAGGAATTTGATCATGGCGTCCTCCAGGTAGCTTGAGAGAGTCGCTCAGGGTAATTTTTGGCGGCGCGACGCCGTGTGACGGCAAGATCCTGAATCTCAACGGATTTGAAACTCGGCAGAAGCCGACTACCTTTCTTTGGCTGTTACGTCCCACGTAATCCACTTCAGGTCCAAGACAAAAATCGCGTAAAAGACCGGGACCAAGAGCAAGGTGATGAAGGTAGCGACGGCGAGTCCGCCGATCTGGGCATAGCAGAGAGGTTTCCAGAGCGGGCCACCTTCGAGTGCGAGAGGAAACAAAGCAAGTATCGTTGCGCCCACGGTGATCATCACGGGTCGAAGACGCTCAATCCCGGCATCCGGAAGAGCACGCTCCAGCGGCTCCCCCTTTTCGTGCATCTCCTCGATGAAGTCGAATAGCACGATCACATGGCTGACGATGACCCCGATGAGGCTAGCAACCCCAAGGAATGCCATGAACCCGAAGGGCGTGCCCATGATCGCCAGAGCGATCAACGCTCCGATCGTCCCGTACGGGGCGGCGGCAAACACAAGCAAGGGCTTGACGGCATTCTTGAATTGAACGAGCAAAGCCAGGTAGATGCCGACGAGAGAGATTAGGAGAACGACGGCGAGATTCATGAATCCATCGACCTGCTTCGCTTTCTCACCGGCGATCTGCAATTGATATCCCGGCGGAAGCCTATTCTGAAGATCTTTCAGTTTGGATTCAATCGGTCCAAGGACTTCCGACGCGAGGACTCCGGGCGCCGGAAAGCACAATATCGAGATCGTGCGAAAATGCTCGCGGCGCCGTATGCGACTCGTTTCAAGAATGTTCCTCACGGTGGCAACAGAAAGCAGAGGAACTCTAGTGTTCTGCTGCGAGGAATACACATACAGACTCTTGATCTGCGACAATTGCGCACGGTCCTGTGGGCGCAGACGGGCAACGATAGGGATAGTCTTGTTTCCTTCTTTGAAGGTGCCGACTGGTGCTCCGCTGATCGCGGCTGCGGACGAATTGGCTACGTCAGCGTTCGTGATGCTTACCAGGTTCGCGCGATCCGGATCAATCTCAATCTTTACCTGTGGGCTGTCAGGAGCCCAATCATCCCTCAGCACCGCAACTCCAGGTGACTGTCGAACAATATCCATGGCCTGTGAAGCCATGGTCCGAAGCGTTTGTATGTCCTGGATCTCCACTCGGGGGTCCGCGTCCGCCTGACCCGAAATGAGAATTTCCACGGGGGTTTCGACGGGATTCGTTTGCAGTTGCCGGACGGTGATCCATGCTCCGGGCACCTGTTTGTTCAATGCGGCTTGAAGAGGTCCGATAAGCTTGGGGGTGGCCTCTTTATCGCTCACCTGAACAATGACTTGCGCATAGTTCGTCTGGGAAGCCTCGGGAGAGATGGAAAACCAGAAACGTGGTCCACCACCGCCGATGAAACTCGTCACCGAAGTGAGGAGATGCTTCCCCGATTCCTCCTTCGAGACCGTTTTCGCTGAACCTTCAACAACCTGACGGACGACCTGCTCCGCCATCACTGCAGCGTCGTTTGTGGCGGTCAAGGGCACATCGTTCGGCAGCCAGATGTCGAGGTAAAACCAATATTGGACGTCTTCAGGAAAGAACTGTTGTTTCAGGTGCGAAGCCGTGAGCCCCCCAATCAACAAGAAGAGAAAGGAACCGGCCAACACCCACCACCGGTGCTGAATGGCCCGACCAACTAAACGATTGTAGAAACCATAGAAGCCTCGCTGGCGCTTTTCCTCTACCGTTGGCTCTTTCCTTTTCGGCGGCCTCTGGATGTAGTAACCCAGCAGGGGGATGAATGTCATGGCAACGAGCAGAGCACATAGCAACGCTGCCGTCATCACGATGGGAAGACTCCTAAGAAACTCCCCGGTGTTCCCCGTGAGCAAAAGGAAAGGCAGGTAGGCGATGATGTTCGTCAGCGTTGCGAAAAAGATTGCCGTCGCCAGCTTGGTCGGACCCAGCCATGCCGCGATGGCACGAGGCAGGCCATCGGCAAGGCCGCGCTTAATGCCATCGCCCGCAACTACGGGTACGTCTACCAACAGGCCCAGCGCAATGATCAACGTCGCCACCGATACCTGCTGCAGGTCGATTCCCAACATGTACGAAACGCCGAAAGTCATGCCCAGCGTGATCGGAATTGCCAAGGCCATGATGAGCGCCAGACGCCATTCCCAAAACCCGATCAAAGAAACAACGACGACAAGGATGATCGCTTCGTACAAAGCGCGCAGGAATAGATGAATGTTTTCTTTGACCTGCAGTGGCTGGTCGGAGGTATGCACGATGATCAGGTCCGGCGGAAGAATCTTGTTGAGTTGAGCAAGTTTCCGGTCGACGGATTGACCGAACGTCGCGATTTGCCGCTGGTCTCGCATGTAGATCGCAAGCGTGACCGAACGACTACGTCGCCATTGCCCCTTTGGGTCCTCCCACGTGTAGTAGTTCAGGTATTGAGCGGGGCTCTGGTAGCCGCGACTGATTTCGACCAGGTCGCGGAGATAGACCGGTGCGCCGGTCGATGACGCGGAAACAGCTACATTACCTATCGCGTCTATGTTTTCGAATTGACCGGAAGGGTTGAGAATTATCTTCTGCTGCCCGGTCTCGAACGCGCCCCCGGGAGCAATGATGTTACGAGCACTAAGCACGGTTCCAAGCGCCGCTGGTTGGAGCCCGTACGCGGCCAGCCGAGCCTCCGAATATTCAAGGTAGACCACCTGCGGCAATACGCCTTGCCTTTCCACCTTGGACGTTTCCGGCGCACCTTGAACGGTGCGAGCAATCAGGTCCGAAAAGTCGTCGAGATCGGCGTAACTGTATTTGTCGCCCGCGACCTTGGCCAATCGCTCGGGAGTTTCCCGGGGATCCCGGATGATGATTGGTTCCCAAGCATCGGGATGCAATTCGGATCGCTGCACTTGCTTCTGAAAGAAAGCCTGGATGAAGCCATGGATCGACGCATCGTCTCCGGTCGAGACACCATCTACACCGATAAATCCGCTCCCCCGGATCAACTGGGGCGCCCGTATGATTCCCACTTGTTCTGCCTGCTGCTCGAAGAGTTGCGCGGCGTCCAGTATTGTCTTGTTCGAGGAAAGGGATTGAGGAAACGAGTAGACGATGGTGACCGGCGCGCCTTGGCCCTTGTATTTCTTCGCGGCCCGCGCAGTCTGTATGGCCGATTGAATCCCTCGTGTGCGGATGTCGATCTCGACCGAGTCCGCTTTTGGACTGGCAATGGTCAGCATGAGCGCAGCGGTGTCTCCAAAATCACTTTGGAACGAGATGGGACCGGCGCCTGGAGGGAGTTGGCTGTTCAGTGCATTCAGCTTGAGGTTGATGTCGCTGAATTGCCGCTTTACGTCCGAGACATCTTCGGCAAGCTGCACGTAGACGTAGGCGGAACCGGGAATCGAGACAGAACGGATCCCGTAGTCGGCGGCTGTTCCGGGATGGATGGTCTTATTTTCAGCGACGGCGTCTTCAATCGGGCGGGTAACAAATTGCTCGACTTGCTGCGCGGTCGCACCGGGCCATGAACAGGAGGCCACAGCCACCCTTACCGGAATGTCAGGATCTTTTCGTTGTGGCATGGAATGGTAGCCAAACCAGCCCCAAACGAGGACGCCAGCGAGGAGAACCCAGGAAACCTGCGGGTGCTCGACGAAGTACCTAGGGAGGTTATGCGTTTTTTCGATCCGATCCTGGTCGCTTCTGTGTGCCATGGCCTCATTTACCTAAGGAATGACTTCGATGGGTTCTCCATCCGTCAAGAGTTGGGCACCGACGGCGATCACTTTCTCCCCGGGTTGCACCCCCACGACGGCAATCGAACCCTCGTGAGTCGCGCCCAACTGCACTTCGCGCAGCCTTGCTGTCCATTTGCCGGTGCGTTCTTGCGCCACCATCACTGCAAACCGACCGGGTTCCGAGGGATATGGAACGATGGCGCTGAGCGGAACTGAAGGAGCTGATGAAAGAGAACTTTCGCCGAGACTTAGCGAGGCAATCATGCCGGGCTTTAACGAACCCTTATGGTTCGATACGGTCACTTCTACGGTGAAAACACGGTTTCGCTCATCCGCATTCGGGGAAATACTGGTCACCCGCCCTTGATAACCTTTGGGGTCATCCTGCAAGCGAATCGTGAACTCTTGTCCCAGACGTAGGTGCCTTAATGCGTATTCCGGCACACCAAAGCTAACTTTCACTGCGCTGGTGTCAGCAATCGTGAAAGCTGTAATCGCGGGCGCCGCTAGATTTCCTAGTTCAATGTTGCGCGCAAGGATGTACCCGGAAAATGGCGCTTTAAGATCCGCGTCGTTCAGAGCCAATTGCGCTTGATGCAAAACGGCGTTGGCCTGGTTCACAGCTGCGAGCGTGGAATCAAATCTGGCTTGCGCCTGATCAAAATCAGGTCTGGTTAGGCTCTGTGTGGCGTAAAGGGCCTTCGCGCGCTCGTAGTCCTGCCCCGCCTGAACGTGTTGGGCCGAAGCTTGACTTACCTGGGCTTCTGCCTGTTCAACCTGATTCTTCAAATCCTGCTGACGAATCTGCGCAAGAACAGCACCGCGGACAACATAGTCCCCCGTACCTACATCCCGGCGACGTCCGTCGGCGCCGACGACCTGTTGAATGTTCGTAACATAGCCTGAAGATTTGAATGACAGGCCGGCCTGTGCGAAGGGCACGATGGATGCCGAGTAGCGCAGACCTTCCGGAGATGCGTATAGAGTTACTTCCGCTAGACGAACAGGTGCCGGAGATTTCGCAGGGATGTGCGTATCCCGCTGACAGCCAGTTAGCGCTGCCATCAGTGCACAAAGTTCGGCCAATTTTGATATGCGACCTTTTCGCAGGGTAGTTGCGGCGACCTTCATGGGACTACTCCTCACCCAATGCTCGTTGGAAATCTGCTCGGGTTTTCCAAAACGCAAAAAGACCTTGTCGATACTGATCTTCCGCGTGTGCAACGGAGGACTGTTGTTGTAAGAGATCGCTCAACACAATCGTCTGGTGCGAATAGGCATCCATCTCGTTGCGAAGTGTTTCGGCTTCCGCGTCTCGTGCGGCTTGTGCCGCGGTGAGCAGCTCCCGTGCTTCCCGGAGCCGCCGAAATGTTGAGTCCACTTCCTGTACAACTTGATCTCTCACGTTGTCGATAGAAAGTTGCGCCTGCTTTTCGGCATCAACCTTCTGGGCAATGTTGTGATGCTTCTGCCCCCAGTCCCAGGGTTGCCAGGTCAAGAGCACGCCAACCGCACCGAGGTTCTGCGGGAGGAACGAGATATTCGGAGCTGTAAGGTAGTTTGCTTGAATAGAAATGTCCGGAATGTACCGGGTCTTCTCGATTTTCGTCTCTAACGTGGCTCTTTCCTTCTTGATCGTTTCGGCTTTAATCTCAGGCCGCATCTCAGTTGCGATTTTTCTTGCTTCTTGCACGCTCGATTCCTCAGGGAGGGAAGCGGGAACCATCTCGACAGTAAACTCCGCCTGGAGGTCGCGGCCCAGCAAATGGTTCAGGGCCTCCTTCCGGTCCGCCAGCGCGTCTTCGATGACGGTAAGTTGATAGAGAGCTTTTGTGCGTTGGGCAGTAATACGGAGGCTATCGGCCTTCAGCACCGCCTCCTGTTGCAAGCGTCGACCCGTGAGCTGCTGCAACTCTTCAAAGTAGGCAAGCAGAGCGCGCTGCGATTCGAGTTCGCTCTGGGATTGCAAGATCGCGTAGTACGCACGCCGAACCTCGTTCACAAGCTCCTGCTCACGTTCGAAATAAGACTGCCGGCTGAGCTCCGCTGCCAGTTGCTGCTGCTTGATGGAAAGGTTGATTCGAAACAGTTGGGTAAGAGGCTGGGTGGCGGTGAAGGAAGTAATGGCAACAGGACGAGCGGGAGTGTGAATCTTCGAGTCTTTCGCCGGAATCGGGCCTGTAGCTGGGAATGTTCCGAACGTGCCAGATCTAATTGTGAAGTCCAGCGGGGTGAGAAGTTCCGATGCGAGGAAGTACGTATCAAAGCGTGGGTAGAGTTGCGTCTTGGCTTCGCTAAAAGCTTCTTTCTGCTTGTGGATCTCCACTTCCGCCTGTTTCAACTCGCGGTTGTGCGATCGCGCAAGCAAAACTGCTTCTTGCAAGGTCAGGGGTTTTGCCTGTTCTTCTTGTCCCCGCACAACAGAGGCGGGCAGCATCATCAACAGAAGAATTGCTGAAAGAGTTCTGGCAAGACGCGCGTGACTCATGAAGCGCCTCGCTCAAGCCAACGCTGCTGCGAAAGTGGCTTTCTTGTGTGTGAAGCGACTCTCTTCAATGGCCCTTTCCTCTCCGCTAAATCCCTTCGCGAATGGTTTGCGGGCTGCTGAGTGCGAAACGCGCAATCTCGTCTTTCCGCATGAAAACGACGCCGGGATTGTTCTGCGCATAGACGATAAATTCTTCAAGGACTTTGGTGCGTGAGGGGCGCCCCGCGATGCGATCATGAGCACTCACCGACATCATGCGACGACGCTTCGATGATTCGGCGTAAAGCATGTCGAACTCGGCCTTCAGATCGCCGGCATATTCTTGAGTGCTAAAGTAGCGCGATTCATAATCGACGATGTCATTCATGTGCAACGTATATGGCACGACCGCGAACGGCTTTCCTTTCACGTTGATTAGGAACGGTTCATCCCGGCTCACGTCGTCAATGTGATAGATAAAGCCAAGCTCCTGGAGAATCTCCAACGTGTGTGGTGTGCCACGAAGCCAGAAGGCATTGAAACCCAAGGGCCTTCTGCCTGTTGCGCGTTCAATGCTCGCGATGCTCTGTTTGTACGATTCGCGCTCCTGCTCTGGCGTCGTGGAATATTGCGCGGCCCACGTTTGTCCGTGGCCAGAGGCTTCGTGCCCGCGCTGGACGATCTCTTTGGCTAGAGCCGGGTGAAGATCGACCGTCTCGCCTACCATGTGGGAGGTAACTTTGACCTTCCGGCGGTCGAACATGTCCAACAGTCGCGGAAGTCCTTCTTTGAATCCGTATTCGTACCACTTGATCGCCGGCAGATCGGGATACCTCGGATCAAGTTTCGGCATTGGGCTTTCCGCTCCGCTCAGCGGCTGAGCGCCAGCTTCCATCTGCATCGATATGGAAACGACCAGACGCGCTCCCTCCAGCCAGAAAGGGCCTTTGGCTTCAGCCTGCGGGAGCGTGATCGGAGATGTTCCGCTGCCGAAAAGTTTCGGTTCGAAAGTGTGACGTGCCGTACCCAGGGCGAGTGCGGACACGGCACTATCTTTGATAAACTCGCGACGTTTCATTGAGCCGCTCTCTTGATCGAAACTCCGTTTGCCTTTGGCGGCGCCGCACGCTGGAGTTCGCGTTCGGCTTGCAGCCAATCATCAAGTTCATTGCCTGGAAGGCCCCCACGTTCAAGATGGATTTCATAGGCGCGGAGCCTGATCTCGTCGTGACTTGGTGTGTGGTTTGCTGAAGTATCTTCTGCGTGAGACTGAATTGCGGTTGCGCGAACCTCCAAAGTCTCATTTCTCTTGCCTTTGCCCTGCAATGTCATACACGAGTCCTTTCCTTTCGTCGTTGAATTGCTCTCGATCTCAGTAGCGTGCCCAGGAGCTCGTTGCCACGAGTCCCGATGGGGTCGACGGGACTCCCGAGTCACACTTGTCGCCGCTCCAATCACAGGCACTGCAGGCGAGTTGATGGCGCGAGAGGCCGTTCGCCTTACGGCTCGCCTGCAAGGTCTGTTTCCCGGACATCCAGGCGGACTCGCGTTTCAATACCTGGTGCAATTTCCTCCGTCCATGGAACAGGCGGCCTTTCACCGCTGCGACCGAAACCCCCATGACCCGAGCGGCTTCTTCTATGGATAATTCACCAAGTTCTCGCAGCTCGATTGCTTTTCGTATTCCTGGCGTCAACTTATCCATTGCGTCGGATAGAATTCGGTTGCGCTCGCCCTGTAAAAAGGCACTCTCGGGGCCCGCGCGTGAATCGGGCATCTCCAGCCCGAGTGCGGTTTCCTCATTCCCGCTCAAATCGTCGATCGATACCTCGCGCAGGCCGCGACCTCTGCGCAGCAACATAAGGGCTTCGTTGATGGCGATCCGCGTTAACCAGGTCGAGAAGGAAGATTTCCCTTTGAATTTGTGCAAGTGGACGAAAGCTTTTTGGAAGCTCTGCTGGACGATGTCTTCTGCATCTTCTCGGGTGCGGGTGATGCGTCGCGCAATGGCTAGAATCCTTCGCTGGTAACGCTCGATGAGAATTTCAAATGCCAGTCCATCTCCACTTTTGGCGGCAAGGACGAGCGTCGCTTCTTCGTCCTGGCCCGCGATGTTCTGTTGCTGCGCATCCGAAAATTGGCGCGACGCACCACTCCGCTTCTCCGTGTCCAATCCCTGTATTACGGCCAATTGCGTCGCTGCCGCCATGATGTCTCCTTTCCCGTCGTTCCCAGCAATCACATGGCACACCACCGTCAATTTCAATGCCGCGAGACGGACGAATGACGTTCCCCTGTTCTGTTAGCCAAATGAGCTGCTAACTTTGGCCTCGTTCTCTCGTGATCCACTCGCGGATATACGCCGGGCAATTCTTGAGCTGGATGTTGCCGGCTTCGCAGCGCTCAAGAAAACGGACAGCGTCTTGGTCCACTAGGGTTAGCTCTTTTAAGTCCAAGGTAATGCGGCGACCGCTAGCCTCTGAGCTGAACAGCGTTTTCAACTCGGCCAGGTTTTCTGCGTCCATTCGACCGCTCACCATAAAGACCACATCTCCGTTCGCTGTCCTCGTGATCTTGAGCATCTTCCCTCTCTCACAAATTCCAACTTCTACTGTAGGGAGAGACAGTCATATGCTCCTGTGCTGGCAATCACAGTTCCAACTGCAAGGTGCTCAAGATAGACGAGTTAGCTGCTAGAGAAATGTCCGAGACTTCAGCAATTGCCGAAACTTCCTACAGTATTTTCAGGAGCGTTTTCGTCGAGAAAGAGAGACGCGGTTAAGTGTTTTTCGAGGCGATGGCACTTCTAAAGCGATACTTGTTGAGGCGATCATGCTGCGCGCAAGTACTCGTGGACAAGCTGGATCGCCGTGGCGCCCTCTCCCACTGCAGATGCGACGCGCTTGACGGAGCGGCAGCGCGCGTCGCCGACAGCGAACACTCCCGGCATGCTCGTCTCCAAGAAAAAAGGCTCGCGCTCGAGCCTCCACCCGCTGGGCGGATGGCCGGAGCGGAGCAAGTCGCGGCCGGTCAGGATGTATCCCTTGGCATCCATCTCGATGGTGCCCGCGAGCCACTGAGTATGGGGCGTGCCCCCGACGAGGACGAATAGTCCGGCGGCGCACAATTTCTCGCGCTTACCGTCGACGCGTTCCACAGTGACGGCCTCGAGGCGTCTGTCACCATGGCCGTCCACCACCCAAGTTCCCAGTCGCACGCCGATGTTGGAAAGCGCGCCGATCTGGCGGATGAGGTAGTCGGACATGCTTGCAGCAAGAGCCTGGCCGCGCACGATCATCGTGACACGCGAAGCGAACCGCGCCAGATGTATAGCCGCCTGTCCCGCCGAGTTGCCAGCGCCCACGATGAGGACCTCTTCGCCTGTGCAAGTTGGTGCCTCGCTCGTGGCGGTGCCGTAGAAAACGCCAACTCCCGCGAAACGCTCGAGGCTAGGGACGTCCAAGCGGCGGTAGGCCACACCCGTTGCGATGACCACTGTCCGGCTTTCTATCTCCGCACCGTCAGAAAGGGTCGCGATGAGCCGCATCCCGTCTGCGCGCAGTCTGGTGGCTGCCTTGGTGAAGACGATGGACACACCGAACCGCTGTGCCTGCTCAAAAGCTCTATGCGCAAGCTCCCCTCCGCTTATACCCCGTGGAAAGCCGAGGTAATTCTCAATGCGGGAACTCGTTCCAGCCTGGCCACCAATGGTCTCTGGGTCGAGCAGGACTGTGCGCAGACCTTCGGACGCGGCGTAGACCGAGGCGGCGAGCCCAGCTGGGCCGGCTCCCACGATGGCCACGTCGTAGAGCCCAGGTTCCGGCGTGGTCCTGGCGCCTAGCGCCGCCGCTGTCTGCTCGTTAGTTGGGTCGACGAGCACAGCGCCGTAGTGAAAGCAAAGCACGGGTAAACGTGATCCGTCCACGCCGGCCTGGGCAAGTATCCGCTTACCTTCTTCCGACTCGCTATCGTAAAACCCAAAGGGGACCGTACTACGCTCCAGGATGTCGCGCAGTCGGTGGGAGCGGGGATTCCACTGCTCGCCGATGATCCGAATCGCCTCGAAGCCGCGCTCCTGCCTGGTCCGGCGCAAGCCTCCGAGGAGATCGTCAACAACCGGGTAGAACCGTGTGACCACAGGTTTGCAGGGCTTGTAGAGGAAGTAGTCGATCCGTCCCGACCGCATCGCTCCAGTAATAAAGTCGAATGCCGAACGGTCAAGGTATCTCGCGCTCAGAACCCTGCGGGCGCTGGGAAAGAGCTCACGAGCACGCTGCAGGAGCAAGAGGAGGTCTGCGTCCCCCAGATCCCGCGAGACGATGAGCAGGGCGACGGGGATGCCTGCGACGGAAAGTGCCGCCAGGGTCGCGTGCGCCTCACTCGCAGTAGCGGCCGTGCGTATCTCGTATTCGCTTGCGTAACGAGAGGTCAACGCGCTGGCAAATGTCGCGAGGTCGTCCGGGTCGCTGTCAACAACCAGGAAAACTGAGTCGGTCACCACGCTGCCCTCACCTTGTACCCAGTAAGCATCTTGCCTACCATACGCTCTGAGAGCCCGTATGGAAACCGATGGTGCAAGAACATTCCTGGAAATCTTTGCAAGGTCGAGTTAGCAGGTTGCGGAATGTCTAAGACCTCAGCAAATGCCGAAATTTCCTGCAACAGTTTTTAGGAGGTTTTTCTTCGAGTAGGTATCGGTGCGCTAGTTATTTTTTCAAGGCACGTGCACTTTTAAAGCGATACTTGTCGATCTTCAACGAGATAATTTTCGATTCTAAGGTTGATCGATGAATTCCCAGCTTTGCAGCCGCTCCGGATGGTCCGGACACTCGCCCTCCGCTTTCGCGCAGGGCAGCCTCAATCATCTCTTTCTCCTGGGCGGCAAGCTTTTGAGACAGTTCCAACCGGCTTTTCGGCTCGCTTGCAAGAGGCTGCGGCGAAAGCCAACTCTCATCCACCGAGAAATTCTCTGTTTCGCATACAATGACAGAACGCTCGACGACGTTCTGTAATTCGCGAACATTACCTGGCCAGGGATACGATAGAAGAAGGTCCAGAGTTTTTTTATTT
>Ga0179587_10000543_pt1 | contig 15671 bp, 14 predicted proteins | sample CZODoug2_1_08_16_FD_185932 | JGI IMG/M metagenome (GOLD analysis project Ga0179587, IMG submission 185932) | Vadose zone soil fungal communities from Angelo Coast Range Reserve, California, USA - CZODoug2_1_08_16fungal | ecosystem: Environmental > Terrestrial > Soil > Vadose zone | place: USA...
GCCACACCTCCCGCGGTTTCCTCCATTGGAGGTTTGCGTACGCCGGCCCCGGTGCGCGCCGCTCCACCTTCATGGGGCCGGCATCCGAAAACCTTCACAAAATCTGACGTCGCGCCGGCGTCAGTTAGCCGATCTGGTCGACGCGGTCCGGATAAAAGGCAACGTAATCCTTGATCTGCGCCATCGCATCAAATGGGGTCTCGTAAGTCCACACCGCATTGAGCGCGCGATCCCCGCCAGCCGGAATGCTGTAGTAGGAAGCGTCGCCCTTGTAGGGACAATACGTCGTGTGTTCGCTACGCGTGAGCGCGGCCATATCGACATCCCGACGGGGGACATACTGAACCGGCGGATAATTATAAGACGCCTCGCGAAGCGTCAACGCATCGCACGTGTCGGCAATCAGCTTTCCGCCGACAGTGACCCTGACGCGAGACGAATTCGCTTCGATCGTTATCGGGTGATCAGGACCCGGAACCTTCACCGGCTTGTCAGCCATGATCAGCATCCTTCTGAGTTGGGAATGGCGCTTCGCGGGCGCGGAGCAAACCTCCGCGCCCGGACCGGATCAGTTGGCGGTCTTGCCGCCGTCGACGTTGAGGACATCGCCGGTGACGAATGAAGCTTGGTCGGACGCGATAAAGACGATCGCGTTGGCGACCTCCTCCGAGAGACCGAGCCGGCCCATCGGAACGCTCGTCACCAGAGCCGCTTTGTTCTCCGGCGTGCCCGTAAAACGGGTCAACATGCCAGTGTCGGTAGGACCGGGCGCCACGCAGTTCACCCGGATTCCCGACCTGGCGATCTCGAGCGCCACCGACTTGGTGATGCCTTCGACGGCGTGCTTGCTGCCGACATAGATAGAGGCCCCCGCCGCAGCCGCGTGCCCGTAGGTCGAGGAGATGTTGATAATGCTTCCGCTGCCCTGCCCCTGCATGGCGCGCACCTCGTGCTTCATGCTCAGGATCACGCCGAGAACATTGGTGTCGAATGTCGCGGCATAACTTTCCGCGGTCTGGTCGGTGATCGGGCCGACCTTGCCTTCGGTGCCGGCATTATTCACCGCGACATCGAGGCGGCCAAACCGCGCGACGGTCGTGTCGACCAGAGCGCGGACGTCATCCTCCTTGCGCACATCGGCGCGGACAAAATCGGCCTCGGCGCCGAGCGAGCGCAGCGCTTCGACAAGCTCCTTGCCCTCTTTGTCGCGCCGGCCCGAGACCACGACTCGCGCGCCTTGCTTTGCAAAGGCAATGGCGGTGGCGTGGCCAATACCGGTCAAAGCGCCGGTAATCAATACGACTGGCTTGCTCATTTTCCGTTCCTCACAATTTCGCGCTTCCTGCCGGCAGAGCATGGATCGCTGCGCCGGGAAGCTGATGATTGCCCACAGGTGTCTCCCGAGGGCGCTTCCATTCAGGGCTAAATGGGAGCCCCTAGCGCCCGCGCCAAAGACTTTGTAAGTAGGGGGACATGCCTTGAAGATATGGAAGGCGCTATGGAGCTACGGCACCTTCGCTATTTCGTCGCGGTCGCCGAGGAGGGCAGCCTTACGCTCGCGGCCGAGAAACGGCTTCACACCGCGCAGCCTTCTCTCAGCCGGCAAATCCGCGATCTCGAATACGAGGTCGGCGTTCAGCTGATGAGCCGCAGCGTGCACGGCATCGAATTGACCGCCGCCGGGCGGACCTTTCTCGATCATGCGCGGTTGGCGCTCGCGCAGGTGGAGGCAGCCATTGAGGCGGCGCGGCGGGCCGCTCATCCCGCCAAACCGACCTTTGCCCTCGGATTTTTGACTGGGCAGGAGATCGATTGGCTTCCGGAGGCCATGCGCATCCTTCGAGACGAACTGCCCAATATCGAGGTCTCAGTCTCCAGCCAGTATTCTCCCGATCTTGCCCAGGCTCTGCTGAGGGGGAAGCTCGACTTGGCCTTCATGCGTCGCGAAACGCAAATGCCCGACCTGGACTATACGGTGATCGTCAAGGAGCCGCTTGTCATTGCCATGCCGAGCGATCATCGCCTGGCGTCGCAGAACGCCATCGCGCTTCAAGACATCGCCGATGAGATATTCATCGGCATGTCGAACACGGCTCCCACGCTTCAGGTGGTTATAGATGACTACCTGAAGCGATCGGGGATGGATTTCCGGCCAGTGCACAGGGTCGATAACCTGGCGATGGCGATGTCCCTGATCGCATCGACCAGGGGCGTGGCGCTCCTGCCCGCCTATGCGAAGAACTTCCTGCCGGGGTCCGTGACCAGCCGTCCACTCGATGGTGAGGCACCGACGATCGATCTCGTCATCGGCTACAACAAGACCAACACCTCGCCAATTCTCCGACTGTTCCTTTCGCGTGTCGACCGGCTGAAGAAGAGGGCTCCGCCGGCGGTCGGGACGCGCGCCTGACCACTTACATGATCGCGGGCGGGGGTACTGCCTCAGTTACCCTGCTACGCGAAACGGGTGCGACGCTGCGACATAGGGTTGTTTGCATCTTGGCCGCTTAATCGCCGGGCGGGCATCGCTGCACATCTCGTTTCGGCCCGGAAAAGCGGGGAAGTTAGCGGTTTGGGTCGGAATTGACAAAATAGTACGATCGTACTAGTAATAGCACATGCGTGCTAAGACCAAATCCGTTCCAGCTGAGAGCCGGTCGGTCGCCGAGACTGCGCGCCGCGCGCAGATAGTCGGCTGTGCGATCGACACGATTGCCGAAGTAGGGTTTGGCAAGGCCTCGGTTGACCAAATCGCTAAGCGGGCTGGCGTCAGCAAGGGCGTCATCACCTATCACTTCCCAAACAAGGAGGAGATTGTGGACGCAATAATCGAGAAGGTGGTTGCCGCTGGCCGCACCTATATGGAGCCGCGTATCATGGCCGAGACGTCCGCGGCCGGACGATTGCGCGCCTATATCGAATCCGATCTGGAATTCATCGACGCCTATCGCAAGCCACTAATCGCCCTCGTTGAGATCGCGATGAGTGCGCGGCGTGCCGACGGCAGCCTGGTCATCGGTCCCGAGTCGCTCGCCCGCCGCACCGCGAGCCTCGAAGAGTTGCTGCGCGCTGGTCAGCGTTCCGGTGAATTCCGCCGCTTCAATACGCGCGTGATGGCGCTGACAATCATCCAGGCCATCGACGGCGTGCCTCCCTTGTTGGCGCGCGAGCCCAACCTTGACGTCAAGCTGTATGCGAAAGAGCTGGCAACAGTCTTCGCCCTCGCAACCCGGAAGCAATCCTCATGACGGCGCCGTCCCCTGCGCTGCGTGCCCAGCTTCGGCCCGTGATTGGCGCACAATGGATCAATCTCGGCCTTTGCCTCTCGCTCCTCTCGGTAGCCTTCGCGTTACGAGATAGCATTTCGCCGGCGGTCTGGGTCCGGTCGACGATCATCCTGATTGTGGGCCTGCTCATGTTGTGGTGCGGCAAGGAGATGCGCCGCGGCCGGCGCTGGGCCTATGTGCGCGCGAAGTGGATTGCTGTCCTCGGCACCATCGGCTTTGTCGGTGTCGCGGCGCTGCCCGGCCCATTTTCCGCCTGGATGCGCATCGAACAGGGCGCCCAAGCACTGGTGTTCTTGGCGCTCACCTGGATGCTGACGCGGCCCGCGCTCGCGTTGTTCTTCCCGCGCGTCAATGCCCGGATGATCCATACGGAAAAACCCATTCCCCTTTCCGACGCGAGCGCTCGTGATGCGAGCCTCGACTATCTGCGCGCCTTCATTGTCCTCCTGGTGCTACTGCATCATTCGGTGCTGGCATATGCGGTCATGTGGCCTGCGCCACCGAGGACATTCACAATCTTGCCTGCGCCGATCGTTGATCCCCAACGTTGGGCCGGGTTCGACCTCCTTGTCATCTTTAACGACACCTTCTTCATGGCGCTCATGTTCCTGCTCTCAGGCCTCTTCGTCTGGCCAAGCCTCGAGCGCAAGGGAGGTGCAAGGTTCCTGCGCGATCGAATTTTACGACTAGGCGTCCCGTTCGCAGTCGCCGCGGGAATCCTGATGCCGCTCGCCTATTATCCATCTTATGCGGTAACTGGCGCCGATCCGGGCTTCCTCGCTTACTCCAGCGCGTGGCTATCGCTTGGCTCTTGGCCCAGCGGTCCCGCTTGGTTCATCTGGCTGCTATTCGTCTTCGACGCCGTCGCAGCCGGGCTTCATGAACTCCGGCGCCGCTGGAGGGCGAATACGCGGGCCCCGCGGTATCTCGGCGCGGATGGCCGTCCGCCGGCATTCGTTGCCGTGCTCCTCGTCATTTCAGCACTGGTCTATGTCCCAATGGAATTGGTCTTCGGCGCAGACAGTTGGGTCACGCTCGGTGCTTTTTCATTTCAGGCGAGCCGTCTGTTGCTCTATGCGACCTTCTTTCTGGTCGGTATCCAGATGGGCGCCGTTGGCACCCAGTCTGGCATTCTTGCGCGGAATGCCGGGCTGGCACGGCGATGGCCGATTTGGCTTTCAGCCGGGCTTGCCGCCTATGCGTTACGGCTCGCTGTCATCATAGCGCTCATCCTGCCGGTAGCTGCCGCTCATCGGCCCCTGCCTCTCACGCTGCGCCTTCTGAGTGACCTCACCCTCGTCCTGTGCTGCGGCACAATCAGCTTCGCGTTCATCGCACTCTTCCGTCGGTTCGCCATCGCGCATCACGCTGTCTTGGACAGCCTCAGCGCCAGTTCCTACGGCATGTATCTCATTCACTACCCCGTCGTCGTCTGGCTCCAGTTCGCGCTACTCGCGGTCGCGCCAGGCCCAATAACCAAGGGCGCCATTGTCTCCGTCGGCGCGGTCGCCCTGAGCTGGGGAATAGTGGTGGCACTCCGCCGCGTTCCGGCGATCGCGCGTGTACTCTGATTGATGCAAGCGTGGGAACTTTTGCGTCGCGTCGAGCCCAAGAGCCGGATATTGCCGCTGATGTCGCCTTTGACCATAGCGACCGTGCGCTACACTGGAAGAGCAGTCCATCAGCCTCATCAGTGAGTCGGTGGCTCTGGCGTGTGAACGAACTCTAGCTTCAGGCCATCAGGGTCTGCAAAAAACACCGCATAGTAGCCTTCGCGATAGTGGGGATAGTCCGTCGGCGGATCGAGCACTGTCGCTCCAATCTCGACGAGCAGCTTGTGTAGACGATCAACGTCAGCGCGCGAGTCAGCAACCCAGGCTAAGTGATGAAGTCCGCAGGAATAGCGATTATGGCGTCGATCGTCTCTTGCCACCCTGATGCCGACCGACGATGGGCAGTGCTGAGCGCCCATGTCCCAGTCAATCCAGGTCTCACCCTTGTGGCTCCGGCAATAGCCAAGAAAACTCAGCACCGCATCATAGAAGGGGCCAGAACGCCCCAGATCCGAGACGGTGAGGTCGATATGGTGAACCCATCCGCGCATGATTGAGTCTCCCAGCGGGGGCCGATGACCTAATTGAGTCATCGTACAGCATTTTCCGTCAGGTACAGCGTATGCAGGTGGGCGGGAAAGTAGTCGAGGCGAAGTGTCCCACTGGCACAAATGAGAGATGCCGACTGCGTCGAGCAATGTCCGAGTTGGAGGGCAAAGCGGAAAACATGTGCTCGTACTGAGTTCTTCTCAGCTGACCCATTTCGAACTTGTTTCGAGCGGTTCCGCATTAACGGATGAGCAGAGGCGCGCCAATGTCATCGAAGTCGCCCACCGGTCCAGCCGGTCCTCCCCTCTGCGCCTGTTGCGCCATCGCGCAGACCTTCTTCTGCATAGCTTCGGTGTTCTTGTGACTGGCCTTGAGCTGGTCGGCGATTAGCGGCGGAAATCCGCATTTCGCTGGGTTGGCTTCGATATATTTTATCATCTTAGTTTCGGACTGACCGTAATTCCCGATCAACTTGCAGGTTTCGTCCGGCGGCGCGTGGCGCTCGCTCGCAGCCTTGATCAGCTTGCCGCGCGCCACCGCCTCTTCGCGCAAGGGGACGAATTCCTTCGTGCAGGCATCGTGCTCCGCAGGCACTGCCAAACTATCTTCGAGTGGACTGGCGGAAGAATTGTTTTCGCTGAAGCTCGCGGCGAGCAGCGCAACCGTCAACCTGCCCAAAATACGTTGCAACATTTGCGGCCTCCATGTTCCGCTCAAAAGCAAGCCGGTGACGCAGATACGCTCGATTTCGCTTTTGGCGCGTCCAGCGCGAACCTGCGAACAACAGGTGCCGCTTATTCCGCGAAGACGAAACGCACAAATTTGTGATGCCGCACTCTCGCTGACGGTCCTGCTTGCTTTTGCAATTAGGCCAAAATAAAAAGTGCGTAGGGGAAGAGGCAGTCTCCCCTTGAGACTTCGGTCCAATGACTGCGCAACACTCGATAGATCGAGGCGACTTGCGCATGGACCAAAGCAACCCCTCCGTTTCATCAAGTGACCGTTACGCTTGGCTCAGCGCGGAGGTTTCCCCGATCGCTGTCCATGATCGCGAGCCGGCGCTCGACAAGAAGGCGAGCGTCAAGGGCCAAGCGTTCTCACGTTGCATTGGCAAACCAGACGCTGGTGCGTTCGTGCGACTGCGACTCGAGATAATTGTTGCGCTATTCTCCGCCGCCATTGGGGTCGCGGCCACTGCGAACGGGGTGGCGGCCCAGCCGGCGGAGACAACGCCGCTTCAACTTGAGGCCAAAATTCCTCTCGGTAATGTGCACGGGCGAATCGATCATATGGCGGTCGATTTGAAGCGGCAGCGGGTGTTCGTGGCCGAATTGGGCAATGATAGTATTGGCATCGTCGACCTTGCTAACCGTAAATTGCTGCACAGGATAGCGGGACTGAAGAGGCCACAAGGCGTCGGCTACGAACCTTCCGCCGACCTCCTTTACGTAGCCAACGCCGCCGACGGTTCGGTCCGATTGTTTGAAGGAAACGAGTATAAGCCGGCAGGCCAGATCGAGCTCGGCAGCGACGCCGACAACGTTCGCGTCGACACTGCAGCCAATCGCCTGTTTATCGGCTATGGCAGCGGCGCATTGGCGATAATCGACGCGGCGACCCTTAGCAAAATTGGCGACGTTCCGCTTAAGGCGCATCCCGAAGGCTTTCAGATCGATCCGGACACCAGCCGGATTTTCGTCAACGTGCCCGAAGCTCACGGCATCGCCGTCGTCGACCGCTCCTCGCAAAAGCAAGTCGGCAAATGGCCGACACCCGGTCGCGGCGCAAATTTCCCGATGGCCGTCGACTCTGCTCGCCGCCAGCTTCTTGTGATCTTTCGTAACCCGGCCGAGCTCGGAGCCTTCTCCATGGCCGACGGCAAGCTCGTCGGGACAGCCGAGACCTGCGGTGATGCCGATGACCTGTTCGTCGACGCCAAGCGCGGACGCATCTACGTGAGTTGCGGAGCCGGATTTCTCGACGTTTTGGAAGCGAAAGGGATGGCCAACCCACGTATCGCCCACATACCGACAGCTTCCGGGGCGCGCACGTCGCTCTTTGTGCCTGAACTTGATCGACTGTTGCTCGCCGTACGGACAAGTACGGCCGAGCCGGCAGCCATCTGGGTGTTCCGACCGGTACCATAATTGCGAATGCCGAGACCCGACGCATGTTCGCAAGGCCTCCATTTCGAACACGGCAATTCCTGAAACGCTTCGTGTCAGGATCGTGCATCGCTTCGAGTGTGGCAGCATGGTCTGCTCCAACTTTCGCTTACCGTCCATTCGACGGCACCGACGCTGGGGTAGCCGCCTCGGGTGTAGTCGAGATCGAGTTGCAACCCGCCGGACGCCTGCACGATGAGACCGGAACCAAGCTTATCGCGCCGGCCACGGTCATCAACTATGGGTTCAGCGAAGGCTGGGAGCTAGTGCTGGAGGGACAGGGCAATTGGCCGTTGTCGCCGACAGGCCCTACCAGTCTTACGGCCGCGGGCGCATTCCTGAAACACGTTCTCCAGCCCGGCAGTCTACAGGATAAGACCGGGTCAAGCGTTGCGACGGAATTCGGCGTGTTGCTCCCCGACAGCACCAGCGGTTCTGGCGTCGGCGCCAGCTTAGCCGGCATCGTCTCGCAGCGGTGGGACTGGGGCACAATCCATCTGAATGCCGAGACGGCCCTCACCCGCGACCATCACGCCGACCTGTTTCTTGGCACCATAATCGAGGGACCGTCAAAATGGTCAGTACGGCCGGTTGCGGAATTTTTCGTCGAGAAGGAATTCGGCCAGTTCAACACGATATCCGCCTTGGTCGGCCTCATTTGGCAGCTGCGTGACGGTCTGAGCGTGGACGTCGGTCTACGGCACGCTCTCACCAATGGCCGCCCGGGAAACGAAGTGCGTGCGGGAGTGACGTATGGCTTTCCTCTTCGAGCACTCGACGCTCGCACCGCCCAGTACAGATAATTCCAACCTCGAGGTGTTCGCGTGGCCGCGTTGGGCTACCGGTCCTGGAACTCGCGGACTTCTGTGGCGAGCGCGCCCGATGGCGGAGCGCTGTGTCGTATCTGGGTCGAACTTTCGGAGTCCCTTCGCTGTCACAACAAGGAGTACAGATCATGTCGACGAGAGCGATCTCTCAAGCGGTCATTTGTTTCCTGGTGTTTGGCGTCTTCTCTCCTGCCTATGCCCTGACCCAGGAGGAGCTTGTGGCCAAGCTCGAATCCGCGGGTTATTCGCAAATTCGGGATATCAAATCCACCGCCGAAGGCACGGCCGTCAAAGCGATGAAGGACGGCAAGGAAGTATCCCTCGTTGTCGACAGTAGCGGTCAGATCAAAGAGCGGAAATAGAGAATGGCTCTCTCGTCGGTCCTGTCGAACATCGCAGCAAACGTGCCTCTGCCTCACAGCTCAAAGATTATCTGGACGGAAACTACAAAGCCGAGCCGTCGCTACCGTGGAATGTCCGTTCACGGCACTTTTCGGACCTCGCGCGATGTCCGAGTTGAGTCCGCAATGCGCGGCAAAGCAGACATTGGTTGGCCGTTCTGATCACGCCGCTGTCGCGCGGTTCTTGCTCGCGACAGCACTTCGCGTCTTGGCGGCGATGAAGTTGATACCCGCGGATTGCGGATGAAGATCAATTGCTGACGGGGCAGGGCCTTCACTCGCAAGAGAGCCTTTGCGCGCAAACAGCCCGGCGGGCAAATCAGTGTCGGCGGTTCGTGGCAAATTCAAACCGTCGGGAATGACGAAAACTGCGGGCAACCGCGCTCCGGCAAGAGCCCTACGGTACTGGACGAGCTTCCTGCGGCGGCAAGTAATTTGCCCGGCGGGCAAATGACTGATGTGCCTGTCCAGTCCCATTTGCAAAAATAATTTGCTTCTCGCCTGACCCAAATCAAATCTAGAACTCGCATCGTCCGGACTCGACCAAGGGGCGTTTCGGGTGCGAGATGCGGTGGACGCGGCAGCGTCAAGCGACGAAAGCAGGAACCCGATGGCACGCGTGCGCTGTATTACCGAAATGGGCATGGGCGTTGATGTTCACGGACGCGATGCCACCAAGGCGGCCAGGCGCGCGGTCTCGGACGCCATCCGCCACTCCAGCCTCGGGTTCGTCCGGATGCTGGGCAAGACGGCGAGCGACATGTTCGTCGATGTCACCATCGGCGTGCCGGATCCCGGCGCGGTCGACACGACAGCGGTCGCGAAAGAGCTGCCTTACGGAACGGTGACCGTGACCGCGGTCAAGGGCGGGCTCGAGATTCCAGCCGAGCAGGGTGGCGATGCCATTATCATCGCCAATGCTGCCGTGATTGTGAGCCTCGACGACGGTGTGCCTGGCTAGACACTCGCCCATCCGTCGTCCAAGCTGCCCGGCTCGGGCTGGGCGCGTGCGACCGTGCATTCGCATTCGGGCGCCCAGGGAGCGTCGTTGCCATGAAGCATCTTGCCAAACCTTTCCTTGTGTCCGCCGCGCTCTGCGTGGCAACCCTTTTGCCTGCGCACGCGGAGTTGGATGTTGCGCGTCTCAAGGCCGCGATCGAGGCATCCGTCGAAGCCGACTATCCAAGACTCGACGCGCTCTACAAGGATATCCACGCGCATCCGGAACTCGCCTTTGAGGAGGTGAAGACCGCAGCCAGGCTCGCCGCCGAGATGCGCGAGCTCCGTTTCGAGGTCACCGAAAAGGTCGGCAAGACCGGCCTGGTCGCCATCTACAGGAATGGCGATGGCCCCACCATCATGGTGCGCACCGAACTTGACGCGCTACCGATGGAAGAGAAAACCGGCCTTGCCTATGCAAGCCGCGACAAGACCATTTGGAACGGCGTCGAGAAATTTGTGGCGCATAGCTGCGGCCACGACATCCATATGGCGAGCTGGGTCGGAACGGCGAAGACACTGGTCGGCCTGAAGGACCAGTGGCAAGGCACCCTGATGTTCATCGCCCAACCAGCCGAGGAGACGGGGTCCGGCGCCAAGGCCATGCTGGCCGACGGCCTGTTTACACGATTCAAAAAACCCGATTTTGCATTTGCCTTGCATGACGGCGCCTTCGCCTACGGCACCATCAACTATCGCGTGGGCATCGGCTCGTCCAATTCCGATAGCCTCTTCGTCCGATTTCGTGGCCGCGGCGGTCACGGCGCGGCGCCGCAGGCGACCATCGATCCGGTGATGATCGCGGCGCGCTTCATAGTCGACGTGCAAAGCGTGATCAGCCGCGAAAAAGACCCGACCGAATTCGGTGTGGTCAGCATCGGCGCGATCCATGGCGGCACCGCCGAGAACATCATTCCCGACGAAGTGCTGGTGGCCGGAACCATTCGCACCTTCAAGCCGGAAGTGCGCGCCAAAATGCTGACGGGGATCGAGCGGACGGCCAAGGCCGTAGCCGCGATGTCAGATGCGCCGGCACCCGACATCAAGATCACCGAGGGTGCCAAGGCCGTGATGAACGATCCCGGGGTGGTCGCGACCGCCGAGAAGGTGCTGAAGGCAGCGTTTGGTGACAAGCTCAGGCCGTCGCCGCCGAGTACGCCGAGTGAGGATTTCTCCGAATTCATCAATGCCGGGGTGCCGTCGATGTTTTTCCATATCGGCGTCTACGAGCCCGAGCGCGTGGCCGCGGCACGCGACGGATCCGGGCCGCAACTGCCTGCCAATCATTCGCCGCTGTTCGCTCCGGTGCCGAAGCCGACCATCGAAACCGGCATCGAGGCGATGACGCTCGCTGTCCTCAGCGCTTTCGATCAGCATGCCCGGGGCAAGTGAAAGATGCTCGTTTCCGGTCCATCGATGCACCCGCTCGATCGTCCAATCTGGAGTGCTCTGACGACCCGGCAGCAGGCGTTGGCGGAAGGTGGCGCACGGTGTTGCACAAGCGAATGTGATGTATCGCCGGAATGACCTAAGTGAAACCCGCAGAAATTTCTTGGGCAGAGATTTCTCAGGAAGCATGACGGCGAACGGGATATCGGACGCCCGACTATTGCCGTGGTCCGCGTCTGCTCTTAGCGTTGCGGGAGAAAATTCTTCCGAACGGGCTGTCCTGCCATGAAATCCACGCGCCGAAAGCCGAATCCCGCGACCAAGGAACCCAAGCTCTCGCGCACCCATGCGCCCGCCGATCTTTCGCCGGTGGATTGGCAGCGCGGCTTGCGCCGCCAGTTCGGCCGTGAGCAGGAATTCGGGCTTGAAAATCTGGGCAGCGATCCGTTTTTCTCCGAATTTCGAGTAAGCAATCCCGTTTCGAAATCCGGCTATCGCGTGGCGATTCGGGGCTTGGGGCCAGGCGGCAATTTCTGTTCATGCCCCGATTATTCCACCAGCGAATTGGGCACTTGCAAGCACCTCGAATTCACGCTTGCCCGGCTGGAGAAAAAGCGCGGTGCGAGGGCGGCGTTTGCGCGCGGCTACCACCCCGCATTCTCCGAGTTGTATTTGCGCAATGACGGCAAACGCTGCGTGCATTTTCGCGCCGGAACGGATTGCCCGCCGACGGTGCGCGAGGCCGCTGCCGGTTTGTTCGACGCGGAACACAACGGGATGCTGCCACAGGAGCGCCTTGGCGAGCTGGAGCATTTCATGACCATGGTGTCGAAGTGCGGTCATGAGTTGCGTGCTTATGACGATACGCTCGATTTCGTCGCGGGAAGGCGGGACGCCGATCGGCGGGCCTCGATGCTCACGCAGTTGTTCCCACGCGATGCCGCCGATCCAAGGCTGCGGGCACTTCTGAAGGTACCGCTCTATCCCTATCAGGCCGAGGGCGCGCTGTTCGCGGTACGGGTCGGCCGGGCACTGATCGGCGACGATATGGGACTGGGCAAGACGATCCAGGCGATTGCCGCAACGGAAATACTGGCACGGCATTTTGGCGTCTCGAAAGTGCTGGTGGTCTGCCCGACCTCGCTCAAATACCAGTGGCAAAGCGAGATCATGCGCTTCTCGGGACGGCAGGGTAAAGATGCGGCGCGCGTCATCACCGGTGGCCGGGCGCAGCGGCAGAAGGATTACGCCCTGGGCGACTTCTGCAAGATCACAAACTACGAGAAGCTCAAGCCCGATCTCGACCTGATCGCCGCCTGGGCGCCCGAACTTGTCATCGTCGATGAAGCGCAACGGGTGAAAAACTGGAACACCATCGCGGCGCGCGCCTTGAAACGCATCGATAGCTCCTATGCGATCGTGCTGACCGGAACGCCCTTGGAAAACAAGCTGGAAGAACTGATTTCCATCGTCCAGTTCGTCGACCAGCACCGGCTGGGGCCGACCTGGAAGCTGCTGCACGAGCATCAGGTCAAGGACGAAGCCGGGCGCGTCACCGGTTATACTGGGCTGGAGAAGATCGGCCAAACGCTGGCGCCGATCATGATCCGCCGGCGCAAATCCGAGGTGTTGCGGCAACTGCCCAGCCGGACCGACCAGAACCTGCTGGTGCCGATGACCGAGATGCAAATGGACTACCATCGGGAAAACGCCGACGAGGTGGCGAAAATCGTCCACCGCTGGCGCAAGACCAAGTTTCTGTCGGACAAGGATCAGCGGCGGCTGATGATTGCCCTGCAGAACATGCGGATGTCGTGCAACAGCACCTATCTGCTGAACCAGGAAACCGACCATGGCGTCAAGGCCGACGAATTGGCGGCGCTGCTCGACGAATTGTTCGCCGAGCCTGAGGCCAAGGCGGTGGTGTTTTCGCAATGGACGCGGACCCACGACATCGTCATCCGCCGCCTCGAAGCGCGCGGGCTGGGCTATGTCAGCTTCCACGGCGGCGTGCCATCTGAAAAACGACCGGCGCTGGTCGAGCGGTTTCGCAACGACCCTGCCTGCCGCGTGTTCCTGTCCACCGATGCCGGCAGCACGGGCCTTAATCTGCAGCATGCGTCGACCGTGGTGAACATGGACTTGCCGTGGAACCCGGCGGTCCTCGAACAGCGCATCGCGCGCATCCATCGCATGGGCCAGACACGGCCGGTGCAGGTGATCAATTTCGTGGCAAAGGGCACCATCGAGGAGGGCATGCTGTCGGTGCTGGCGTTCAAACGCTCGCTGTCGGCCGGAATTCTCGACGGCGGCAGCGGCGAGATTTCGCTCGGCGGTTCGCGTCTCAACCGCTTCATGAAGGACGTAGAAAACGTCACTGGGAATATGGGTGAGGGCGAAGCCGTGACTCCGGCTGAGGAAGTGACGAATATCGTTACTGCTGATGACGCCGGATCCGTGGAAGATGTGAGTGTGGATGTAGACATTGGCGCTGGCGAGACCGCGATCGCGCGGACGGATGGGTCTGGCGCACCACCACGCGGTACAGGCCCCGATCCATGGCAAGCCCTGGTGCAGGTTGGTGCGCAGTTTATTGCCGCTCTGGCGGTCGCCAACGATCCCAATGCGGCGGCGCATCCATGGATTGAGCGCGATCCAGCCACCGGCGCCCAAAACCTCAAAATGCCGCTGCCGTCGCCGGAGGCCGCGAGGCAACTCGCCAATGTGCTTTCCGCGTTCGCGGACAGCTTGCGGGGCAAGATTGCGTAATGGACGACGGCGGCAGAACGAACGATCGCTTCAGTTGCCTGACCGATGATGCCGCGCGGCCGTTGCGGCCGACAGCAGAGGAATTGGGTGCCGTGCCTCGGTGAGTTGCGACGGCGGCGCGATCGCGCTCTGATCCCAATGCCATGTTGAATGTAGACACGTAATTGTTATTGTTTGTTCTGGAATTGTTATTGTTCTCGAATGGAGCGGCCGGCGGTCGCTATGAAAACCGGCCGCTCCACGGCTCTTATTTCTGCTCGCTCATCTCGGCCTGTGAGTTGAGCCGCCTCCCAACGCGCCGGGGCTGTTCGTCGATCCACTTCCAATGATCACGCCGCCGTTGTTGACGCCGCCATTGCCGCCATTAGCGCCTCCACCGATCACGCCGCCGTTGTTGACGCCGCCATTGCCGCCACTAGCGCCTCCACCGATCACGCCGCCATTAGTGACCTGAGCGGTATGGATGAATTCCGAGGTGGACGACACTTGGTCGGCGAAGTTGTCGCCCGTCGCGGCAACCAGCACCAGGCTGGCCACGGCCGCTGACGCAAAATCAAAATAACGCAATTTTCTGACGGTTAACATCGGTGCTCCCTTTTTGAAAATGCTTGATCCTCCCCGATGGTCGACCAGCGAGAATGAAGCGCTAAGGCCGTGCCTGAAAGGGATCGGCCACGGCATTCTAAATAGACTCGCGGAACAACAGCGTCTTCCACCGTAAGGTGGACGGTTGCGCGATTTTCGTTTTTTGTTCATCAATCCTTGCGGCCAAAAACATTTTGGCTCCCAGGCGCAATGAAGATCATCGACCGTGTCAGTTCCCAGACGGCGATTTCGCGGGTATGATCGTCAACCTGATTGTTCGATAAAGCAAAAAGTTGATCGCAGCGAGCATGTGAATGCCCGACCTTTCCGCCTTTCCGATTACCGCGCGCTGGCCCGCAAAATATCCTGACCGCCTTCAGCTCTATTCGCTTCCGACGCCAAACGGCGTCAAGGTCTCGATCATGCTGGAGGAGATCGGGCTGCCGTACGAAGTGCATCTCGTCGATTTCAACAAGGACGACCAGAAGACGCCGGAATTCCTGTCGCTGAACCCGAACGGCAAGATCCCGGCGATCATCGATCCGAACGGGCCCGGCGGCAAGCCGCTCGGGTTGTTCGAATCTGGGGCGATCCTGCAATATCTCGCCGAGAAAACCGGAAAGCTGCTGCCTGACGATGCGGCGCGCCGATACGAAACCATCCAGTGGGTTCACTTCCAGATGGGCGGGGTTGGACCGATGTTCGGTCAGGTCGGCTATTTCCATAAATTCGCCGGCAAGGAGATCGCCGACAAGCGGCCGCTTGAGCGCTATGTCGCCGAATCCGCGCGCCTGCTCGGGGTGATGGAGCGACGCTTGAGCGGACGGCGGTGGATGATGGACGACGAGTACACGATCGCCGACATCTCGCTGCTCGGCTGGGTGCGCAATCTGATCGGCTTTTACGGCGCACGCGAACTCGTGGCGTTCGATCGCTTTGGAAGCGTCTCGGCCTGGCTCGAGCGTGGCCTGGCACGACCGCCGGTGCAACGCGGGCTTGAAATTCCAAAGCGGCCGTGAGCAAGCCGATGCACCCGCTTGATCATCCGGTTTGGAATGCGCTGACATCCAGGCAACGGGCGCTGGCGGAAGGCGGTACGCTGGCGCGGCGCTATCCTGCGGCCATCGCGCCGTTTGCGGCAATGACG
>Ga0179587_10000545_pt1 | contig 15648 bp, 13 predicted proteins | sample CZODoug2_1_08_16_FD_185932 | JGI IMG/M metagenome (GOLD analysis project Ga0179587, IMG submission 185932) | Vadose zone soil fungal communities from Angelo Coast Range Reserve, California, USA - CZODoug2_1_08_16fungal | ecosystem: Environmental > Terrestrial > Soil > Vadose zone | place: USA...
GGCCCGACCCCGGTCAAGCGCAGGATCTCGGCGGGGTGATCCAGGGCATCACGCTTCACGTCGTCGGCGCTGCGGCCGGCGTGCGCGACCGCCGCGTCGTAGCGATCGGCCGCCGCAGCGCAGAGCCCGGCGCAAAGACAAACACACGCAGCGGCCGCTGCGAGCCCCAAGAGCGAACGGGATCTGTTGTTTTTCATTGCGAGTCTCCAGCCTTTGCGGGTGCGGGTGCGGGAATCAACAACAAGGCGACCAAGGTAACCAACCCCACCGCCGTCAGATAGTAGCCTACGAACTTGAGTCCGTAGGTCGACGACAGATGGGCCGCGATCAACGGGGCCAGCGAGGCGCCTAGAATTCCGGCGAAGTTGAAGGTCAGCGACGTGCCGGTATAGCGCACCGCCGTCGGAAACAGGGAGGCCAGGGCGCTGCCGATGGGGCCGTAGGTGAGCCCGGTCAGAGAAAAACCGATCGCCAGAAATAGGAATACCTTGAGGGCATCATGCGTTCCGAATAAGGGCGCAAAGGCGAAGCCGAACGCCATGATGGCGAGGGTGGCCAGGATGAGCGTGGAGCGGGCGCCGATTCGGTCGGCGGCGATCGAGGAGATGGGTATGGTGAGAGCGAAAAAAAGCACCCCGGCCATCTGCAGTACCAAGTAATCGCCCCGCGGGAAGCGCAACGCGGTCGTCGCCCAACTCAACGCGAACACCGTCATGAGGTAGAACACCAGAAACGTGGTGGTCGTCCCCAGGATTCCCAGGAGGAGCGCTCGGGGGTGCTGGGCGATCACCGTCAGAAGCGGCACGCGCACCCGCTCGCCTTGCTCGAGACTGTGTCTGAACGCGGGCGTTTCGACCAACTGCAGCCGGACGTACAGGCCAACCAAGATCAGTACGGCGCTCGCCAGGAACGGCACGCGCCATCCCCACAGGAACAGTTCGTGGGTGCTCAGATGGGTGCTGATCGCCAAGAAAACGCCGGTGGAACAGATGAAGCCAAGGGGCGCGCCGTACTGCGGAAAACTGCCGTACCAGCCCTCTTTGCCGGGCGGCGCATTCTCGGTGGCCAACAACACGGCGCCGCCCCATTCGCCGCCCAGCCCCAGGCCTTGCCCGAATCGGCACAGCGCCAGCAGCGCGGGCGCCGCGACGCCGATCGCCGCATAGGTCGGCAGCAGGCCGATGACCACCGTGGAGATGCCCATGGTCAGCAATGCCGTGACGAGCGTTGCCTTGCGCCCGATGCGGTCGCCGAAATGGCCGAACAACGCCGAGCCGATCGGCCGCGCAAAAAAAGCCAGCGCGAACGTCGCGAAGGACTGCAGCGTCGCGGTGGTGGGATCTTGCTTGGGGAAGAACAGAGTGGGAAAAACCAATACCGCGGCAGTCGCGTAAATATAAAAGTCGAAGAATTCGATGGTGGTGCCGATCAAGCTGGCAAGCAGGATTCGGCTTACCGGCTGCGCGACCGATGTTGAGGTTTGGTCCAACGATGACACTCCGAGATGCGGGGGCCCGATAGTACCGCTTACGGCAAATCACCGACAGATCTCTTACTATTGGCTCGGAACCGGAGAAACCGATGAAAATTAATGCGGACCGTTTTCGGGTGGCACGGGGAACCAAGGTCGACCTGACCAAATGGCCGACCCTCGCCGCCCCCGTGTATGAGAGCGACGACCACTATGCACAACTCCTGAAAGAGTACGTCGGTACCATCAATGCGCAGCAGCAGTTGCTCAACGCCTCGGAGAGTTTCGCCGTGCTGGTCATCTTCCAGGCGATGGACGCCGGCGGAAAGGATGGCGCCGTCGAACACGTGATGACCGGCATCAACCCGCAAGGATGCCGTGTAACCAGCTTCAAAGCTCCAAGCGAGCAGGAATTGAAACACGACTTCCTGTGGCGCGCCGTTCGCGAATTGCCGGAGCGCGGGCGCATCGGCATTTTCAATCGCTCCTACTATGAAGATGTGCTGGTGGTCCGCGTGCATCCGGAAAAGTTGCGCGGTGCAGGCCTATCGAAACCACAGCTCGACGGCAACAGGGTCTGGCACGAGCGCTACCGATCGATCGTCGAATTGGAGAGGCATCTCCATGCCAACTCGACGCGCATCGTCAAAATCTTCCTGCACATTTCGAAAGAGGAGCAGCGCCAGCGACTGCTCCAACGCATCGACAGACCCGAGAAGAATTGGAAGATCCGTCCGGAGGATATCGAAGAGCGGCGATTCTGGGCTGATTACATGAAGGTCTACGGAAAATGCCTGGCGGCTACCAGCACGCGCCGTGCACCGTGGTTCGTGGTCCCCGCCGACGACAAGCGAAACGCCCGCCTCATCATCTCCAAGATCCTGCTCGACGCGTTTATCGCGCTCGATTTGAAGTTTCCCGAAGCGCCACCCGCGCGCCGCAAGGAGCTGGCGGCGATGCGCGCGCAATTGGCAAAGGAAGGACGCGGCAAGCAGCCCCGCGCTTAACGGGAGCCCCGGCGCGCGCCAGCCACGATGAGTACCAGCCCGACGGCAAGGCAGACGCCCGCCCGCCCACGGTGGAATCTCGCGGTCCTCCCGCACTCGCGCTTCGACTTGGCCGACCTTGAAAAGGCTCTTGTCGCTGGGATATGTCGGCGACTTAGTGGGACATATCCAGAGCCGGCGGTCCCGCGAGCGAGGTCATCGCCGCCGTCACGACCAGGACGCATCCGGCCATCGCCAGTTCCGCCAGGATCGATCTCTTCAGAGCCCGCAATGCGCCCGTATCATACGCGAACAGCCTTGGTGTCAGACGCAAGTGATTGAGCGCCGCCAGCGCCAACAAACAAGAAACCAGCAGCACCTTGGTCAGAGCAAGGCGCCCGTAGTCGTCCGTCCATAACTCACTGACGTCGCTCAACAACAGACACAATAGTCCCCCTCCGGCTGCCAGCAAGCCGCCCACGACGAAGAGCGCGGCGGTGCCGAAGCGTCTCGAGGTTGCGGCAATCCGCGACATGTCGGCATGGCGCGCCACCATGAGCAGCGGGATGAGCGCGCCCAGCCAAAACGCCACTCCCAATAAATGCACCACGATCACGAGTGCCGGCAACCAGACGCCACGCAGAGCGGACAGTGCATGAACGTGCCCGACCCAGGCAAAGGACGTGGCGGCCGCCACCGATCCCAAGAGCGTCATGGCGGCCGGAGATCGGCGTCCGCTGAGGCTCCCGCCGATCAGTATCAGACCGATCAGGCGCACGAGACTCGCCCTGCCCTCGCCCGCCTGCAAAATCATGCGGGCGAGGCCCGGATCGGCGAGGCCGCCCGCATCGCCCGACATGGAGGCGGCGGCGGCCAGGATCATCGCCCCGCCGGCGAACGCCGCGATGAACACGAGCACCCGAATCAGGCGCCGTATCCGTCCGGCGCAAGTGCCGTCGAGCAGAGCGTGACTGTAGATGAGAAAAAAGGCACCACCGGATGCCGCCAGCGTCGCGGCATAAGTGGCAGCCTTGGCGGTCACCACGGCGGCATCCCAGATGCCGAGGGTCATCATCCGGACGACCGCCGCACGACCATTGCTGAATCGCGACCGTTACCGAATCACGAACGAATACCTGCCCTTCACCACGTGGCCATCGCTCGGTGTCAATGCGCTCCACTGCACATCGTAGGCGCCGGCGGTCAAGGGCGGGAGCTTGATCGTGATCACGCGCGCGGAGGCCGGGTTCGGGTCGACGGCGAGCGGTACCGCGTGGCCCGCCGTGGTCAGTTTCAACACTCCGAGCCGCACGTTCTCGTTGAACGTCAGCGTCAACGAGGGCGGCGATTCCGTGATCTCGGCACCCGCAGCGGGCGAGGATTCCAGCAGCTTGGCGTGACCGAACGCGGGGCTCATCGCGAGCAGTCCAGCGCACAGCGCCAGCGATGCGAGCGTCCAGGACGCGTACCTATCTGCGGCTGCACGAAGTGCCGGTGTTTCCGTTTTACGCATGGCGTTTCAGTCCTTGGGCTGGCTGTCGTTCTCGAGCAAGCGTATCTGAAGAAGCTCGCGGCCGCGTGTATTATTCGGGTCGCAATGAAATTTTCAACAGTTCCTCTCGCTGCACGCATCATCGCGGCATTGCTATGCGGCTGCGCCGCGCTCTCGGGCTGCAGCACGTTTTCGCGGGACGGGGGGTTCGATACGGTCGCCGGCGCCGCTCGGACTCAGCTTGGTCTCGAGGTTCGATGGCCGAGGACCGCCGACGAACGCGCCAAGAGCGACGCACAAGTCGTCGCGCTGCTCGCGCAGCCGCTCAAGCCGGACGACGCGGTGCAGGTCGCGCTGCTCAATAACCACGCGCTGCAGGCGTCGTTTCAAGAACTTGGCGTGTCGGAGGCGGATCTGGTGCAATCGGGTCGGCTGCCCAATCCGCGCTTCACGCTGCGCCGGTCGAGCGCCGGCGGCTTGTACGACATCGAGGAAACCCTGACCTTCAACGTCCTGTCGCTCATCACCGCACCCTATTTGCATTCCATCGAACAGCGACGCTTCACGCGGGTGAAAAGCGCCGTCATCGTGCAGGTGGTACAGCTCGCGGATCGCACGCGCACCGCTTACTACACGGCGCTCGCCGCCCGAGACTCGCTGCACTATGCGTGGCAGGTCAAGAACGCCGCCCAGACCAGCGCCGAATTGGCGAAACGAATGTTGAGTGCGGGCAATTGGAACCGGCTGGACCAGGCGCGCCAGCAAGGCTTCTACCAGCAGGCTCTGCAACAGCTCGCACATGCCCAACTGGCCGACGAGGCGGCGCGTGCCGAACTGCGCCGATTGTTGGGCATCGCCGACGCGGGTACCGCGGTCAATCTCGCCGAGCGCCTGCCCGATCTTCCGCACATGCTGGTCGAACTTCCGCATATGGAGGAGACCGCCCTGCAAAACCGGATCGATTTACAGATCATGCGGGCCGAGATGGACGAACTCGCGCGGCGGCTCAAGCTGACCAAGGCAACGCGTTTCGTCAACGTTCTCGATGCGGGCCCGACACGGGTGCAGAATGGTCCGCGCCAGGCTCCGTTCGAGACGGGCTATGAGCTCAGCCTCGACGTTCCGATCTTCGACACAGGGGGGGCCCGGGTGCGAAAAGCGGAAGCGATTTACGCGCAATCGGTGGAGCGCTTCGCTCAGGCCGCCATCGATGCGCGCGCCGAAGTGGCGAAGGCGGCGGCGCAATACCGTGCCACGTTCGAAATTGCGGTCCGCGAACGGGATGAGATCATGCCGACGCGCAAGTCGATCGCGGACCAGGATCTGCTGCGCTATAACGCCTCGTTGGTCAGCCTGTTCGATCTTCTCGCCGACGCGCGCGACAGGATCGCGAGCGTCAATGACTATATCGAAAGCGTGCGCGACTATTGGATTGCCAAATCGCACCTCGATACGGCGCTCATCGCCAATTCGGCCCCACCCACCCCTTAACGTTAAGGACTTTCATGGTTACCCGACGACATCTTTTCAGCCACGCCGGTGCGGCCGTCGCCGCCGCCGCGGTCGGAAAGGCGTCGCTTGCGGCGCTGCCGGAGATCGTTGCCAGCGATTCCGCCGACATGCGCCCCCCTCTGCATCCTCCGAATGGCCGGCCTTATCAACCGGTGGCCACTTTGAACGGCTGGACCTTGCCCTGGCGCATGCGCAGCGGAGTGAAGGAATTCCATCTGGTGGCGGAAGCGGTGACCCGCGAGATCGCGCCGGGCATGAAAGCGCATCTGTGGGGCTATAACGGCCAGTCGCCGGGTCCAACCATCGAAGTGGTGGAAGGCGATCGTGTACGCATGTTCGTGACCAATCGGCTGCCCGAGCCCACCAGCATTCACTGGCATGGTCAGCGCCTGCCCAATGGCATGGACGGCGTATCCGGGCTGACTCAACCGTCGATCAAACCCGGGCAAACCTACGTCTATGAATTTACTGCGCAGCGATCGGGCACGTTCATGTATCACCCGCACGCCGATGATATGACGCAGATGGCCATGGGCATGATGGGATTTTGGGTCACCCACCCGCGCGACCCTCGCGTCATGCCGGTGGACCGCGACTATGTGTTCCTGCTGAATGCCTTCGACATCGATCCGGGCAGTTACACGCCCAAAGTCAGCACCATGCTCGATTTCAATTTATGGACCTTCAACAGCAGAGCGTATCCCGGCATCGATTCGATGGTGGCTCGTCTGGGCGAGCGCGTGCGCATCCGGATCGGCAATCTCACCATGACGAACCACCCCGTGCATCTGCACGGCCACGAATTCGTCGTCACCGGAACCGATGGCGGCTGGATCCCGGCCAGCGCCCGCTTGCCTGAAGTCACCACCGACATCGGCGTCGGCCAGATGAAGACCCTCGAATTCTCCGCAGCAGCGCCCGGAGATTGGGTGTTTCACTGCCACAAGAGCCATCACACCATGAACGCGATGGGGCACGGCATACCGAACACCATCGGCGTCGAACAAAGAGACCTCGCTGAGCAGATCAGTACATTGGTCCCTAATTACATGAACATGAGCGGCGAGGGCGGCGCCATGGGCGACATGCAGATGCAAATGCCGCTGCCCCAGAATACTCTGCCGATGATGACCGGCACTGGGCCGCATGGCAGCATCGAAATGGGCGGCATGTTCACGCTGGTGAAGATTCGCGCCGATCTCGCGCGCAACGACTACCGCGATCCCGGCTGGTTCAAGGCACCCAAGGGCAGCGTGGCCTATCTGTGGCAGGGCGAAGAACCGCCCCTATCGCGCGGTTCCGGTAAGGAATGACGCCCGCCGAATGTTCAAGCGCCGCGCGTACTACATCGGGCGCTGTCGGCGTGCGTCGCTCCAGTCGCGGCAGTAGATGAATATGCTGTTGCCCAGAATGCTGAGTGCGAACAATGCCAGCGAAGCGGGCAGGATCTCGAGCACCTTGTGCAGTCCTATCCAATCCGCCGGCGCGTCGAGCCAGTGCACCAACGCGGCCAATCGGCCCGTGTCACCGTCCTTGACACAACAGCGGGTCAACCAGACGCTCATGCCATCCGCCACGCCGAAATGGGTCCAATCTCCCTCGCGAAACCATCGGTAGATCTGCAGGCTGATGAGGTACAAGAACGCCGCGAGGCACCCGTAGCCCAGCACGGCGCCGAACGCGCCGGTGATACGCACCAAAACCACGCCGCCGTTCGGGGCCGGCGGCGCGTCGGTCGGAGCTGCCTGCGCACCGTTCGGGGCCGGCGGTGCGTCGGTCGGAGCCGGCTGCGCGCCGTTCGGGGTCGGCTGCGCGCCGGTCGCGGTGGCTTCCGCGCCGGCCGAGGGGTCTGCACTCATGGCGCCGCCGCCGCGCCCGCCGGGCACGCTTTGACTTCCAACCTCGAAATATGCCCCGACTCCCCCTGCAAATCCGCGGGATTCAACAACCCGTCGGTCGGTTTGAGATCGATGTCGATCCAGTAGACGTTTCCGGTGCGCTTGCGGTCGACGATGGCCGGATTGAGCGCCAGCACCTGCGCCTGCGAAACCCGGGCTTGCGCGCGCTTCTGTTCGCCGAAAAGACCGAGCGAGATCACGGACGCGTCGGCCGGTCCCGGCATTTCCAGCGCATCGTCGATTCCGGCAACTTTCAATTTGGAGAGCAGCTGCTCTTTGGCCACGGGACTGGCTGGGATCGGCAGATACACCCAGACGCCGGCCCACACGTCGCCGTCGACCACGCGCTGCCGCGGGTCGTAACCCCCGCCCCGCAACAGGCTCGCCGCATGGGCGGCCTCCGCAACGTCGCGGAACGGGCCCACGGTGATGCAGCGTTTCACATTGGTCAGAAGCGAAGGATTCGACCCGTCATTGGCGGCAGCAGCAAGGCCGGCGCCGCTCAGGCCCCCAGCCGCTGCGTGCGAGACGCTCGGCGCCTCCCCGACCAGCTTGAGCGTGGTGGTCGCAGGAGGCGCGACCGCAATCGGTGCCTCCTTCGATGCGGCAACGCCATGCGCCCAGAGAAAATACCCGGCGTTCGCCAATGCGAGGCAGACGACAATGCTTTTAAGGACCGTCAAATGCACCCCACCCCACGTAGACTGACCTCGCCGGACACGAACTCCTGCAGGCGGCCATCCCGTTCCAGCCGTAAGGCTCCGTGCGCGTCCACGCCGCGAGCCGTTCCGCAAATCACCGCCTCTCCCATCAGCACCTGCGCCGGCCGATCGCGAAGCGCATCGAGCGCCGTCCAAGCCTCGCGGAATCCGGAGAATCCGTCGCGCTCGAAGTCTGCCAGCATACTCAAAAGCGCATCGATGATCGCGCCCACAATGAAATTGCGCGACGGCGGGGCGGTGCAGGCATCGGCAATGGCGGCGGCCTTGACGCCCGACGCTTCGATCTGGGCACGCATCCCGGAACTTAAGCTCACGTTGAGGCCGACACCGATCACCACATGCGCAGGTCCGCTGGCCTCAGCCCGGACCTCGATCAGGATTCCGCCCATCTTGCGGTCGTCGAACCAGATATCGTTCGGCCACTTGAGCCCTATCCCCAAAGCGCCGGCGCGTTCCAATGCCCGGGCGATCGCCACGCCCACGCACAAGCTCAAGGCAGGGCTCGCCCGCGATGCATCGCTGAACGACCAGCTCATCGACAGGGCGATGCTGCCGCCGAAAGGCGCTATCCAGTGCCGCCCGCGGCGCCCCCGGCCGGCGTGCTGCAGCTCGCTCAAGACAATATCGGCGCATCCCTGCGGCGGCGGACCAAGGGCAAGCAACCGCGTATTGGTCGAATCCACATCGAACAGGAGAGTAAGACTGCGCAGCCGGTGCAACCGGTCGCCGGCAATCGCGGCTCGAATCGCCCGCTCCTCGAGCAGCTCCACCGCTTCCGGCAGCTGGTATCCGCGGCGCGGCACGGCCTCGATCTCGATGCCCTGCTGGCGCAGGCGCTCGATGCCCTTCCAGACGGCCGCCCGGCTCATGCCCAGCGCCTCCGCCAACCGCTCACCCGAATGCAGCCGGCCGTCGGCCAACAGCACGAGCAGGGACGGGGGGTTTAGGAGCCGGTCTGAGATCGAAATAGCCATAACCGGCGCGCACGGCTTTCGGTGCCCGCCGCCATTCGCGCGAGGTTGCCGCGGTGCGTGTAAATCACGAGGGCAGTGACCAGGATGCAAAATCCCAGAAGCGGAGTATTGCCTGTGTCCAACCGGTAAGCCGCGATGGTGAGTCCCACCCCGGCCAGGATACTGGCGAGTCCCACGTAACCGGTGAGCAGCACGACGATGAGCCAGCATAAAAACAAGGGCACCAACAGCATGGGCTCCAGCGCACCGATCACACCGACCACGGTGGCCACACCCTTGCCGCCGCGGAAGCCGAACCAAACGGGATAGACGTGGCCCAGGATGACCGCAAACCCGCACGCCAACGCCAACCACTGGCGTGACAGGTGCGGGTCCAAGCCCACGCCCGGCAGGTGGAGTGCGGGTATCCACGCCACCGCAAGCACGCCCTTGCCGATGTCGAGAATCAATACCGACAATCCGAAAGCCTTACCCTGGGTGCGCAGGGCATTGGTCGCACCGGCATTGCCGCTGCCCATTCTGCGGATGTCCACTCCCTTAAGTCGCCCGAGGATCAGACTGCCAAGCAATGTGCCGAGGAGGTAGGCAATCAACGACTTCAAGCCAAGTTCCAGCATGACGGGATTATGACCCATGGAGCCCGTCGGCTCACGCGGAATACTTCAGACAGGCTCCTCAGCGTTTGGGGAGGTGGATTTCCGCCAGCATGCAGCGGACTCCGCCGCCGCCCAGTTCTTCGATGACCGGGATGTCGGCGGCCACCACGCTGCCGTGACCTTCGAGAACCCGGCGCTGCGCAGGATCGAAACTTTTCCAAGCCGTGGTCGACATGGCAATGATGGTGCCGGATGCCGGCGCGAGTTCCAGGATGTTGCCGGCGAACCGGGTCATCTGACTCATCGATATCTCGAGGACCTCGTGTCCGGTGGCGCGCAGTTTTTCGGTCACGGCGCCCCGGTGTCCGCGATCGGCAATCGCCTCGCCGCAGAGCACCGCAAAACGGCTGCCGACCGCCATCAAGACGTTGGTGTGGTACACGGGCTTGCCAGCGGGGTCGAACGCGTCGAAGGTCACCAGATCATAATCGAGCTGCTGCGCGAACTCACCGAGCACATCGAGATCGGTCCGCGGCGACAGGGCGGCGTAAGCGACGCGCTCTGCCCGATCCAGTACCAAGCTACCCGTGCCCTCGAGAAATTTGCCTTGGTCCTCGCGATAGCTCAAGTCCACGGTCTGGGTGATGCGGAAGCCGCCGTCTCGTGTAACCTGCTGAATGAGTTCCTCACGGCGCTCCCAGCGTCGGTTGGCGGCGAGCATCGGATAGAGAACCACCGTGCCATCGCGATGAAAGCTCACCCAATTGTTGGGGAAGACCGCGTCGGGCTTGACCGGCGAGGGCGTGTCCTCGGCCGCGATGACCGCGACGCCGGCCCGGACCAGCTGATCGGCCAGGCCGTCGAATTCCCGCAACGCGGACTCCGCCACCGCGGCAGAATCGCCCGAGTGCGGTAGGGATGGCGATTGGAAGGCGTTGCTGGCGGCCGTCTGTGGGTTGAAAGCAAATCGGGCCGGCCGCACCATGAGCACGGCGCCGGCGCTTTGCGGTTCCCGAGCGGGCGCGACCGGTGGATTCATGCCGCCGAAACTATAGCAGGCTGCGGCTGATGATTCGCGCTGCACTGCCCGTTGACAGACCGCGCCGGTTTCATCAAGGTACGGCGAGGAGACGGCCGCCCAAACCGAAAAAAGTCGTCAAAGAATCGCACCATGCCTTTGCGCTCAGGCACCATGCCTTCGGGCTCACTTGGGGTAGCTGTATTGCCGGTTGCACTGACCAATTCATTCGCGTCATTCGCGTTCCTGACGGTTGCCATGACCGCGCACGGTGCTGCCCCGCCGACGGCCAAGCCGGCCGCGCCGGCGTCTCCCCCTTCGTCCGACAAGACCGCCGCCACCTACGCGTTTTCTTTCGACACGCTGCTGGAAGATGCAAAGCGGCGGGCCCAAAAGTCCTATTCGCCGCAAAAGAGCACCCTGCCGGCCGGCCTCGACAAGCTCAGCCCCGAGCAGTACCGCAGCCTCCATTTCAATCAGGACGCGGGAATCTGGCGCACGGATCCGGTGCCCTTCAGACTCGAGCTGCTCCGGGCCGCCTATAATCTGCAATCGGTCGCCGTGACGGTCTCGACCGTCGAAAACGGTTTGGCGCAGGATTTGACCGCGACTCCGGCGATGTTCCAAATGAGCCCGTCGCTGCCTCAGTTGGGAAACAAGCTTTCCCTGCCGCTTTCGGGCTTCCGAGTGCGCAGCCAGATCAATTCGAAAAAGGTGTGGGATGAATTCTTGGTCTTCCAAGGCGCGACCTATTTTCGCGCCGTCGCACAGCATCTTCTGTACGGGCTGTCGGCGCGCGGGCTCGCCATCAACACCGCCGAGCCCAGCGGCGAAGAATTTCCGGCGTTCACTCATTTCTGGGTGGAACGCCCGGGACCGCGCAGCAACTCGATCGTCATCTATGCGCTGCTGGAGAGCGAGTCGGCAAGCGGCGCCTACCGCTTCACCGTGCAACCGGGCCTCCAAACCGTGATGGACGTGGACATGACCGTGTTTCCCCGCGCGGAGATGCGCGTGGTCGGCATCGCACCGCTGACCTCGATGTTTCTGTTCGACGAGACGAATCGCGGCCGGCTCGACGACTATCGTCCCGAGGTTCATGATTCGGACGGCCTCGTGATCAGTTCGAGCACGGGCGAACAGATATTCCGGCAGCTGGCGAATCCGCTCAAGCTGCAGGTATCGACCTTCACGACCCAGCCTCCCAAGGGCTTCGGGTTGGTGCAGCGCTCGCGGCAGCAAAGCGATTTTGAGGATTTCGAAAATCAGTATGAGAGGCGGCCCAGCGCCTGGGTGGAGCCCAAGGGCGACTGGGGCCCCGGCGGGGTGGAACTCGTGGAAATTCCGTCGGGACGCGAGAGCAACGACAACATCGTGGTCTTTTGGCGCCCCGCGCGCGGTCTGACTCCGAGCCAACCTGGACACTTCGAGTATCGCATCATATGGCTCCCGGAACCCGAGCTGCCCAAGGGCTTGGGCAAGGTGCTGGCGACTCGCTCCGGCGCCAGCATCGATGGAAAGCGCCGGGTATTCATTCTGGACTTCGTGGGCGCCGGTGAAAAAATCGACGGCTTGCGGCTCGATCTGGCCCAATCCACCGGCAAGTTATCGAACGCCACCTTGAAGTCCAATGCATCGGTGCACGGCCTGCGGGCCAGCTTCGAGATCGATCCGGGCGATGCCGAAATCATTGAGTTGCGCCTGCGCGTTGTGCGCGGCGACAAGCCGGTCACCGAGACCTGGCTCTACCGATGGACCGCCGCCTGAACTCCGGGGGAGGCATGCCTTCGGAGGCGCGCTTGTCGATGCCGCCCCAGGATCTGCGCTACAAGCCGTCGCAGCGCACGCGCGAACCGGCGGGGGCGGCGGTGCTCTATGCACGCTTCATTTTGGTTAGCGTCACGCTGGGCGTATCGACCTACGGGATCTATCAGATGCTGCAGGTCGTGCGCTTCGCCAGCATGACGCTGCTCCAGGGGTTGATGATTTTCTTCTTCGGCATTTCGCTGGCCTGGATCGCGTTCGCCGCGGGGTCGGTGATCGCCGGCGCCTCGAAGCGTCGCGATCCCGTCCCACGAGGACTACCCGCCGGGCTGACGGCCTTGGTGATGCCGATCTATAACGAAGATCCGGTGCGCACCACGGCGGCGCTGCAGGCCATGGCGGAGGCGCTGCAGGGAATCGCGGCCAACCAATATTTCGAGATCGCGGTGCTCTCGGATTCGACCAACGCCGATTCTTGGATACGCGAAACCGCGGCGATCGACAGGCTGCGCACATCGCTCAGCTCCGTCATGCCCGTCTGGTACCGGCGCCGGTGGTCGAATGTGGCCCGCAAGGCCGGCAATCTGGAGGACTTCGTCACTCGTTGGGGCGGTCGATTCGAGCACATGATCGTGCTCGACGCCGACAGCCTGATCGATGCCCCGATCTTGGTGCGTCTGGTGCAGAGCATGGAGGCGGACCCGCGCTTGGGGATACTGCAGACCTCACCGCAACTCATCGGCGCGCGCACGTTTTTCGGCCGCCTGCAGCAATTCGCCGCCTGCGTTTATGGTCCGGTCATCACGCGCGGGCTGGCCGCCTGGTCCGGCGACAGCTGCAACTACTGGGGCCACAATGCCATCATCCGCATGAAGGCGTTCGCGGACAACTGCGGCCTGCCCATGCTCAAGGGCCGCAAGCCCTTCGGCGGCCACGTTCTCTCGCACGATTTCGTCGAAGCGGCGCTGATACGCCGCGGTGGATGGAAGGTGCGGATGGCGACCGATTGCGGCGGTTCGTGGGAAGAGTCGCCGCCGTCGCTGATCGACGTCGCCGTTCGCGATCGCCGCTGGGCGCAGGGCAACCTGCAGCATACGAAAATCATCGGCACGGCGGGTTTGAGCTTCACCAGCCGGCTGCATCTCGGCATCGGCATCATGAGTTATCTCTCCTCGCCGTTGTGGCTGCTGATGCTGGCGGTGGGATTTGCGCTCTCGGTGCAATCGCACTTGATACGGCCGGAATATTTCAATCATGATTTCCAGCTCTTTCCCACCTGGCCGCGGTTCGATGTGGAATTGATGATGGCTCTTTTCTGGTTCAGCATGCTGGTGCTGCTCATTCCAAAAATGTGCGGCCTCATTCGCGCCTTGTCGTCGTCCCGGATTCGCCGCAGCAGCGGCGGCGTGATCGGCGTCGCCGCCAGCATCATGCTGGAAACCGTTCTCTCGGCCCTGTATGCGCCCATCCTGATGATGGTGCAGAGCCGGCATGTTTTCGAAGTGTTCATGGGCCGGGATTCGGGCTGGAAGCCGCAGCGCCGCGACGGGGGCGGCACGTCGTGGGGCGATGCGTGGGAATACCACAAGCGGCACATGCTGCTCTCCTGCATGACCGCCGCCGTCGTGTACGTTCTCTCGCCGTCGCTGCTGGCGTGGTTGTCGCCCGCGCTGTTGGGATTGTTCCTGGCGGTGCCGCTTTCGCGCGCCAGCGGCAGCGAAGCGCTTGGGCGCACCCTGCTGCGGATCGGGCTGCTGCGTACGCCCGAGGAAGTCGAGCAGCCCGCCATGGTTCTGCGGCGCAAGGAATTGATCGCGCAAGCGGGCGATTTGCCGGAAGATGGGTTGCGCTATTTGGCACAGAATCGCGAGGCGCGCCTGGTGCACATCGGCGGCAACCTGGCCCGGCCATCGGACCCGCGCGGCAAGCCGGACCCGCACGCGTTCACGGCGGAGCAGAAACTGATCGATGCGCGATCGCTCGACGAGGCGCTCGGATGGCTGACGCCCATCGAAAGAGTCGAGGTCGCAGCCGACGCACGTTTGCTCAATCAGCTTGCGCTCCTGCCGGACACACAGCATCCCGATTTCAAGATTTAGAGGACTCCACCGAATGATCGCCCGTCGTGCACTATTGAAATCAGCTTTGGGTCTGGCCGCCGGATCCGCCGGCTTCGCGGATCTCTCGAAGGCGGCTCAACCAATCCCGCCGGGCGCGGCGCCCCTGGTCGCCGGAAATGGCCCGGCGCAACCTTTCGATTTCGCCTGGCTCAAGGGCCAAGCGCACTATCTGGCGAGCAACGCCTACCAGGAATCGAAGGATGTCCTGCCGCCGGCCATGGCGAAGCTCGGCTACGACCAATATCAATCCATCCGCTTTCGCGGCGATCACTCGCTCTGGGGGGACTTAGGATCAGCGTTCCGGCTGCAGTTCTTTCATGTCGGGCGGACCTTCAATCAACCGGTCCGCCTGCACGAAGTCCTGGAAGGCCAGGCTCGCGAGATCATTTATGACCCTGCCATGTTCGAGTGGGACAAGAGCGGCATCGAGCCCGCGTCGATGAAGGACCGCGCCGGTTTTGCCGGCTTCCGCGTTCAGTTCGTCACCAACTGGAGGGCCGACGTCGCCGCTTTCCTGGGCGCGAGCTATTTCCGTGCGGTGGGCGGCGACACCCGGCAATACGGATTGTCGGCGCGCGCATTGGCGGTCGATACCGCGTTCCCGCGTCCCGAGGAGTTTCCGCGTTTCACCTCGTTTTGGTTCGAGCGGCCGGCGAAGGATTCCGGCACCATGACGCTGTATGCGTTGATGGACAGCCCCAGCATCGCCGGCGCATTGCGCATGCAGATCTCGCCCGGCGGCACTCTCATCATGAATGTGGAGACGGCGCTGTATCCGCGCAAACCGATCGAGCGCTTAGGCATCGCACCGCTCACCAGCATGTTCTTCTACGGCGAAAACGATCGCCGCGGGGCCAACGATTGGCGACCCGAGATCCACGATTCCGACGGTGTATCGATGTGGACCGGCGCCGGCGAATGGATTTGGCGGCCGCTCATCAATCCGGCGCAATTGCATCTGAATTCGTATTTTGACGACAACCCCCGGGGATTCGGCCTGCTGCAGCGCGATCGAAATTTCGACCACTATCAGGACGACGGCGTCTATTACGACAGGCGGCCGAGCTTGTGGGTCGAACCGAGAGCGGGACCGAA
>Ga0179587_10000547_pt1 | contig 15633 bp, 15 predicted proteins | sample CZODoug2_1_08_16_FD_185932 | JGI IMG/M metagenome (GOLD analysis project Ga0179587, IMG submission 185932) | Vadose zone soil fungal communities from Angelo Coast Range Reserve, California, USA - CZODoug2_1_08_16fungal | ecosystem: Environmental > Terrestrial > Soil > Vadose zone | place: USA...
GGCGTCGTCTGCGAATACAAACCGAATTGCGTCATCAACCTGGCGCGCACGTTGTCGTAGTGGAAATCGCCGCCGACGCCGAGCTGCGTTACTTGAACTTCATTGGCCCTGAAAACCTCGCTCGACCCGCCAATCGTGTTGTCCTTGGGATGGTTGAAATCGTAGATGTAATCAACGTCGGCGCGAATTTCCGGCGTAAAGAACTTGGTGTCCATGGGCGATTCTTTTGTGCGCGCATTACCGGTGAGCCAGGTGAAGTCCGCGAACGCAAACGGCTCCGCTGCTGGCGATTTCGCCGCGCCCGATTTACCCTTTTCATAGGCATGGGCGTTGACAGTAGCGACGACTTTCTCTGCTGGAATGACATTCGAATTGGCTTCTGCCGCTGTGGAAAACGGTGAGACGCCTGCGGCGTTTGTCGCAACAGTAGTTGTAGTTGGGCTCAACGAATCGGACTTCGAAAAGGGCGCCGCCGCGGGCGAATTGCTTTTGGTTTCGAGTTCCGCCACGCGCTTTTCGAGTTGCTCCATGCGGTCCAGCATCCAGCGCTCGCGCTCCGTCAACGGAGTGGGCGCCTCAATCTTGCGGGTATCGCTCTTGTCCGGCGCAGTCTTCGCGGGCGGACTGCTCGTTTCTTTGTCATCGGCCAGCAAGGGATTCGGAACGACCGCACATAACAATGCAACAAAAAACAGCCGGAATGATTTTCCATTGTGATTGAACGCGCGCATTTCTCTCTCCTCAGGACATCGATACATGGTAACGGATTGTTGGTGGGTCAGATTGCCTCTTTGGCAGGTGCACAGCGCTGCTTCGTTGCCTCAGAATGCTAGCGTTTCGAACATAAGGAAGTTATAAGCCCAGGATAAGGATGAGATTAGTGCCCAAACGGGAACCAGCTCAAACGCTTGCCGGGTGCTGGCGGGAAATCTCCAGCGCTAGTGCGCGCATCTCTTCGTGGATCAGCCCGTTTGTGGCCAGGATGACGGGACCGCCAAGCTGGTAAGGATGGCCGGCGAAATCCGTGACTTTGCCACCGGTTTCTTCCACGAGCAGGACGCCTGCTGCAGTATCCCATGTCGCAAGTCCGAATTCCCAGAAGCCGTCAAAACGGCCGGCCGCGACAGAGGCAAGATCGAGCGCGGCGGAGCCGTCGCGGCGAACGCCGTGAGAGCGTTGCGTGAAGTCGCCGTAGTATTGAAGATTGGCGCTGGCTTTGCGGTTTCGCACGGGAAAACCGGTGCAGAGGAGGCTGGTCGAAAGCGTGGCGACCCTGGAAACGTGAATTTTCTTGCCGTTAAACGCCGCTCCTTCGCCCCGGGCGGCGGTGAAAAGTTCGTTGTAAAAAGGATTGAAAACGACCGCGGCAAGCAGCGTGTCCCGTTGTGCGAGCGCAATGGAAACGCTGAAACAGGGATAGCCGTGCGCATAATTGGTGGTGCCATCAAGCGGGTCAACGTGCCAGCGGAATTCCGAGGCCGAAGAGCTCTCATGCCCCGTTCCCTCTTCCGCTGCGACGGCATGATCCGGAAAGTATTTGGCCAGGCGTTCGACGATGAAGCGTTCCGATCGCTTATCAGCCTGCGTGACGAGATCTACTTCGTCTCCTTTGTAGCGAATGTCGAGCGGGCGCGATAATTCTTCGATTAGGATTTTGCCGGCCTCCTGCGCAATTTCAGTGGCGGCTTCGAGATAGTTCTTGGACACGGAACACGTTCCTCGTGTGGCTAACAACGTGTTTGCTTAGTGAGCGACCATGCCGCGCTCGGTTACAGCTTCTAGTTTTTGCAGCATTTCACTGATCTCGGGATTCGCCATGAAGTTCTTCCAGACCAAGCCGCTCCGATAGTTTTCGATCATGACTGTAATCGGCGCCTGGTTCAATCCCATGTAGATAGGCGAAACCCAATCCTGGCCGGGATTGAAGGCATCGCGGGGACCGTAAACGTCCCACAACTGACTGCCCAAGTCGCGGTAATAATGTTTGAAGGTCTCCATCGACGCCTCAGGAGTGTATGGGAAGGAAGCGAGCGCCCCGGTGGGAGTTAGCGTGCCGAAATCGTTGTTGTTGTCTGGCGCGTGTGCGACGTAGCCCCAGGGACCATCGCTCGCCGTCAAGCCCCAGGCGTTAGGCCCGTAGCCTTCGAAGTGCTTGGGATTGGCAATCGAGTAGGCGCGATTGATGAGCGCAATGTTCCTGTTGTTTTCGAAATAGGAAGATGTATAGCGATCGTGCAAGCTGTGCGGGTCAAATCCAATGTAGGAATAATGCGTGAAGAAAAGCGGGCCGCCCGTCCCGACACCGACGTCGAGCTTGGTGCCGTAATAACTGTGCCCATTTGCATAGTGATCCCCGTCTTTAGTGCCCGACCAGCCCGCACGATAATTTAACCCGGTCTGCGATTGATTGGCCCACCCGGAATAATACATTTCTGCCGGAACACCGTGCGTTGTAGACGACATGGCGAGCAAATAGGTGATCATCACCTCGTTGAATCCGATCAGCGTGTGGTGAATGCGCCAGGCCCAGCGCGGGGACCAATGCCAATACAAAAAGTCACTCTTCGGATTCTCGCGGTACCAATCCCATTCGACCGTCTCCCACAAATGCGTGATCCGGCGGTAGAGAGAAACTTCGTCTGCACTCGTACCGTGGAAGTATTGCCGCGCCGCGAGCAGTCCTTGCAACAGGAACGATGTTTCCACCAAATCGCCACCGTCGTCGAACATCCCGAAGACCGGCATGGTCATTCCCGTGCCGCCGTTCATATAGTGCGACCAGACGCCGTGATAGCGGTCTGCGCGTTCCAGAAACCCCACAATTTTTGTGAGTCGTTCCACGCCCTCCTGTCGCGTAATGAATCTGCGCTGCACACCCACAATCAGAGCGCTGATGCCAAAGCCGCTCGCGCCTGTTGCGATAATCCGGTCATCACCGGGAATATTTTCACGGGCCATGCCGGAGTCCGGGTCTGCGCCTTCCCAGTAGTAGTGGAAGCAGGCTTCTTGCAGCATCGTGAGCAATTCATCATCGGCAAACTCGCGAGTGAATGCGCTTGCCGTGTTCGAAGGCGGCGACTGTTGATTATTGCGAGTCGAGCTCACCACTCGGTAATGGGCGGTGATTCCGGCTTTTCCCAGGAAGTCTTCATAGCGATGCGTTCCTGGAATCTGAATCCCCACTGGCTCGAAGTTTTTGCCATCAAGCGAGCGATAGATCACGTAGCGAGCTAGGCCGGCATTCTTTACTTCGTCCCACCGAATCTCGACGTGCCGGTCATAACCCAAGGCTCGTACGTTTTGAGGAGGAGGCAGCGAGTTCATAGGCTCCGGCGCGCCTGCTACAGATCTATCGTCATCTATGCGGAATTCGTCGAGGATGAGGGTGTGGCGCGACCTGTCGGCCCGTCCCTGATGGAAAATGATGTTTTGCAAGTACTTTGGCTGAAACCCATAGATCGACCCGCTGCGAAACTCCGAGAGCGGAATTCGAATCTGGACCCACCGCCCCGCCGGTAAGTCGCCGGAAAACTTCGACAATGGCAGTGACTCGGTAAAACTCCCAGGAAACTCTGCAACCTGCAGACCCTGATGGGTGTTGGATAAAGTGATCAGCGGAAGATCGGCTGCTGCGATAGCTTGCGGTGCAAAACACCAGAAGTATAGATTGCCTCCTAGATACTCCGGAAAACGGTTGCGGAAGTTCACGGACTGTACTTCCGCCTGCCAGCCTCCGCCCACCTGGGATTCCCATTCAAGGCGAAGGGCATTCGGTGGCGTGATAAAAATCTTTGTCTCCACCGGCAATCTCGAGTTTCTCTGTCCCAAGGTGCTGGGTGCCGAAGCGCTTGCCGCACTGTAGAAGTAGACGTCTGAAGTGAGACTGTTATCGAAATAAACGTGGCGGTAGTAATCCGTGCCTCCGTAGACCAACGAAGGAAACAACAGAGCAGCGTAAACGATAGACATCCTAAAAGCGGGAAAATCTGACCTCAAAATACATCTCTTGGGAACCGCGAATCTCAAAAATCCCACGCCCTTGCTCATCACCTAGACTCCCTAGAAAGTCCGCATACCACCACTACTAGCATCGTCGCAAACACTGAAAACCTTAGTCCCGCAGAAACTATACGCCGGAACCAAAAAAGTTTGATGCCTCTTTCAGCGCAAGCGCCAGTTCGATAGTGCCCTAAGTTCGCCGCTACGTGAGCCGAGAATCATTGAGGCCCGGTGAGGTAGGACCTCCGGTGGCGGACCTGGTAATTAGCGGGCGTAACCGTGACCACGATGGAGCGGTAGGTATTCGCCGGGCCGCGCGGAGTGGGATAGTAGGCGAGAAGGTATTGAGTGCGGAGTTCGCGGTCGATGCGATCGAAGATGGCCCCCAGCTCCTGTGGCGTGTCGGGATAGAACATGGCGCCGCCTGTGGTATCGGTCATGGTTTCGAGGGCATGCTCACCGGCGGTGTTGCGGCCACTTTCGTTTTTCACCGGGCGAATGACGATGGTGTAAAGGAGAGCGTTGGAGAGGACGGCCTCCTTGCGAGCCGCGTCGAAATCGGCGCGGCTGGTGGTTTCACCCGCGTCGGTCACCAGGATGATGACGCGGCGGCGCTCATCCCCGCGGCGCCCGAGCGCACGTGAACCGAGAAGCACGGCGTCGTAAATCGAAGTGCCGGCGCCGGGCGGAATCCTGCGAACCGCCGCTTGCAGCTCCGCGACATTATCTGAAAACGATGCAACCTGCGTCACGTTTTCATCGAAGGCAAAAACGGCAAGCCGGTCACGCGGGCGCAAAACCTGCCGAATAAAGTGGGCAGCGGCTTCCTGCTCGAAGCTGATTTCCTTGTGGGCGCTCATGCTGGAGTCGATCATAATCGCGAGGTCCAGCGGCTGCGAAGTTTCCGGCTCGAATCTGTCGATCTTTTGCTCCACGCCTTCCTCAAAAAGTTGGAAAGCTTCCTTGGGTAGGTCCGGCGCCGGGCGGTTCTTTTCGTCGAGCACACTGACGAGCACACTGACCAGGTTTACGTTGACGCGGATTCGGCCACGCTGGGCCGCGGCATCCTGAGGGTCGTCCTTTGAAGCCGCTGGCGTGGGTTGGACGGTTTTTCCAGGCTCGCCGTCCGGAGCCGAGGAGGGAGGCGTCGTAGACGTGGAAGTGGTGCTCGGCTTGGAAGTTGAGTTGCTACTCGCCGTGGACTTGGGCTTCTGCGCCCAGGGAGGACGGTCGGGCTTGTCCTGGCCGAACGCCACCCCAGCGAGGAGCAGCGCTGAAACAGCGAAGGACAGAGTGGATGGGGGACGAAAGGGTGTCGTCGGCATTGCGGGTTAGGATGCAGGTTTCGCGCTTGGAGTCGCCGCGGGTGCCGGAGGGAGTTCACCATCGGCCCACACCGCGCCGTCTTCGAAATACTCCTTCTTCCAGATGGGCACGGTCCGCTTCAGGGTATCGATGGCAAAACGGCAGGCGTCAAAAGCAGCGGCGCGGTGCGGCGCGCTGACCGCGATAAATACGCTGGTTTCGCCGATCTCGAGGCGCCCGAGCCGGTGAGCCATCGCGACACGATGGACGCGGTATTTTTCGTGAATCTGAATGCCGATTTCGCGCATCTTGGCGAGGGCCATGGACTCATAGGCTTCATAGTCCAGATAGAGAGTCGCGCGGTTGTGGGATTGATTGCGGACGAAGCCGTCGAAGGTGACGACGGCGCCATCTTCGGGGGCACGGACGAGGCGGGCCAGCGCGGCCATATCGATGGGCTCCCGCATCAGCTGGTAGACGTCATCGTGAGGGAGTGTCGCCATGTGTGGGATGCGTCAGCCGCCGCTCACGGGCGGGAGAAACGCAACCTCGTCGCCGGAACGAAGAGGCCTATCCCAGGCGGCAAATTCCTGATTGCGCGAGGCAACCACCGACGAGCGGTATTTTGCGAGCTCAGGATAGCGCGCCACATAGAGAGCAAAGAGTTGCTCGATCGTCGCGGCATCTGCGACCTCGGCGGAATCCGCGGCATGGCCGGCGACCTCCCTGAGGCGGCCGAAAAAGAGGACGGTCACGCGAATCGATTGTGAGACAGGTGGCACAGGGGAATTGTAACCCGCGGTGCGTAAAGGGGCTAGTAGGTTGGGCTTTGGCTTGTGCGGTCCAGGAACGCCGCTGCGCTCGATCCGCGTCACTCAACGAAAGATTCAAGCGTTCCGTACGAAAAGTAGTATTTGAAAAATTCAATCGCTTGACCGCGAGGTGTGGGATGGGTAGCGTGCAAATGGCCGGTACTTTGCCAGCGGCAGACAAAGAAGAGCGAAGAGGAGTTGCATGAAGATTCTGGTGACGGGTTCATCGGGGCTGATCGGCACGGCGCTGACACCCGCTTTGGCATCGGCTGGCCATACCGTGTGCCGGTTGGTTCGGCCGCAGAGTGCGGCGAGCGAGGGCGCGAAAGAAGGCTTCGCTGTGGCTTGGAATCCGGTAACCGGAGAATTGGGCGGTGCGGGCGTTGGCGCCGATGCGGTGGTAAACCTGGCCGGCGCATCGATCGCAGACGGGCGGTGGACCGCGGAACGGAAAGCGCTACTGCGCTCCAGCCGAATAGATACGACCCGCACATTGGTGGGCGCGCTCGCGAGAATGAGTGTGCGGCCAAGCGTGCTGGTGTCGGCGTCTGCGATTGGAATCTACGGCGACCGCGGCGACGAAACGCTGACCGAAGAGAGTCAGCCGGGAACGGATTTCCTGGCGCGTGTAGCACAGGAGTGGGAAGCAGAAGCGCTGAAAGCCGAGGCGCTGGGAATCCGCGTAGTGCTTGCTCGATTGGGGATTATTTTGGCGCGCGAAGGCGGCGCGCTGCCCAAGATGATGCTGCCATTCAAGTTTGGCGCCGGGGGAAACCTGGGTTCTGGGCGGCAGTGGATGTCGTGGGTGACGCTCGAAGATGTCGTCGCGATCTTGCGATTCGCTATCGAAGGCGCCTCGTCAACAGGCGCAGTGAACACCGCCACGGTGAGGGACGCCGGGAATGTCGCCCCGGTAAGGGGTGCAATGAATGTCGCCCCGGCAAGGGGCGCCATCAATGTGGTGTCGCCGCAACCACTGCAAAACGCGGAATTCACAAAGCTGTTTGCAAAGGCCATGCACCGCCCCGCGATCTTCCCTGCCCCAGCGTTTGCGCTGCGGCTGGCGCTGGGGGAAATGGCGGATGCGCTGCTGTTATCCAGCCAGCGCGTCGAGCCGCAAGCGTTGGAAAAGCTGGGTTACCGTTTTTTGCATGTGGATTTGAGATCGGCGCTCGCCGCAATTCTTGCCAAGACTTGAGCGGAATCCTGCCCTACTTTTGGACGTTAATCGTGACGGAGACGCGAAATGTGTGTCCATTTAGTGGATCGGTGGACAAAAGATTCTCCGAAGTTTGTCCATCCTTCAAAATCAGGTTTTCGTCAGTTCTAAATTGGCGAACCACCGGCTGGCCACCCGGGTTGGCCACGAGTCTCTCACCCTCGGTGGATTTGTTGGGGTAGAGCGCGGACCGGTCGAAAATCAAATAAAGATGAAAGCGGCCTTCGTCTTCGGTTTTGATACCGCAGTCGATGTTAGTGCCGATATCCATGTAGGTAGTCTTCTGGTCCTTGCCTTCCGTCTCGATGGGAACGCGGATGCCCGTCCGAAGCCTCGTTGAGTAATTGCCGCCCACCTTTTCATCGGTAATCACCGTGAAAGTATACGGCATGCTGGAAATCTTCTTGTCGCCGTCATACTCGGTAAAGGTAATTTGCACTTTGACGGAGATCGGGGTTTTAGCGCGCTCCTCGGTCTTGGGCTTTTCCTGAGCGCACAGCTGGGCCACTGGTTGGCAGAGTGAGCCGAGCAGAATCAAATAGAACAATTTCTTCATTACATCCCTCCTGGATGATTCAAACCATTCTGCGATTTAAGGCCGTTCGCGGAAATCATTGCGACTTCTCTTCCGCTAAGAGCTTGACGTCAAGCTCGTCAATTTGGATCGGAGCAACTTGCAAAGGCGCCAAAATTGTAGCGTCGAACTCCTGAGCTAGAAGCAGAGGGCGCTTGTGAGCGCGCCACTGCTCGGCGTACCCCGCGAGTAAGACTTCCTGATCCCTGGGGACCAGCACTTCCGGGAACGCATCTCGGGCGGACTGCGCCCCATGTTGCTGGGGGTTCTTGGAGTCAAAGCCGCGGGGGGACGGAAGCAAATCGCTTTTCCCGGACCTCTCGGGAGCTTGCATGGCTTCATGTGCGGGGCGAACCACCGGAGCCGACGGACTTTTTCGCGCGTAGTTGGTCTGAGAATTTCGTGGCACAACCGAGCGCCACACGGTGCGCGCAACGAAGAATGCCGCGATGACTGCCGCAGCGCTCGCCAAGACCAGCCAGTTGGTGATCCAAGACCGGTTGGGCACGGTTTCTGCTTCGTCCAAGCGGGCGCGGACGCGTGGCAAAAGAGAAACAGGCACTTCGGCATTCGCCGTCACGCGCAGGCCGGCATCGATCGAGGCAAAGAAGGCCTTTTCCTGCTCGAATTCAGTGCGGCAATTATCGCAGCCAGCGAGGTGCGCGCGCAGATCGCCTGGTGCTGGGACGTCGCTCGCCGCGGCTTCGATCAACGCTTCTTTATAGTGTTCGCATAGCATCGCAACTTCTCCGCTAACTGCTTTCGCGCATAAAAAATTCTGGACTTCACCGTGCCCGTGGAAATGCCCAGTATCACGCCAATTTCATCGATGGTGTGTCCCTCCATGGCGGCAAGCAAAAGAACCAGGCGTAATTTCTCCGGCAATTCCGAAAGGGCGTTCTCAAGGTGCGCCTCGAATTCGTTCGAAGCCGCGAGGTCTTCGGCCGTCGCTGCAGGCGGCTGGTGCTCCGGCTGGGACCAAAGCGTGTCGCGCAGTTCGCGGCGCTTCCTAGAGCGCAAACGGTCCAGCGCCAAACGAAACGCGATTCGCACGAGCCACGCTCGAAAGCGGTTGCGGTCGCGAAGCCGGTCGAACCGGCGGTAGGCACGCAACAGGGCTTCCTGAGCTACGTCTTCCGCGTCGGCGGTATTGCGCAAGACGCCGCGAGCCACGCGATAAGCAAGGGGGCCGCACTCGGCAAGGCGCTCTTCGAACTCGCGCCTCGTGTCAGCCTGGGCTGCCTCGTGCGCCAGCTCCTCCTCCTTGTCATGTGCGACCGACAGGCCATCGTTGTCACTTGCGGCCGCAAGGCGGTCGGTTACGCGACCTGGTTGGACCAGAGCCAGCTCCTGCATTTGCCATCCTGCGACGAGATTCGAACGTTCACCCTTTGCCCGCAACTAACCAGACGCCGCCGCCTGAAAATTGGTTCAATGCGGGAAGGCTTTTCCATCCTTCGAAGGATTCCCGGTCAGATCCCCAGCAGCCCGAGCATCTCTTCCAGGTTGGATTCGTCGACAATCACTTCCCTGGCTGGCTGGCCCGCCGCCGGAGCCTGGACGGCTCCCTCATCGAAGGCCTGAAAGAGGCGCATTTTGGCGACGGCGTATTCCTCGCTGCTCGAAAGCGGGCGGCCGTTCTGCTTTGCCCAGGCGTCCAGCGCGGATTGCATGACGAAAATCTGGAAGGGGAATGCAGTGTGCCGGTCGGCGGTGACCACGTATGTGAATTCGCCGCCTGGACTGCTGCCACGCTGCGCACGGTTTCCTTCGAAGAAATAATACTGATAGACGTAGCCGTCGGCGGCAGAGTAGCTCTTGACGCGGCGTACGGCATCGGGGCGAGGCATGCGCGGATTATTGAAGCGTAGGCGAGTGAAGTCAACGCTGAAATTTGCACTCGCGCAATCCCGATTTGAAACGGCGCTGCGCCTCTTCGGTTCCAAATCAGAACGAAATCGCACCAAAGCGGTTCACTCGCAAGAGTCGTGCATCCCGAAATACGCCGAAATCGCGTATTCCCAATCTGCGACAACATACTGATTCAAGACGGTTTCTTTATGAGAGTTGCCGGACAACTATTCCCTAATCCCTAACCCCCATTCCTTTTCCCTTCGCTGGCCAATGCTTGCGGAGTCGCGTACATAGTATTCGAATCGCTCGGATTGAAATAAATTGCGGAGCCCGGCCGACATTACAGCAGCCCGATTGCGCCGCTAGGCGATGATGACCGGACTGGATTGCGCGTTCTCTATCCCGATCCCGGGGATGCACTACGCCAAGGATCGATCAGCGGACGAATTTTCGGCGAATCCGCTGGCTCTTCCGGCTTCGCCTCCGGGCGTAACGGGCATTTTCGGCGCGCAGGTGGTAGCAGGGGCAACGCCCGGCGGATGGAGTTGCACGGCTCCGGGCCCGGCACAATTTGACGGCACGTACGAGATTGATGGCTTGGCTGTAGGACACAGCTACACCGTTTATGCGGAAGCGCTGAATGGCGGCGTAGATCCATCACAATTCGACAACGCGATTGTTTCGCTGTGCCGCAATGCGACCAGTGATCCGAGCGGGCCGCCGTTGCAAGGATGCGTGGTGCCCGCAGTGGACACGAGTTTCACGGCTCGGATGCGGCCCGGACCTTGATGCTTGTCTTGCGTGTCGGCTTTTGGCTTCTCCCCCGATCGCAAGTAGGACTGGCGTTTAATCGTAAGGAGTCAACCAGCCACCGCCGAAGAGAAGGCCAGGGCCGAGCGAGGCTAGAAAGATCGGCCGACGACCATCGCGCGATTGCTTCTCAGCAATCTGCAAAGCTTCATGAAGCGCCGCGCCGCAGGTGGATGAGCCAAGGTTCCCGGAAACTCGCGCGATCGGCGGAAACTTGCTGGGGGAAACACCGCACTGCTTCGCGAGCAGGGCCACGAGGCGGGGATTCGGCTGGTGCGTCGCAAATCCTCCGACGGAGCCGCGCGGGATGCCGCTCCGCAGCTCAACGGAAGTAAGAACTTTTTCCATGCGCGTAATCGCCGCGCGGGACAGTGCTTCTCCGTCGAACTGCACCTCGAGGGCGCCGTCCTTTGTATCGCTGACCTGGATGGCCGCGGCGTACTGGCCCGCGCAACCGAAGAGAAATTCACCAAGGCGATAGGCGTTGTTAGAATCGTTATGAGCGGCGCTTCGTAAAATAAAAGCGCTTGCGCCGTCCCCGAATAGTCCGCCGAATTCGCCGGCGACACGCTCTGGAGTGAGCGTTCGGCTGTGCACGTCGGCGGTGACCACCGCAACAGCCTGCGCCTGCCCCGATCCGATCAGCGATTGCGCGATGGCGAGGGCATTTAGCAATCCGAGGCAAGCGCCGCCGGTATCCAGCGCGCCACAATTTTCACGGACCAGCAACCGGGAATGTAGCTGCGCTGAAAGCGAAGGATAATCGTGATGCGTTTCGCTGGTCGCGACGATCCAATCCAGCAGTTGCGGTTCGCAGGCGGCCGCGCGTAGCGCTTCCTGCGCGGCTTTCGCGGCAAGTGTCAGCTCGTTTTCGTTTTCGGCAACGTAAGCGAGCGATTCGATGCCGGCGCGCTTGCGAAGTTTGCCCACGGGCATCCCGAACGCGCGATCAACTTCCTCCGAAGGAATGACGCGCGAACCAGTCGCGGCCGCCGAGGATATGACGGAGACCTCGCCCGTGTTTGTCAGTTGTCGCCCTTGATTTCTTCGAGCTCGTTGGGGCATTGGAGTTTCTGGTTTCTTTGGTTTCGCTCGATTGCCGGGAGACCAATCTCTATCTTCGCATCAGACTTCGACGACTTTCTAGCGAAAGAAAATGGCAGGGAAGCAGATTTTCAGAACCTCAAGATGCGTAATGGTTCGAGAAATGATGGTGAGCGCGTGTTGCTATTTTGCCCTCGCGAATGGAGTGGACTTGAGGTGAAAAGCAGGGCTCATGCTAACGTAAAAAGATGCCTCACGCTGCGGAGCGATACGCCTTGAATCGTGAGGGATGGAGCGAAGCAGGAGTTATTGTTCTCGTTCGGGTCAGAAAATAAAGATGCTTGCGATAAGAACAGCACGGTTTGTCGGCCTCCTCGCACTCCTCCTTTTGTCCGACGCGAGCGCGCGAGCGCAACGTGTGCGGGGCGAACTGCGGCTTGAAGTGCATGACCCGCACGGGGCCGCGGTGTCGCCGACCGGCGAACTTGTCAGCGAGGCCAACGGAGTTCGGCGAGCGCTTGTTGCCGGGCCGGAAGGGCGCTACGTTGCGCAGGATCTCCCGTTTGGAGTTTACCGACTGAGTTTGCAGGCGGAAGGATTCGCTCCGTGGAGCGATTTAGTTGAAATTCGCTCCGAAGTGCCGGTGCGCGTGGCCGTGACGCTGGGCGTCGCGCCGGTGACGACACAGGTGCAAGTGAATGATTCGGCGACGCTCGTGGACCCCTATTCAACCGGGTCGCTGTACTCCATCGGGCGGCAGGCAATCGAAGAGCATGATGCTGCGCAGCCGGGACGCGAGTTGCTGGACCTGGTGGCCGAACAGCCCGGATGGGTGTACGAGGCCAACGGCGTGCTTCATCCACGCGGCTCGGAGTACGACGTGCAATTCGTGGTAGACGGGCTGCCGCTGACCCAGAATCGCTCGCCGGCATTTGCGCCGTCGTTTGACGCGGGCGACGTGGAGTCGTTGCGTTTGTTGACCGCAAGTTTTCCTGCCGAATATGGACGAAAACTCGGCGGCATTGTCGAAGTCACCACCAAGAAAGATATCCCAGCAGGATGGCACGGACGGCTGGACGCGGGCGGCGGAAGTTTTTCCACGCTGAACGGCGCGGCGGGAATCTCGTACGCGCAAGGGGCCAACCGGTTTTCGGCAAGGGGAGAGGGGTTTCACACCGAGCGCTACCTCGATCCTCCGGTGCTGGCGAATTATACGAACCGGGGAAATGCCGCGGGATTCGCGGCTTCCTATGAACGGGATTTTTCGACGAGCGATCGCTTACGGGTGAGCGTGACGCACAATGCGGTCCGCTTTCTCGTGCCGAACGAACTCGTGCAGCAGCAGGCCGGCCAGCGGCAGGACATCCGGAATTTGGAGACGAGTGGACAACTTTTCTTCCAGCACACGATTTCGTCTGACTTGTTTTTGAGCATTTCGGGAAGCATGCGGGATTCGAGCACGTCGCTGACATCGAACTCGTTCGCAACGCCCGTGATCGTTTCGCAAGATCGCGGCTACCGCGAAGGATATGCGCGAGCCGACGTCGCCGGGCATCGCGGACACCACGATTGGAAAACGGGAGTGGACACTATTTTCAGCCCGGTACATGAGGCCCTGCAATACGCGATCACCGATTCGGCTCAATTTGATCCTGGGACGCAGCTAAATTTTCAGTTTCCGTACCAGCAGGAATGGGATGTGGAACCTTCGCTATACGTTCAGGACCAGATGCGTTTGGGCCAGTGGAACATCAGCGCGGGGCTGAGATTCGATCATTATTGGTTCATCGTGCACGAATCGGCATGGAGTCCGAGAATCGGTCTATCTAGATACGTTCCGGCGCTCAACTTGCTGCTTCACGTTTCTTACGATCGTGTTTTCCAAACGCCCGCTGTCGAGAATCTCCTTCTCGCGAGCTCGCCGCTGCTCGATACCACCAGCTCTTCGGTATTGCGATTGCCGGTCAGGCCGGGACGCGCAAATTTCTATGAGAGCGGAGTGACCAAAGCCTTCTTCGGGAAACTGCGGCTGGATGCCAACGTTTTCTGGCGTGATTTTCGGCAATATTCCGATGACGACGTCCTGCTAGATACAGGAGTAAGTTTTCCGATTGCCTTCACGAAGGCACGAATCTTCGGAGAGGAAATCCGCATGGAAGTTCCCCAATGGGGGCGCTTCTCCGGCTACTTGACCTACGCCAACCAGTCCGGCTACGGGCAAGGGCCAATCACCGGCGGGTTATTCCTTGGAAGTGACGCCGCCAACTCGCTTACCGATACCAGCAAATTCGCGGTGACGCAGGATCAGCGGAATTCGCTGCACGCACGACTGCGTTTCCAGGCTCCGCGGCATGCGTGGCTGGCGATGGGCGCGCGATACGGCAGCGGTTTGCCTGCGGATATTGGCAACGCAAACGTCAGTGACCTGCTAGCCGCGTTTGGGCAGCAGATTTTGGATCGCGTCGATTTAATTCGCGGGCGTGTGCGTCCGAATTTTTCCCTCGACCTCGGGGTAGGGGCAGAGATCCGTCACAAAGAATCGAGGAGCGCTGCGCTGCAGATTCAAGTAGTGAATCTGGCCGACCGGCTCAACGTGATTAATTTTGCCAGTTTGTTTTCCGGGACCGCATTGGGAGAGCCGCGGAGCGTTTCAGCAAGCCTGCGGCTGACATTTTAGCCGAACACCACTTTCCGAACAAAAAGCATGCGAAACAGCTGAAGCTGAGATTCTTCGGACATCCTAGTCGGATGCCCTCAGAATGACAGTCCTGCTTTTTTTCCCAATAGCTGTTAGCGTGCCAAGGATTCGAGTTCCGTCACAACGCGGTCGAGTTCATCGACGAGTGCGTTGGAGCCCGCCTTGCGAAATACGTTGACGAGCGTGCGGTAGTACCAAAGCGTGCCATCCTTGCGACCTGAGAAGCGGTGGAAGACAGCATCGCCTTCCACACGATAGTCCGAAAGAATTTCGCGCGCGTTGGCCAGTTTGTCCGCGGCGGAAACCAGCCGGACATCTTCGGGCTCGTGCGCGACTTTTTCTATGTAGGCGCGCTTTCTTTCGCTCCATTCGCGTTTTTTACCGGAGACTTCGTAGGAATCCGTGCAGCCATCGACGATGCGCGCGACGCAATCGCCGAATTTGTCGCGGATTTCGTCGAGGCGCGGGAGGCCGCCCTGGTCTTCGACGGCGTCATGCAGAAGCGCGGCGATGGCTTCGTCTTCACCGCCGCCGTGCTGAATGACGATGGCCGCAACACCGAGCAAGTGTCCCACGTACGGCTGGCCTTTGCCCTTGCGGCGCTGGTGGAGGTGCAGCTCCGCCGCGTAACCAAGCGCTTCCACAAAACGGTTTGTGAGCACCGGCTTTTCGATGATGGATTGGGCGCGCGTCAAGTGTTTCGCTTATCTGCGACGCGCTTTGGCTAGCAGGCGGAGGATCTCCAGATAAAGCCAGATGAGCGTGACCATGAGGCCGAACGCGCCGTACCACTCCATGTATTTCGGCGCTCCATTCCGTGCGCCGGTTTCGATCATGTCAAAATCGAGAACCAAATTCAGTGCTGCGATGACTACCACAAAGAGGCTGAAGCCGATTCCCACGGCGCCGCTGCCGTTGATCGCTGGAACCTGAATGTGGAAGAAACCGCCAAGAACCATCTCCACGAGATACAGGAGCGCAATACCGCCCGTGGCGGCAATCACGCCGAGCTTGAAGCCCTGCGTGGCACGAATCATGCCGGTCTTGTAAGCGAGCAGCATCACGAAAAGAGTGCCGAACGTGAGGCCAACGGCCTGAATCGCGACGCCCGGGTAGGTGCGCTCGAACACCGCGGAGATCCCGCCCAAGGCCAAACCTTCAAGGAGCGCGTAGACGGGCGCAGTGAGCGGAGCCCAATTCGGCTTGAAGATCGTAACCAGCGCGACGATAAAGCCGCCGAAAACGCCGCCCATCATCCACGGAACAGCCGCCGCCGACGTTGGAGAATGCTACAAGCCCCAGGTCCACGCTGCCGTGG
>Ga0179587_10000548_pt1 | contig 15616 bp, 16 predicted proteins | sample CZODoug2_1_08_16_FD_185932 | JGI IMG/M metagenome (GOLD analysis project Ga0179587, IMG submission 185932) | Vadose zone soil fungal communities from Angelo Coast Range Reserve, California, USA - CZODoug2_1_08_16fungal | ecosystem: Environmental > Terrestrial > Soil > Vadose zone | place: USA...
TGTAGATTTCGTTCATGATGTAATCTCCGTTCAATGACTGTCCCACGGCGATACTGTGCTCCACGCTCTCCGTCTCAACAAACGCAATCCCTGACATCGTGTTAAGAAAAACTTAACATGCCCGCCGCGTACAACCGGTTGCCGCTCGGCGCGTTGCGCGTCTTCGAGGCCGTCGCGTCGGCATTGAATTTTTCGGCCGCGGCGGAGGTGCTGAACGTGACGCCCGCCGCCGTCAGTCAGCAGATCAAGGTCCTGGAGGAATACCTTCAAGTTCCGCTTTTTCGGCGCACGGGCAGGCGCGTCGAGCTCACCGACGAGGCGCTGGAACTTCTGCCCGCCGTCAGGGACGGGCTCGAGCGGCTGGAGGGTGCGATGCTTCAGATCAAGCAGCACCGCCGTGCCGGACCGCTGCAAATCACGTTGCTCGCGTCGTTTCTGCAAATATGGCTGCTGCCGCGAGTTCGCTCATTTCGCCGCAAGTTCTCCGATATCGAGTTGCGGTTCCATACATCGCGCGAACTGATCGATTTTTCACGCACGTCCATGCACGTCGCCATACGTTTCGGCCACGGGAACTATCCGAATCTGCACAGCGAGAAATTGCTGGACGATTGGTTGGTGCCGGTGGCGAGCCCGGAAATGATCAAGCAGCACGGCATGCTGGAGCGCGGCGCCGATCTGTCCAAGTACCCGCTCCTCGAAAGCGACGATGAGCCCTGGAGCGTTTGGCGAAAGGCGGATGCGGAAGTCGCATGGCAATCGCGCGCGCCGGCCATCGACGATTCGGCGGGTCTGCTGGCCGCGGCCGAAGAAGGGCTGGGGTTCGCGCTGGCGCGTTGGACGCTGGCGAGCCGTTCGCTGCAAAAGGGCACGCTCAAGCTCGCGGGCAAGGAGGCGGTGCCGTTCCGCTCGAGCTACTATTTCGTGTGTCCGAAAGCGTTTCTCGCACTGCCCAAGGTGGCGCAGTTTCGCGAGTGGATTTTCGCGGCGGCGCGCGATTTCCCCGGGCCGGGCGATTCGCGCAGCCGCCGGTGAGCGGCGATTCTTGGCCGCCAAAGTCCCGGGAGCCTGTCTGAGTATTCTACGTGAGCCGCGTTGGCAGGGCCGTATATCCGTGCGATGCAGTTGGGCTTGGCCCCCGCCATTGCATCCGTGCACGGGAGCGGATGCAAGGCGCGCGGCGCGGCCCGTGGTGGTACCACGGGCAAGCCGTGCAACGCCGCAGACGCCCCTCTCCCTGCCAACCCTTCGGGACCGGGCAGATTTCCCCTGCCTCCTTATTGGGTATCTACCCAACCTCGTCGGCTCCGCCACACCTTTCGGGGAAATCTGCCGCGGTCGCGGCCACGTAGAATACTCAGACAGGCTCCTGGCATATACTTTGATCGACACGCGCACCCTTTTTCCGGAGGTTTGACATGGCTGACGAACGACATACCATTTCGCGGCGCGAGTTCACCGCGCTCACCGTGGCCGCCGGAGTCAGCGCCGCTACCGGGGTAACCGCGGCGCCCGTCACAGAGGCCGTCGATACCGATGTTTCGGTCAAAACCCCGAGCGGTACCTGCGATGCGGCGCTCGTGCATCCGCAGGGAAGCGGCCATTGGCCGGCGATCATCCTCTTTCCGGACGCCTTCGGTTTGCGTCCAACCATGCGCGCGATGGCGAAACGCCTCGCGATGGACGGTTATACCGTCCTGGTCCCCAACCCCTACTACCGATCGACCAAGGCGCCGGGCATCGGGCCTGACTTCGACTTCGGGAATCCCACCGATCGCGCGAAATTGGCTGAGCTGCGCGCGCCGTTGACGAGCGACGCCGTCATGCAGGATGCCGCCGCCTACGTCGCGTTTCTCGACTCGCATGCCGGCGTCAATGTCAGGGCGAAGATGGGCGTCGTCGGCTATTGCATGGGTGGTCCGATGACCATGCAGGCGGCCGCGGCCAACCCCGGCCGGATCGGCGCGGGCGCGTCGTTCCACGGGGGCGGCTTGGTTACCGATAAACCGGACAGTCCGCATCTGCTCGTTCCGAAGATCAAGGCTCAATTTTACATCGGGATTGCCGCCAACGACGACGAGAAACAGCCGGACGCGAAGACCAAACTGGACGAATCATTTCACGCAGCCAAGGGTTCGGCGAAAATCGAAGTCTACCCCGGCACGCTGCATGGCTGGTGCGTCCGGGACATGCCGCTGCAAGCGGGAAATCCCATCTATAACGAGCCACAGGCGGAGCGCGCGTGGAACGAATTGGTCACGCTGTATAAACGCGCGCTGGTTTGAATTGGCACGGGCGGGTCCGGCGAGGCCGGCCGCAGCCCATTTTCGCGACGTGCCTCGCGGATTCGCGGGGCGTTGGATCTGCATACTCCATTATTCATGAACCACCAACCAAGAGAGACGAGTGCATGCCCGCCACCAAACCGTTGCTGAGCCGACCCGAGCAACTTCTCTATGCTCGACTGGTTCGCGCGTTTCCTGGACACGTGATACTGGTGCACGTGGCTTTGTCGCGGTTGCTGGTGGCGAATTTCGTCGTGTGCCGGCCGGACTTCACCGCCGTGGCCGCGGTTGAGCTCGACGAACCTACGACCAAATCGATCGACGCGCAGCGGAGCGCGGCGCGCCACAAACATCGCCGCAAGGACCTGCAGCTCCAGGCCGCCGGCGTCAAGGTGATCCGGGTCGCTGCCGACGATTTGCCGGACGAACGAGCGCTGAAATCCCTGGTTGCCGCAATGCCGCTCAGCCCGCCGAGCGCGCAGGTCATGCTGCGCGCCTCCTAAGCCGACCGCCACACGCGTCGCGCACAACACTGCGAGGATGAGCTTGTTGCAATGCGCGAGCGGGCGGTGCGCCGCATATCGATCGGCCGTTAGCGACGGCGTGTTGTAGAATTGTAGGGGGAAAGACCAACAATTCATCCGATAAAGGAGTATCAAATGAAACTACGATTCTTGATCGCACTTGCCGCGACGACACTGTCCATTGGCGCGATTCCGTCCGCCTTGGCGGATGATTCGAAGTCCTATACTGAAGGCACAGTCATGGAGGTCACCTCCATTCGCACCAAGCCCGGCATGTTCGATGCATACATGAAGTGGCTTGATACCACCGGCAAACAACTCCGGGAGGACGAAAAGAAGGCCGGCATCATCCTCGACTATGCGGTCTACCAAGTCACGCCGCGCGCGCCGCAGGATCCCAACGTGTATCTGACCATCACTTACAAAAACATGGCTGCCCTCGATGGGTTGGAAGACCGGGTCGAGCCCTTCATGAAGAAGATTTGGACCTCACGGGATGCGGCAGCCAAGGCAAACGCCGACCGAGAGAGCCTGCGCGAGATCATCGGTACCGAACTCATTCGGAAACTCGAGCTGAAATAATTCACCGCTGCACCCGGCCGCTCGCTCGGGGCACAACAGATGTGCTCTGAGCGACGGTTCATGGCCGTCGGTAGTCCCAAATACAGCTTTTGACGTTACACTCCGGGGAGCCAACTGGAGTCCGATATGTATGTATTGAACGTCAATGGGGAACGCCGGTCGGTGGATGTGCCTGCCGATATGCCGTTGTTGTGGGTACTGCGCGATATCGTCGGCCTTACCGGCACGAAGTTTGGATGCGGCGTCGCCCAATGCGGTGCCTGTACCGTACATCTCGATGGCCGGGCGGTCCGCTCGTGCGTATTGCCGATAAGCGCGATCGGAGACAAACCCGTGACCACCATCGAGGCCGTGGGCAAGAGTGCGAGCGGCCAAAAGGTCCAACAGGCGTGGTTGGATATCGACGTGGTGCAATGTGGCTACTGCCAGTCAGGTCAAATCATGTCGGCCGCCGCGCTGCTGGCACGGACATCGAATCCCAGTGACGCCGAGATCGATGCCGCCATGTCGGGAAACATATGCCGCTGCGGTACCTACGTCCGGATCCGGGCTGCGATCAAGCAGGCGGCAGGCGGCAAGGCCGAGGTGCTCCAGACCATTGCGCCGACCGGCTCGGCCGGTGCCCCATGAAGCTGCATGAGCCTCAAGCTGATGTCGTTCCGGTCGCCGATACGGAAGTCGACGTCGGCCGCCGCAGCGCGCTGAAGTTGAGCGGCCTGGCCATCGCTTTTTTGTGGGCGGGCACCTCCGGAACGGTGAATGCCGCCATCAACGCTCGGCGCCAACCGGGCGATGCGGCAGCCGCGGCCGCCGACGGCAACCCGCCTTTTGCTCCCAATGCCTTTATCCGCATCGAAGCGGACGGCTCGGTGCGGCTGGTGATGCCGAACGTCGAAATGGGTCAGGGCATCTACACGGGCGCATGCATGATGCTGGCCGAGGAACTCGGTGTTGGAATGGATCAGATCAAGGTCGAGCACGCGCCTCCCAACGAGGAACTGTATTCCATGCCGCTGCTGGGCGGTCAAATTACCGGCGGATCGACCAGCACGCGCGGCCATTGGGAGGTGCTCCGCGAAGCAGGCGCGGTCGCGCGTACCATGCTGGTGACGGCGGCCGCCGAGCGCTGGCATGTCGATCCTTCCACCTGCACGGTGGCACGCGGGACGGTATCTCATCCGGGCTCCAAGCGCACTTTGGGGTACGGCGCGCTGGCCAAGGCCGCGGGAGCGCTGCCCATGCCCGGCAAAGTCGCGCTCAAGGATCCGAAGGATTTCACGTTGATCGGCAAGCCATTGCGGCGCATCGATTCCGTGGACAAGGTGAAGGGGGTCACGCAGTTCGGCATCGACGTGCGCGTGCCGGGAATGAAGATCGCGACGGTCAAGGCATGCCCGACTTTCGGCGGCAGGCTCGTCGGCATCAACGACAAACGGACGCGGGCCATTCCCGGGGTGATCGCCGTGCTGCAACTCGACGGCGCGGTCGCCGTGGTGGGCGAGCATTTCTGGGCCGCCAAACAGGGACTCGACGCGCTCGACATCGAGTGGGATCTCGGCGATAACGCGACCCTGTCGACCGCCAAATTGCGCGAGGCGTTGGCGGATAAATCAATTGGCGGTACACCCATCGTTGCCCGCGAAGTTGGCAAGAAGCCCACCGACGGCAAGTTGGTGGAGGCGGTATACCAATTGCCGATGCTGGCGCACGCGACCATGGAACCCCTCAATACGACCGTGTGGGTCACTGCCGAGAAGTGCGAAATCTGGGTCGGTACCCAAGTGCCGACCCGCTGCGTGGCTGCCGCGGCCAGGATCACGGGCCTGCCGGAACAGAAGATCGTGCTGCATAACCAGTATCTGGGAGGGGGGTTCGGCCGCCGCTTGGAGAGCGACTCGGTGGAGCAGGCCGTTCACCTCGCGAAACAGGTCCGTTACCCGATCAAGGTGATCTGGACGCGGGAGGAGGATATTCGGCACGACATCGTTCGGCCCATGTATCACGACCGGATTTCGGCGCTGCTGGATTCCCACGGCCGGCCGGTGTGGTATGGCGATCGCATCACCGGCGGTACCGTGCTCGGGCGCTGGGCGCCGGAGGCCATGGGTAAGAACGGCTTGGATGACGACACGGTCGAGTGCGCCGCGCAAGTGCCTTACGATATCCCCAACCTCAAAGTGGAATGGGTTCGCCACGACATGCCCGACGGACTGATCGTGGGTTGGTGGCGAGGCGTCGGTCCGACTCACAATTTGTTCGTCGTCGAGAGTTTCATGGACGAGTTGGCCCACACGGCGGGCAAGGATCCTCTCGAGTACCGCCGCGCGCTGCTGCAAAAAAATCCGCGCTCGCTGGCCCTGCTCAACCTGGCCGCGGAAAAAATCGGTTGGAGCTCGAACGCCTTGTCCGCGCGGGTGGGACGGGGCATTGCTCTGGGCGAGCCGTTCGGCAGCCGAGTGTGCTTGATCGTCGAGGCTGAGGTGACCCCGCAGGGTGAGGTGTTGTTGCGCCGGGCGGTGGCGGCGCTCGATTGCGGGATTGCGATCAACACGAGTTCAGTGGAAGCCCAGGTGCAGGGCGGTTTGCTGTTCGGCCTGAGCGCCGCTCTGTATAGCGGCATCACCATCAAGCACGGCGCCATCGAACAGAGCAACTTCCACGATTACCGAAGTTTGCGCATCAACGAAACCCCGCTGGTCGAATTGCACCGCATCGAGAGTGTTGAACCCCCCGGGGGGCTCGGCGAAGTCGGCACGGCCATCGCGGCGCCGGCGCTCGCCAATGCAATCTTCGCGGCGACCGGCGTACGCCTGCGAAGCTTGCCGGTGGATCGTGCCGCGTTGGTTCAGAATTCCGACGCGCTCAAGCGCGTGATCGCCGACAGCCCCGCTGGCGGCGAATTGGATCCGAGGGCCTAGTCCATGAGACGTTTCATTGCAATCGTCGTGGTCTTGATCGCGATCCTCGCGGCCGCCGAGGTGGCATTGAACCGCACCGACGGCGCAGCGGGCGCGGCACCGGAGATTGCCGGCGCACCGGCGTCCGCCGACGCGCTGGCACGCGGCGAATACTTGGCCAAGGCCGCCGACTGCGTTGCCTGTCACACCGTGCCTGAATCGGGCAGGCCATTCGCCGGCGGCGTGGCATTCAAGCTGCCGATCGGCACCATTTACTCCAGCAACATCACGGCCGATCCCGTCAACGGCATCGGCGGTTGGAGCGACGATGCATTCGTCCGCGCCGTGCGAGACGGCATCGGCAAGAACGGAGAACATCTCTACCCGGCGTTTCCGTACACCTCGTATACCAAGCTGAGTCGCGACGACGTGCTCGCCATCAAGGCCTACCTGCTCAGCCTGCCGGCGGCGAGCCAAGCCAATCGCGCCAACGATCTCGCCTTTCCGTTCAACCAGCGATGGGCAGTCGGCTTCTGGAATGCGGCTTTCTTCAAGGACAAGCGATTCGTTGCTGATGCCGGGAAGCCGGCCGAGTGGAACAGCGGTGCGTATCTCGCGACTGCGCTCGGCCATTGCGCGGAGTGCCACACGCCGCGCAATGCGGCATTCGGGCTGGAGCACGGCAAGGAACTGTCCGGCGAAGAATTGCAGGGTTGGCGTGCCTACAACATCACACCGGATCCGAAGTACGGAATCGGCGCATGGAGCGATGCGGAGATTGCGCAGTATTTGAAGACGGGATTTGCCGCCGGCCACGCCTCCTCCGGAGGCCCGATGGGCGAGGCGGTCTCCCACAGCCTGCAATATCTCGATGCGGCGGATCTGGCCGCGTTGGTCGCCTACTTGCGCAGCTTGCCCGCTCACGAGGGCATGCATCCCGTCGACGTCAACCCGCAGCCGGCACCCGCGGTGGCATCGAGCGACACGACACCTGGAGGCGGCGATGAGGCAGCGCATGCGCAGGGTTTGAAATTGTTCGAAGGAGCCTGCGCGAGCTGTCATCAATGGAATGGCAAGGGACAGCAGACGCAGTACGCGTCCCTTGTGGGCACGCGGGGAGTCAATGATGTCGACGGCATCAACGTCACCCAGGCCATTCTCCTGGGCGGAAAAATGCGGATCGGGGACAGCGAAGTCTTCATGCCGGCATTCGGCGGCGCCTATTCGAATACCGAGGTTGCCGCACTCGCAAACTATGTGATCGCCCATTTCGGCGGAAAGGAGGGCAGGGTCACCCCCGATCAGGTTGCCAAACGCCGCAACCTCTGAGCACACCCTGAGAAGTCAGTGCAGTAATCCGAATACCGCAACCCTGCCGGTCCCGCCTACGAACACTTTGCCGTCGGCAACGATCGGCGTGATGAATTTGTTGCCGGGGCCGAATTGATCTCGACCGCCGGCGGCTTGGTTGCTGTTGTAGATCTCGGTCGCGAGGTTCGTGGCATCGTATGCATGCAGGACTGCCGGATTGCTGTTCTCGTGTGCCCACACGATACCATTGGCGCTGCCTTTCGCTGACACGCTGGGCGCCGTCCCGGGAAACATGAAATGCGAAGGGGATTGCGATTGCGGAGCGCTCGACAGCTTGGCGTTCGTGATGCTGAATGCCTTCAACGTTGAGTTTGCATCGCCGTAGTACACGCTGCCGTTGAAGTAGGCAGGAGTGGACCAGATGCCGCCGGGAAGAACCCCATTGAGTTGTTGCCATACGGCATTCGCGGCGGCGCTGAATTTTCCCATGGAATCACGGTCCACGACGTAGAGGTTGCCGTCCTTTCCGGCCCCGATGACCAGATGCCGGACCGCGCCGGCGGCGTCGGTCATGTCCGGCAACAACAGCGCGCCTCCGGATCCAAGATCGCGGTCCGCCGCCGATTCCGCCACTTCAACGAACATGGTGAAGTAATCGGCAACCGTCAGGGTGCCGCCCGTCATTGCCACCTTAAGGAAGGAATTTCCGAAATCCCCATGCTGCGGGAATCCGTTGGCATCCAGCACTGTCTCGAATGCGCCGTTCGCCGTGAGAAGAAAAATATTCCCGGCAGAATCGGCGGCCGGGCCGCCGCCGCTCATCCAGATCGCGGGCCCTGCCTCGCCGTTCGGCGCGACATTGAGGATCGCAGTACGCGTCAGCGAGTTTTCTGCGAATGCGATGATCCATCCAGAGTATGGGGTGATGTCGCAGTGAGATGTCCAACTCGTCACTATCGTGCCCTTCGTCAGGAGCAGCGCGGCGCGTTCCGCGTACTGTCCGGGAGTGAACGTCGTGGTACCGCCGCCCGCGGTTGGAAAGCTCGCCGAGATCTCGACCGGACCTTGCAGCAACTCCGCGCCCGTGGCGAGGTCGAGCGCGTGCAAGCGTTGGTGATACGCCGACGACGCGTCTTTCGACATGGCGACGACGAAGACGGTGCCATGGGCGCCCGCCCCGCGGTCGATCACCGGTGTCGACGTGATGCCGATCTCCGGCGTGATCTGACCGCAGCCATGGGTGTCGCTCGAGGTTTCTCCGCTCCCGAGCAGCGAGACTTTCCATAGCGAGGCTCCAGTGTCCGAATCGAACGCGTACACTGAATCATGTTCGGTCGAGACGATGACGGCGTTGTGCGACGCCCCCGCGATGGCGAGGTTCGCTACATACAGCGGCTGCGCGTCGACCTTGCCGTCGACGGACAGCACGCGCAATAGACCGAAAGTCGCCGCAGCGACATTGGCCGGCGTGAGCGTGGACTCGGTAGGGTTGAGGCCGCTGCGGCTGAGGTCGTACTTATAGGTGAGGACGTCGGTTCCCGTCGGCGAAGGTGGCGGCGGCGAGGAGGGTGGGGTCGGCGTGGGCATCACGGCGCCCGTGCCGCCACCGCCTGCGCAAGCGGCGAGCGCTACGCATGCCGCCAATCCAACAGCAAGACGTCGCGGTGTATGCATTGCAAACTCGCTACGCCGACGCCAGCGAATACGGGAGCGGCAGTTCAGTCGCATCGACGAGGGTACTGCTCGCCGCCCCACCAACCGCGTCCTCCGCTCCGGTCGTGCCCGCCCCCGTGCCCGCGGCCCCGGCGGTGCTCCCGGCGGTCGCGCTGCCGGTTTCCAGGGTGAGTACCGCCAGCGCTTCGAATTCCGCGCCGACCTCTGCCAGTTCCGTCAATCGGCCGCTGCGCCCGTCGGTCAGATGAACGGCTTGTCCGACCGCCCAAGTGCCTGCAGGCAAACGGAGGCGATGCAGCCGGCGTTTGATGCGCCCAAGATGTTGTGTTCGCGCAATGATTTCCTGGCCGGTAAAGCACCCCTTGGTGAAGCTGATGCCGTCGATCAGATCGAGATTGAGCATCTGCGCGACGAACATTTCACGCGTCGCCGCATAGATTTGCGGCAGTCCGGCGCGAATGTCGGCGAGCCGCCAGGCATGTTCCGCACGCGGCTCCTCCGTTGCCAAGCTCACGATGCCCTGCGCCGTGAGATCTTGCGCCGTGCCGATGACCCAATACCGGTTGGTCAGCGATGGCTGCCGGTCCGAACCGAGACGCGCTACTCCGATTCCGTCCCGCTCCACATAGGTGTGCGCCGCCTCCGGGACGGGCAGCCCATCGGCCGGGGACGCGTCGATTCCGTTTCGGCCGAACACCGCGAATTGGTCGCTGACATCCTCGATTCGCACCTTGGCGCGCAGCACGTACTTTCGCAGCCGCTCGACGGTGGGTAGAACGATCTCACGCGGCAGAATCGCCATGACCCCGCTGGAATGCGGCAGCAGATGCAGGACCGCGACGACGCGCCCCTGCGGCGTGGAAAAGGCCGCCAGCAGCGGCGCACCGACCGTCAAGCGGTTCGTGTCGTTCGACAACTGACCCTGCAGAAAGCTTAAGTTGTCCGGCCCGGAGAATCGCGCAAGGCCGAATTGAGACAGGCGCCCCAAGGAGGGGGCCGCATTGCCCGCGGGGGCTCTCGTGCCGCTGGTGTTGTTCATATCCCCATCAGATGGGTACGCGGACCCGGCTGTCAACCCCCGTCTGAAACGGTGCCTGTCGCAAATTCACCCCTGCCCGCGTGGTTATGCGCCCTCGTTTTCTGGCAAACTTTGGGGCGTGACTCGTCGCGAGATCTGCCGAACATGACCGAACAGGCGCATTGCGCCGGCAATCAGCCGGCGATCGACGGTGCTGCCGCCACTCCACAGACCAAGGGCATCAATCCGGGCGACCGACCACCGGTGGAGCGGACGGCTCGACCCCTTGAAATCGGCGGCCGGCAGGGACCGGAGCCTACGCGCTACGGGGACTGGGAGTTGCGGGGCCGCTGTATTGATTTCTAACCGCAAGGACGACGCCTGACCATGCCCGTACGCGCCCGGCCGCTTTCTCCGCATCTTGGCATCTACCGCTGGCAGATCGGCAATACACTGTCGATCTTGCATCGCCTGACCGGCATCGCGCTGGCGCTCGGGATCGTGGCGCTTTCCTATTGGCTGATTTCCTTGGCAGGCGGCGACGCTGCCTACGGTTCGGCCATCCGAGTGCTGTGGAGCCCGCTCGGAATCCTGTTCCTGGTCGGCTGGACCTTTTCCTTTCTTTATCATCTGCTGAACGGCGTGCGGCACCTTTTCTGGGATGCCGGTTACGGCTTCGAACGCACCCAGCGGCACTTGAGCGGTTGGATTGCGGTGGTGGGCGCGCTCGCGTTGACCCTGTGCGTTTGCGCGGTCGTCTGGCACGGGGCGCGGGCATGAGTTTGCGCAGCCCTTTGGGTCGGGTTCTCGGAACGGGGTCCGCCAAGGATGGTACTGGGCATTGGTGGGCTCAGCGGGTCACCGCCGTCGCCTTGATTCCTCTAACCCTGTGGTTCTTCCTTTCTCTGCTCTTGTTGCCGGCACTCGACTACGAGACGGTTCGTGTTTGGCTGGCGCAGCCGGTCAGCAGTCTCCTGGCCGTCCTGTCGATCGCCGTTTTGACGTATCACTCCTACCTGGGTACGACGGTCATCATCGAGGACTACGTGCACGGCGGGTCGGCCAAGGTGGTCTCGCTGATGTTGTTGCGGTTCCTCTATGTGCTCTTCGGCGGCGCGAGCATATTGGCGATTTTGCGCGTCGCGTTCGGATCATTGGCACCATGAGCGATTACAGATTTATCGACCATTCCTACGATGTGGTTGTCGTCGGCGCCGGCGGCGCGGGTCTCCGCGCCACATTCGGATTGGCCGAGGCGGGCCTTTCCACCGCCTGTCTGACCAAAGTCTTTCCGACGCGAAGCCACACGGTTGCGGCGCAAGGCGGCATATCGGCGGCGCTCGGCAATATGGGCGACGACGATTGGCGATGGCATATGTACGACACGGTCAAGGGATCGGACTGGCTCGGAGATCAGGACGCCATCGAATTCATGTGCAAGGAGGCGGCCGCGGCGGTCATCGAACTCGAGCATTACGGCGTACCATTCTCCCGCACCGAGGGTGGCAAGATCTATCAGCGCCCGTTCGGCGGCATGACCACGCATTTCGGCAAGGGCATCGCGCAGCGAACCTGCGCGGCGGCGGACCGCACCGGGCACGCCATGCTGCACACGCTGTATCAGCAATCGCTGAAACACGAGGCAAGTTTTTTCATTGAATACTTTGCGCTCGACCTGATTATGGAAGACGGCGAATGCCGGGGCGTGGTCGCTCTGGACATGTCGGACGGTTCGCTGCACCGCTTCCGCGCCCATCAGGTGATTCTCGCCACCGGCGGGTACGGCCGGGCGTGGTTCTCGTGCACATCGGCGCACACATGCACGGGAGATGGGGGCGGTATGGCGCTGCGCGCCGGACTGCCGCTTCAGGACATGGAATTCGTGCAGTTCCATCCGACCGGAATCTATGGCGCTGGATGCCTCATCACCGAGGGCTCGCGCGGCGAGGGCGGATATCTCACGAACTCGGCCGGAGAGCGATTCATGGAACGCTACGCGCCCAATGCAAAGGACTTGGCGTCCCGTGATGTGGTCAGCCGTGCCATGACCGTCGAGATTCGCGAGGGGCGCGGCGTCGGCAAGAACAAGGATCACATCCACCTGCATCTCGAACACTTGGGTCCCGCCGTGATCAAGGAGCGGTTGCCCGGCATCGCCGAGACCGCTCGGATCTTTGCGAACGTCGACGTCAACAAGGAACCGATTCCGGTGCTGCCCACAGTCCACTACAATATGGGAGGCATTCCCTGCAATTTTCACGGCGAAGTCGTCACGCGCGGGAGCGGCGATTCGGACGCGTTGGTGCCCGGCCTGATGGCGGTGGGCGAGGCGGCCTGCGTGTCCGTGCACGGCGCGAATCGGCTGGGTTCAAATTCACTGCTGGATCTGGTTGTCTTCGGGCGCGAGGCCGCACGGCATTGCGCTCGCGTAGTCAAGCCGGAGACTCCCCATCGGGCGCTCAAGTCCGATTCCTCCGACGCCGCGCTGGCGCGGCTCGATAAATTCCGCAATGCCAAGGGCTCGCGCCGCACCGCCGACATCCGCCTGGACATGCAGCGGGTCATGCAGAGCGATGCCGCGGTGTTCCGCTCCGGGGAGACGCTCGGCGACGGCAAACGAAAACTGGCCGACGTGTTCGCGTCGTTTGACGACGTGCAGGTGACGGACCGATCCTTGGTTTGGAACACCGACCTGATCGAAACCTTGGAACTCGACAATCTGCTCGGCCAGGCTGTGGCAACCATGCATTCCGCGGAAATTCGCCAAGAAAGCCGCGGTGCGCAGGCGCGCGAGGACTTCCCCAACCGCGACGACCAGAACTGGATGAAGCACACGCTGTGCTGGGTCGACGCCCACGGAAATACGACGTTCGATTACCGCCCGGTGCACTTGAATACCTTGACCGATGATGTCGAGTCCGTGCCGCCCAAGGCGCGAACCTACTAGGAGCCTGTCGGATTTGCGCTGACGTCGACGAGGTAGGCCGCGAAAGTCGCGCCTTTCGCGGCCGGCAACGAAGCTGATGTCCGAAAAAGCGCCGCAGGCGACTTTTTCCAATGAAATAAGGAGCGATCGATGGCTGAGTTTACCCTTCCCGCCAATTCCAAGTTTCGCAAGGAAGGCCGGGTATTCAAGGCGCCGCCGGGCACAAAGAGCGTGCGGGTGTTCAAGATCTATCGATTCGATCCCGACTCGACCGAGAATCCGCGTCTCGACAGTTACGAAGTGGATATGGACAACTGCGGACCCATGATCTTGGATGCTCTCATCAAGATCAAGAATGAGATCGACTCCACGTTGAGCTTTCGCCGCTCCTGCCGCGAAGGAATATGCGGCTCCTGCGCCATGAACATCGACGGCAAAAACGGTCTCGCGTGCATCAGCGCTTGCGCAGACGTGAAGAGGGACATCAAGATCTACCCGCTGCCGCACATGCCCGTCATCAAGGATCTGGTCCCGGATCTCACCAATTTCTACGCTCAGTACGCCTCGATCAAGCCCTGGCTGCAGACCCGAACGCCCGCACCGCCGGATGGGGAGCGGCTGCAGTCGAAGGAGGATCAGGAAAGGGTGGATCGTCCCTCGGCGTGCATTCTGTGCGCCTGCTGCTCGACGAGCTGCCCCAGCTATTGGTGGAACAGCGAGCGGTACTTGGGGCCGGCCGCGCTGTTGGCCGCCTACCGCTGGATCGTGGACAGCCGCGACGAGGCAACCGGGGAGCGCCTCGATCAGCTGGAGGATCCCTTCCGCCTGTATCGCTGCCACACCATCATGAACTGCACCGAGGCGTGCCCGAAGGATTTGAATCCCGCGAAAGCCATCGCCGAGATCAAACAGGTTATGGCACATCGCCGCCTTTTTTAATGCACAGCGAGATCGGCAAGCTGCGCTGGCGCTGCCGGCGGGGGATGCGAGAGTTGGACGTGCTCCTCACCCGTTATGTCGACGAGGAGTACCGTACTGCGACTCCCGAGCAACAGGAGGCGTTCCAGCGGCTGCTTGATATACAAGATCCGCTGATGCACGCCTATTTCCTGGGACGGGAAACGCCGCCCGATGCCGCGCTTGCGACCCTGATAGCGCGCATTACCGCCGCTGCCCAGAACGGCCGTTGACGCCCCCTACGGCTGGTAGAATCGGAATTGTGCGCAAAGTCACGGTTACTGTTAAAAGCCCCCCCAAATTGTCGAACTTTTCCCGATGCAGTCGGTCTATTGCGACAGGCTGGTTGAGAGCTATGCCGGGCTGGGGTCACGCATGAGCGTCGAGGAGAGTGACCTCAAACTGGTCGAAAAAGTCCAGCGCGGCGAGCGCGCTGCGTTTGATTTGTTGGTCCTGCGATACCAGCACAAGGTGCTGAAGCTGATCATGCGTTACGTGCACGATGCAACCGAGGCTGAGGACATCGCACAGGAGGCGTTTGTAAAAGCGTACCGTGCTTTGCAATCGTTTCGCGGCGATAGCGCTTTCTATACCTGGCTGTATAGAATCGCCATCAACACCGCGAAGAACGCCCTCGTGGCAACTAAACGCCGGCCCATGGACTATGATCTGGACCTGCAAGACCCGGAGCAATACGAATTGCACGGGCGTTTGGCCGAGGCCGAAACGCCCGAGGCCCTGCTGCTGACGGATGAGATCCGCGACACCGTTAACCGGGCCATCGAAAACCTGCCGGAAGATCTGCGAACCGCCATCGTTCTGCGCGAGTTGGAAGGTTTGAGCTACGAAGATATCGCGCAAACGATGGATTGCCCGGTCGGAACGGTGCGCTCACGAATTTTTCGTGCGCGCGAGGCGATAGACAAGAAGCTACGACCCATATTCGACGGCGGCCTTGGTCGGCCTGAGGACACATGAGCGAACAAATTCGTGAACAAGTTTCGGCGTTTCTCGATGGGGAACTGCCTAATTCGGAAACCGAGTTGTTGCTGAAGCGACTGACGCGCGACCCGGAATTGCGGGAAAGCTTCGGACGTTACGCCCTCATCGGCGAAAGCGTGCGTGGGGGCACCCATGCGCGGCTGACGCAGGGCTTCCCGGGGCGGGTAAACCGCGCCATCGACGGCGAGCCTCTGGTCGCAGACCCGGCGACCGTTCGCGGACGGTCGGCCGTTTGGTGGCGACCGTTTGCCGGTGCAGCCGTGGCCGCCGGCGTGGCCGCCATCGCAGTGGTCGCTCTGCAACAGCGTGCGATTGCTCCGACTATACGAGCGGCGCTACCCGTGACCGTCCCGAATTCCGCGACGCTCCCGAACGGCGGTTCCGCCCCGTACACACGAGTGGCCGTGAACGAGGGCGCCGGCCCACCGCGGGAGGCGCTG
>Ga0179587_10000549_pt1 | contig 15593 bp, 26 predicted proteins | sample CZODoug2_1_08_16_FD_185932 | JGI IMG/M metagenome (GOLD analysis project Ga0179587, IMG submission 185932) | Vadose zone soil fungal communities from Angelo Coast Range Reserve, California, USA - CZODoug2_1_08_16fungal | ecosystem: Environmental > Terrestrial > Soil > Vadose zone | place: USA...
AGGAATCAGTATGACTCAAGAACATTATAACATGTACGGACAGCAAACTGCAATTTCTGACCAAAATGAGTTGATGAGATTACGAGCCGAACTCGACCAGGCACATGCAGAAATCGCTCGACTCCGTGCAAATTTTCAGCATACCGTTGAGCAGTCTAATGCAGAGCGTGATGAGGCTTTGCAAAAGCTTATTGATACTGAGAACAGAAACGTCTGGTTAGAAGAACAGAACCTAACACTAACAGCTAGCAAGGAATACCTATCTAAAGATCTGGAATGGCTATTAGATGTCCTCAAAAACAATACCATTGAACCTGCAAAGAAAACTGTCCTCCAAATTCTCTATCCCTTTGCGAAATCAGGGGAATGGTTCTCCATATCCATAAAAAAATTAGCTTGGGAAGTGGGCGTATGGAGAGGAACATTTAGCTCACATCTACATGCATTAGGAGACTTGGGACACATAGAAGTAGAGGGGGGCACGTGGTTTACAGGAGAATACGATAAAAAGGGAAACCCTATATACAAGACTGAAGTAACCATCAGGTTCTCAGAAGAGTTACTTCACTTCCCTGGTGAAATACGGATAGAAAAAGAGGATGACCGCAAGAACAACGGCAAGGGCAAAGCAGCTCGTAAACCCAAGAAATGTAAGTGTGGAAGCTTGGCAGTTGAGGAGCTTGACGCATACCGATGTAAAGATTGTGGACACCAATGGGAAGAAGGACAGCCGAAGGATGCTAATGCTGGTGTGAAAATAACGCCGTGGGATTATAGTCCTGCGCTAGAAGAAGACGCCGCCGAGTTGGCTCTTGCTAAGGAGTTCGAAGACCAGGCCGCGCCGCCAGTAATTGAACCTCCAGCGCCCGAATGGGAAGATGTATTCTCACCACCAGTGCAGCCCCCAGTATCACACGGAACTTGTATCGTCTGTAGCAGACCCAAGATAATGCAAAATATGGCAGGCCATTGGATATGTGAAACTGATCATACATTGGAGGAATGATGATGTGGAAAGATCCGAGGACGCCCGTCAGTGTCACGCAGGTCGGCAAATTCCGCGTGACGATCTATGACCAGGCGATCTATGATGCCTCACTAAGGGAATATGACGAACCTGATAGACCAACTGGTAAGTCCAACACAGTGTCTCAATTTTTAAAGCAGAAACCAGCAGCTCGTTGGAACTGGACTAAGAAGCTTGAACAGCCAATAGGAGGAATAGCACGATGAAAACCAATCACGCGGTACTCTCATCCACTGGAATGTTTATTTCACAGAGGGTTCAAACAAGTACCGATTCACTGACTAGCGTCATGCAGACAGCATTGGACAATGGCATAACCCACGTATGGACAAATGTGGGCTTTCCGGCGCTTCGCACTGAGAAGGGGAAATGCACCGTTGATGGGTGGGATCTACTTGTTCAGCACAAGGGCACTAACTTGAAATCTGTGACTGGATGGATACCCGGTAAAGATCAGGTCCAAGTCATTTTTGTACGTAACTCGCGATGGGCTCAAGGCCGCGATAAAAATATCTGGGGGAAGGTTTGTACCCCTGCACAGCTGCTCTCTACTGTGGGTAACCTTGAAAAGAAACTAGAGGTTCCCGTAAGTGCTAGTCCGGGTGGTACAGGATGGAAGCTACTCTCAAAGTTCCATCCTGAGTGGGTCAAGAACGTGCCTACAGTAGACCTGATGAAGATGCATATGTTTGCTGGTATCAAGGGTGCTGCTCACGATCTGGTGTTTCAAAATCCGCTGACTGAGGGGAAATACCTCCACAAGGTCGACCGCAATAGTGCCTATCTCTACTCTGCTACCTTTGACCTCTTCTATGGAGTAGGCAATCCCTCCCATGATCCCGACGGGAGCAAGTGCGATGGAAAGAGTCCAGGCATATGGGAGTGTGAGGTCTATCCTACGAATGAGCAGCTGCCAGACTACCCAGCTGGTAAGTACTGGTTGGCAACCCCTATCATTAACCTCATGCGCTACCTCAAATACGAGGTTGAGATACTGAATGGAAACTATTGGCCTAAGAGGACGGCGCATCAATCTTTATCTAAATGGGCTACCTTCCTATGGGAATGCCGTCAATTCTTCCCGCCGGATAGTTCTGAGAGGCAAGCAGTTAAACAGATAGCTATTGGTACAGTCGGACTCGCGTCATACGGGGGATATGAGGAGGATGAGGATACCGATAAGCGCAGGCCAGATATTAAGTGTATGACGGTGGCCCGGACCTATGAGCTGATGATGCACTCTATCCTCAAATTTAGAAGATTGACAGGACTATCACCGCACATGTGTTATATGGACGCCCTCTACTATGTGTCTAATAGCCCCTCACGTGACTTCCTTGCGCCCTTGCTTACCAGAACAGTCAAAGGCGTGACAAAGAGTACTGAGAAGGATTTAGGGGGTTTTAAGTATGAGGGATACATAGAAATCACGCCAGAGGTAAAGGACATTCTAAACAATAGGCGTATTGAAGGTGGTGGTGTGCTAGAACCTCTCAACACGATTGGGTGGAGGAAGTAATGGCTGTTAACTGTGATTTGGCCCGCCTCGTTAAGAACATCTCCAGACCGAGGGATACTCGTGAGGAAGTTATAGCTTATTATCAGGCACGTTACCCTGGATATCAAAAGACAAAAAACGGAGACCTGGCGCGTGACTCAAAGGGCAATCCTAAATTTCTGTGGAAGGAGAAAATTGTAGAGGCCTTGCTTAATAATGTCACTGACAAGAAGGGCAACCCTTACAAGAGGACTACGCTCACCAGACGGTTTCAGACGGGTCGTGAGTCTACTACAAAAGTACAACCCCATCAGCAAAAGGAGTATCGAACACTCGGTGCGAAACTACCCTACATTCCCCCTGAAGAGGGGATAGGGATCACTGGCCAGCTTTGTATGCACTATGCGGATGATCCGTGTGAAGACCGCCAATTCGATATCCAGATGGTAGGAGAAGATTTTGACTTCTTCCTGCAGAGCTACGAGCTGCAGAGCATAGTCAACGTCTACATGTTTTACCCTGCTGATTACGGAATGAGAGATAATCCTCTTGAAATCCCAGCACTGTGGGCATGTGAATGCCCTGGTAACCAGGATTGCCAATGGGAGAATATCCAAGTGACACCAATTGAGGAAGGGGAAGTAGAGTCTAAGCAGGAACCCAACAAGGGCTATGGATCAAAGTCAGGAGGTTCTAGGCCAAGACGTTCTAAGGAGAAATCTCCTAAGAAACCTAGGAGCCCTAAAACATTTGAACGAGGCCCTACATTAACGCCTGATCAGGTTACTGATTTGAGAAATAGATAGATACTACTGAACCGTGAATGGTGTTTGATGGGCTCCCATATAGACTATGATAGGGGTCCATCCCCGTACCTCTATTTTCATTTCCCCACCAGATTCGTTCCCCATCGGATCATCAACAGTGCATACCATCCAATCGTCAGCTAAAGGGGCAAAATGAGAACAACGAAACTCAACCTTGCGACATTGCACAATAGCGGTGATGAGATTGTTGTCCAGTAACCAATTGAGTGCTGCATATGCGTCTACAGGAGGATTAGCTGGTGGTGCTGAAATGGGAGCGGGGATAAGCATACTTGGTACTGTTGGCAGCCCCACATCGGTCTCGTTATTGTGAAAATTATTACTCATTACTTTCTCCTGAGTAGCCCCTTTTTATTGAGAGTCTTATAGGCAATCCGTTTTGCTACTTTAGCTGACTTACCTTTCTTTTCATATTCACGTTCTATTTTACGCTCTAACCATTTAGGCATCGTTCCATCCATCCTTTACATGTCTTTTACGTTTCCTTAGCTTAGCAGTGCTACCTCTCCCCTGACTTGACCAAATTTTATTGGCTTGTTTATGATGTACCTGTCTTACTTTTGCCTTTTTGCTTAGGGGCTTTCTTCTTAGGCTTTTCATTCTCATCCTCTTGGAGCACATAGATTAGCTTTTTAGGCGGCTTGTTGTTAGATGGTTTCTTTTTAGGTAGTGGCATATTTCCTCACATTACAATCCACTTGATGAGTTCCTGACTCAATACTTGTACTCTGTAAAGAGCATGAAGCTCATCAAAGCTATTGTTGTATTCATCAGAACTTAATTCTGTAAAATCTTTCATAGCTTCCTGCCAATCTTTTCGTATATCCTTTACCGTCTTGTCTTGAACATATTTACTAACTTTTGTTTGTGGCATTGCCATTTTCTCCATTTCCATTTCCGTTACCGTTCTTTTTGTAAAATCCCCAGTTGATCCCGAGGACACCCGCCGAGTACAACAGCCCTAGGCCTATAAAAGTCCCTGTCTGCTGTGGTATTGGCTTATTTGCAATAGTATCGTATACCGCCATAACAATCGCTGCTGTCTGACATTCGAGCAGAAAGACGGCGGCACAGACCACTGATACTCTTTTCGTGGTATCTTGAGTACTCATTCTTCTTCTGTTTCAGGAATTTCTATAGGTATAAAGTTTTTCTTGCTTCGATCACACTCTTTGCAGTCACCTATAGTCCTAGCATCAATAAGTGCAAAAGCAAGGTAAATGTAAGCAACGCCGATAATTAGCAAGACAAAGTTTGAAAACTTGAATGTGTATACTTTTGCCATGATTTCCTCTCTATTTGGATAATTCTATCCACCTGTATAAACTTACCATAATCCGAAACAGAGACTTCTACCACGTCAAGATGATGCACGATATTGTTAGCACGAAGATACCTTCTATCACCTTTTGAGCAGTAGATGCTTCTGTTCATATTGTCTGTGCCTCTAGAAGCTGTGGCATCATTGAATTAAGATCACTAAAGAACTTCTTCCACTGCTCTTTCATGGTCTCCCTGATGTACTGCATAGCCCATTCACGACCTGCTACAGCTTTTGCTTTCGCCTCATCGCGATGACTGTACACATGCTCCATTTTTGCTAGGAAATCGTCTGCATGAACAATATCACGCGGATTGCATGTCATGCCGTAGAGAACGATTCTGTGATCAATATCACCGCCTGATTTGACCAGATACCCACGCTCTTCGCTCTCGCCCACAATCTCAGTAAAGGCCGTGTTATTTGGCACTATGACGGGTAACTGGGTACACATGGCTTCCGTAGTACTTAGACCCCAGCCCTCGCCTGTAGAGGCACTGAGAAGCACGTCAGCGGCGTTGTAGACACGATTAAGGAACTCTCTTGAGTAGCCTTGCAGGGCGTTGTAGTCCTCATGGGTGAAGATTATTTCAGGATTATCCAGAGATGACCCCATTCCAAGCGTGTGACTTGCTATAAAGAGATTTCCACCAAGATCATCCTTTTGGCAATGCATGTAAAGCGTGCTGTTTCGGTAACTCTGGTGGAACTCATGGAATATCGCCATCAAACGAATAAGGTCTTTTCGCCCTTGATTGCGGTTAACACTTACACACAGAAATGTATCATCGTTCTCAATCTTGAAGATCTCACGACGTGCGGCCCGTCTTTCTTCTTCCGATAGAGGGTAGAAGACATTAGGTTCTGTGGGTAGGTACATCACATTGACCAATCCTGCGAACTCAGGCCGAAGACCTTCAATCACCTGCTTCCCATGCTTTGTGTACACAATTTTTGCATTGCAATAAGCAAGAGCCTCAAATGTTGCGGACGGTATGAGGTCACAATCAACGGCATAATATCCCGCAACAAAAACCCTGCGACCTTTTTGTCTCTCTTCTATGATTGCCTGGAATACAGGAATGTCACGCCCAAAATCTGTTGAGCAAAAGAAAATGTCGTAGTCGCTCTCGTGGATATGTTTGATAGCCGTTTTCGTGGCGTTTACATCGTCACCTTCGACAAGAGGCACTATAGTGTAAGGAAAGACATTCTTGTCATAAGACACCACTGAAAGATGATTAATAGGCACAACTTCTACTTCATGCCCGTCCTCTTGCAGTGCATCGATGATCAACCGTGAAACCTGTGCAAGTCCCGTAACAACCACGGGACTCTCTCCATAGAATAAGATCTTCATGCAATGCTACTCCTGAGTGGGGAATGACCCCCACTCGACTAAAATTTATTCTTTGACCCAGAGAGACTGAGTGTCATCGAACACAAACTTGGCACCAGCCAGACCAGAGATGGTCACCGCTGTGGAACCGGATGCCACGATCAAACCAGAGTTGATGATGATGGTAGAGGCACCAGCTGCATTCTCGTTGATGATATGGAGTTCCTGACCACCCACGGCTCCCGTAGTAGTTAGACTGGCTGCGGTCACCACGCCGCCAGTAGTTTGTGCCACCTTTGCAACCTTTGTGAGCACTGTGATCACGCCAGCTGTGGTGGCGATGGTTTGTACTGCGGACGTTCCACCTGTGATTTTGTCTGCTGAGAGTCCGCCAGTAATAGTTGCTCCGTTTGTAGTGATGCTGAGTCCACCCGCTGTTATTGTTGCGCCGCCAGCCGTGATGCTCAAACCAGAGGCAAGAGTCAACGAGCTTGCAAAGCTAACAGTGCCACCTAGAATGGAGCCAGTGACACTCAAATTCGATGAAACAACAAGGGAACCTGCTACAACTAGTGAGCCTTGTGTGCCATTTTGAACATCTTTAGTGATAGAAACTGGGCCCGTGATAGAAACTAATGCCGGGTCAGTAAAAACAGTTAAAGACATAATATTTACCTCATTTCATTTATAGAACTATGGAAACATAGTATAAGCGATAACATGTGCTTTTATATGCTTATTAGCACAAAGCGCAATAACAATAAGAATAAACCCAACAAAGAACAACATGCAAGACATATGGAATTCTGGTATCTTCATCACGTGTTCTTTGCCTATTAGCAACATATTGACCTCCCTTGCTATTTCCCTATGACAATGGTGATGCCATTATTGGCACCTGCATCACCACCATTAGCGCCTATAGCATCCACTGCATGTGAAATATACCCCGCTGTTGTATGTGGGGCATAGGCAACAGTATTTGTTGTCCCTACACCGCCACCACTCCCCCAATTTACTTCATTGTAATTTTGAGCGGCACCTCCACTATCGAAACGGACGCCACCACATCCACCATTGAATATCCACATAAAAGTAGTGAACGGCTTCTTTAGCGACACCATGTTCTTGCCAGCACCTTGAAACATTGCGTTCTCTTCGACTACAACAACTTTGACAGGCCCGTCTAGCACCTCATTAACGGTCATAGATCCTGACGTACTTCCATTAACCGTCTGTGATGTTCCCACGATTTTCAAAATGGCGTTTACGAGATCTGCCTGCATCTTCAACGCACCTGTATGGTCAAGCAGTTGAATGAGATCCAATCCCGTGATGCCAAACAATTGCACGTTATTGCTTGCATCAACCTGCATGACGGTGCGCGCTGCATCTGTACTATCTTCCCATTGGAGAGCAACGGCATTTTCTACGATAATTCCCCCATCCAAGGAAGAAGCTCCCGTTACCTGCAAGGTTCCACCAACGGTCTCATTATTTGTCACACTTGCGCTATTGAGTGTAGCTAGCCCGCTAGTTGACGCAGTGCTCATTGAGGTAGCACCTGTTACTCCTAGCGTCCCGCCCACAGTAGCGTTATTTGTCACTGAGAGGCTATTCAGAGTAGCTAGCCCGCTTGTAAGCAGTGTAGACAGGCTTGTATTGCCCACAGCGGTAAGCACCTGATCAACTGTCATGTTTCCAAGAGCCTCGGTAGTCAGGTTAGTATTCCCCAACTTCACCACACTCGCTGCGCCCGGATCTGTCTTAAAGATCTGGGTCAAGACGCCGCCGATCCACTGCAAGACTTCAACCAGCCCCTGGTTCTGAATAATGATATTTGAGCCAGGGCTCCCCGCTACAGTAGCTTCACCTACCTGCGTGCCTGATATGTTGTTGTCATTCTGCCAAGTTGTTGATCCACCCATAGCTGTACTCACTGTGTTAGGTATGTAGGACGTATGTTGAATAGGCATTGGGTATGTGCCTAATATCGTTTCGTTTGGCTGGTATGCCTCAATGTTTACCTGTGATATCGGGTTCGTGTTTCCAAGCAAGGTCACCTTTTGTGACCATTTCACAATTGAAACTGGCGTTGGCAGCGTAAATTTATCTATTGTCCATGCAGCAAGGTATCTTACATCACCATTCGAGAAAACCAGATTTAGACCAACATTCGATTCATTGAATGCCAGGAACTTCCCATTGAGAGACAGGTTGGTATTAAATTGTCCTGATGCTGCACTATTTGGATCAAATGTTGCTGCTTCGTACATGACGCTCCTATGCTGCGAACAATGGCGCTAATTGTGAGATGGTACTTGTAGCACCTTGCACGGCCCCACTAAAGTCAATAAAACGGTCAAGAACCTTGAATAATAGAAACAAGCCAAGTCCAATACAAACAAGACGCAATACGAGAGCTACCAAATCATTGACGATATTGTCACCAAATCCAACTAGCCAACTAACCGGATCAGTGAAGGATACCGGACCTACGGAATCCGTTTGTGCTTGCACATCGAACGGATTGCTGACTGTCATCACATTGTCAAAAGTTTGCAGAGCAGTTGCTACGCTGGCATTTGATGCAAGGCTGTATGTCTGCTTAGCTGCTTTGACCTGAGTAACTACCGTGTTCACTGCCTTGTTTATGACTGGCAACTTCCCAGCATTGTTGTTCGCCCAAATGAAACTCACACCGTTTCCAGGCTTAAATGTGACATAGGTGACAACTGAGTTCCCCACATTCTGATACCAGTTATAGTCACTGGTGAACACACTCCCATCGACATTGACGCGCTCCACCACGCCCACATGCCCAAATTCAGACTCGACGCCTTGGCCTGCATTCCCCTGCAAACAGATAATGCTAGGCACTCCACGTGGTGGAGCAGATGCTGTCATCCACCCAGCTGCACGCGCCTCACTCAACCATTCGTAAGCGTTACCAGTCATCGGCACCCATATACCTGTCATTGCGTGGTATCGTTGGCTGGCCCAATAGGTACATTGGTTACTAAAGCTTTGGGCAAAGACGTTATATGATCCTGCTTGCATATCACGCTCCTGCCAATAAAGGCGCTAGCTTCGACACTGTACTTGTGGCACCTTGCACCGCACCGGATATATTTACAAAATGATCTGCAACTTTGTAGAGTACATATACCCCTAATGCTAAAAAGATGAGACGCAACACGATAGCCACGATATCATCAACAATATTTGAACCTACCGTTCCTAACCACCTGACAGGATCGGTGAAGCTCACACCTAGGATGTTGTCCTGTATCCCGCTCGTATCAAAATCAAAAGGATTAGTAACACTAAGTGCACTATCAAAACCTTGTAAAGCAGTTGCAATGTTGGCATTAGATGTAAGACTCCATGCATTCTTGACGGTACTTGCTGTATTCACTGCTATAGCTCCACCTAAAGCTATAGCTTGTAGGGATGTGGCGTTCTGCTGATCTCCCTGTACCGCCGCTGTTACTACTGGCAAGTATCGTTTGTAGCTTCCATCCCAGCTACTTCCACACACTGCCGGATCATAACTTTGCCATGGGCAAAAGTTCCTTCCTCCATTTGAGAGAGACCAAGCGTACCGGAATGAGAACGCAGGATCTTTAGCTTGAGCACTGGTAACGTTTGGGTGTACTGCCAAGTAGATTTGGAGTATTCCCGTTGCTCCAATCGAGTTGACTACCGATGTATCAAGCCCTGACTCAGCTTCTGCAATGGCAAGGATAGTTATAAGAGACTGACCTTGAAAGCCAGCTGCTTGTGCGTATCCTATTGCCTGTTGCAGAGTGATCTTAGCCATTGCATTTCCTTAAGCGTTATTTACATCAAAAGCTGATACATAGCCCGTCTTGCCGTTGTAGGTCACCGGATACCACAGATTTGTTCCATTCGCGCTACCTGGAAGATTTGATGTTCCCTGGATAGCCTTGCCTGTAAGTTGGACCTGTGAGCCGAAAGCGATAGTCCCTATTTGATCGTTCCCTGCTCCAGCTGCGGACCGAATTGGAACGCCTGTAAACTTTGCGTCATAAGTAGCTACTGTAGGAATACTTCCCTTTGTCCGAATATTTGCAAGGTTTCCGTGTGCCACCGGACTCGGGACGGTAGGTGTGCTAGCTACAGGACTCACCACTGCTGGTGTTGTGTTCACTGGACTCGGCGGCGTTGATACAGATGGAGGCGTTACTGTCTGCGCAGTCGTTGCCACGATCGGCGTTGTCACCGATGAGTCACCTGGGCCGCTCTGATGTGGGACATACTGCGGTACATAAATGCTCGTCTGCGGTATCACCGTAGCAGTAGGAGCCGCCGCGCCACTCACCCCGCTCCCTGTAATCCCTGCATTCTGAGATGAGCTAGGGCCATACTTCACAAGGAAGTAAATCACCAGTGCTATCCCAACCAAGAACGTTACCAGTAGAGCAGGTGAGTGCAGTATCAGCTTGAAAAGGTCCTTTGCCCCCGCGCCGTGTTCAGGTTCCATCTACCAGCCCTCCATAAACACCCTTGGCAGGTGCCACTCCAATAAACTCACGATTAGTCGAATAGATGAGCTGGGTATGTCCGTGCGCCGTACCTGCCACAAGCGTTGTTGGCACCTGCACACCTTCATAGATGGAAGTACCAAATGGTGCTCTATCAGGAGTGACAAAACCTTTATGATGCCAAGCCCACGGGTTTTGTAATTGGAACGCAGGTTGATAGTAGGGAGCCCCTGTCATTCTCCTTATCGATGTAAGTATTTTTTGATAGTTGGACATAATGCCCTCCTATTGTGGGTAGTTCGCAAATTGACCAGCTGCATTCCTGCCAGTAGAAGTCAAGATCAAACTGCCAACATTAGAGCCAGCTGCGTTCAATATCTTCGTAGTACCTGCATAGTACGCCACTGCGATTAAAAACAAACTTAACCAGAATATATAAGTAAGTGCTTTATCCATTAGAAATTACCCCCTGAGAGGATTGAAACTACTTGATCAGCATGTGTAACCAATAATAATAATGTGAGCATCCAAGCGGTATAGTAGACAATAACTTGGCCCGCCTTGGTTCTCGAAAAGACATAGAGCAGGATAAACATGAGTATCCAGGCCATGAGCCAGCCCATGATGCTACCCATTGTATTGGACCCCTGTGAACTCTTTCATTCCCGCCGTGATTGGCGCTGATTCACCACCACCACCTTGCCCAGATCCGGTATCAGGTGCGCCACCTGGTTGGATCTTGGCATCACCAATAAGCGATAACCACAACCATTGCGCCCGTGTCATACCGTTAACAGGCAAGAGCAGGAAGAAGAAAATGAGCAGGATAGCGATAGGCAAGAAGATGCTCCCAGGCGTGCTGACAGACTCAAGTGTCCCTGCTACATTCCCTACAGCATCTTGCACACGATCAACAGTTTTAGACGCCGCTTGACCCACGCTAGAGCCAACCTGAGCACCTGTCTGCGCGATCGTGGTAGCAGTACGGATAGTTTTTAGCTCTGCCTTGCGCCGTGCCGCTTCCTCTTCCTTGCGTTGCTTGGCCTCATTAATTTCTTCCTGCAATTTAGCCTTGACAGCGTCTGATGTGGCGTTCTTCTTCGCTTCCTCAAGACGGTTAATGTGAGCCTGCGTCTTCAGCTCAGCTTGCTTCAACCGTTCAGCATTGATTTTGTCCTCTGTGGACATGCGCGAGTCTAGGCTATCGTCCTGTAGAGCCTCATCTTCTAGGTAGTTCTCATCCTCAACTTTAGTGGCTATCTTTGCCATATTTACATCGCGTGCCGTGCTCATCCTGTTTTCTCCATATCCTGAGCATCAATGAGAGAACCTAGAATAGATCCAGGCCTCCCACTGATACCCGCGCCTATAAACATGACGCCTAGTATTATAGCTACGAATAGCCGTAAAGTTGACGATACATCATTAGACATCAGATGATTTTCAAACCTTGCTTGTTCATAGAAACTAAGAATGTCTCAACACGTGGTGTGATGCTGTTAGCACTTGTGACGGTACCAACCTGATAGGAATGATTGGTGCTCACAAACCCGCCTTGTGGTTCCATATTGAGCACCTGCGTGCCGTGCCTATTCTCAGGATTAGTAACACCCCTAGAAGGTGCGTCCACCCAACAAATGACGCCCAAGTCTGGATCTTGCCCGTGGGGTATTCTCCAGAGCCTGTCAAAGTAGTCCCAAATCGGCACGTTGTTCCCATCGTTGTAGCCATAGAAGTAGTTCTGACCGGATGCATCAGGCCCGATGGCAAACGCTGTCAAGTTACTCCATGCGCTAAGGAAAGTATTGGACTGTTGGCCATCGATGATAATACTGACCATATACCAGTGTTCGAGCAGCGTTGTGATCTGCTTGCGCTGCCACGTCTGCCCCTGGTTAAAAGGCGTCAAAGGGGGCTCCCAATAATACTGAACCGTTGGTTCCACATCTAAATTCAGCGTGAAGGGAACATTTGTCCGCATCGAAGACCCGTCAAGGTAGACGGCCTCAACTGATACCGTGCTGGTATTCGATACACTGATAGCCGCTGTGCCGTTACCATTGGTGCCATTGATAGGATTGATCAGGGGATCAGGACCCATCAGGGTAGCACAGGTAAGTTTGAGCTGTGGGGTATTTCCAACGGTGTTAGCAGGGAGCAGTCCAGGGACCGTATCCTCACCAATTGGGTTTAGCCTGAGCAGGAACTTGCCTGTAAGTGTGTACTGCACACCAGGTGTCAAAGTCGAGAGCACACCTGCGAGCTGATTAGCAATCGCGTTGTCATTGTTTCCGCCGAGTACAATCTGCTGGGAGCCTCTTACCATACCTTGCAGGATATCGAGCTGCTTCAAAAAGTATGGATGCGTGTTGATTTGCGTGTTTCCGTAGTCGAGCTTGATTTGAGAAAAAAGGTTCCAAGGAAAAGCAGCGTTCTCAGCATAAGACGCTGAACCTGAACTTGCAGGTGTAAACACGATAGAGAAAGTGATTAAGAACGCTTTGATATAAGCACTGCCAAGTGTAGGCAGGTCAAAGTACAGTGTCTGGTTCTGGACAAAAGTAGCGAACTGTCCGTTACCACCAGTAACAGGAAGGTAAGCTTCTCTCTCCATTGATTGCTGCATGAACATGTGGTTAGCGGCTTTAATAGCGGCTACCTGTTGAGCAGCACTTTGTTGTGCGCTAGATGCAACCATGATAGCCCTCCTTAGTAGTTAGTGGCATGAGCCCCAACCCAACCAGCTGCGTTTGCCACAGGGGCACCAACCGCAGGAACATTCACCGCTTGAGTCCGCAAGACATGCAGAATTGCGAACAAGACCACAAGTCCAACCGCAAGTCCAACACTTCCCCAGAACATTTTTTCAACAAAATGAGTAAAATGTGTCATAAATTTACCTCATATTTAAAAATTCTTGTATATTACGATAATAAGCCGGTTCACCTCGCCCGTTGACATGTTGATAGTGAAAGCCATAATTGTCCACAGGTTGAGGGATCTTTTCACCTTTCAGCATTTCAGAACGGATATACTTGTTATAGGTACCCTCCATATAGAAACCTAGGCGGTGCGTAGCCTGCTCGATTGCATCGCTAGGTATCTTCCCCAGCTTCTGAGTCTCAGTGATACAAGTGACAGGCTTGGTTCTCCCTGCTCTCTGAATAATTGCATAGACATCGGAATAGTTTCCAACCCCCTTATATTTCAGTGCATATAATTCGTTAATCCAGAGTAAAGCAGGTGGACTATTGAATACCATCCACAGCCACTTTTCCACCTCATCAGGGTAGATTAATAACGGTTGCCACACCTGATACGTCTGCTTGGGTCTTATCCTGTTTGGTGCCTGATTAGATTGCACAATATTCGGATACGTATCAAAGTCCCCGTCATGCTTTGTATCCAGAACATAATGCTGTGTCTCTGGATAGAGCCGTGCTATACTCCTGTCTAGCAATTTCGCCGCTGTGGTTTTCCCTGACCCCGATGTTCCCATCAGGAGCCACTTGTCCCCCGCTTTGACCTTCAAGGCTGAATCTGATGTTTGTAACGTGCGTGTTGTCAGCTGAGAGTGTGATTGTGGCATAAGGCAAAACCTTTCCCAGGGTTGGCACTGTCCTTTCTATAGATGGGTACATGGTAGCCACCAGGTGCTCAAGAGGATCTGCTTTCTTCGGTGGCCGAAAGACTTTAGCCACATCTCCGAAGCGTTTCTCCCCTTGAGTGATAAGCCACCGGACACCAGCCATAACAGAGAGCCGCTTAGGTGTTGAAAGCCCATGATAGTAGCCTAGTCCGTAATCCCTGATGGCCTGGACAAAGCGCAAAAGACTTTCATCCGTCAGGCTGTTTACTCTGTCTAGTGCCTCTTGGATATCAGGTGGAAGCTTGACGTTTGTCTTTCCAAGGACATCTCTCATCTGGCGCAGTAGATCAGCTATGCACTCGTCTGTCAGCTCGTATTCCTCTGGTTCATATCCAGGATGCTGTTTAACCTGACTAATCGAGATTTTCACGGGCTCTCCTCTTCTTTGGCTTAGGCGGGACCTTCTTCATTTCCTCCACCGTTGCCATGATCCTTGGCACAAACATCGCCCCCACGCTCACATAGTCCTCTCCATTGATGATGTTTCGCACCGCCTCAGCTGCTTGGGCATTTCTCATCCCGCGCCGGATCATGATATTGGCCATAGCTTCAGCTTCGAAGTCTGTGATGTTTCCCCAGATATCCCCCATCGCAGGCTGCTGTGTTTTCCACCGGATGTACTTGTCATAGTATTCACCGTAGGATTGCAGAGCACTCATAAGCGGCTTCTTGTACTCTTCAGCTTCCTTCTCAGTCAGGACCGTCTTCTTTTTGAAGATAGCCTTTTTGATGGTAGCCGCCGCATCAATGGCTTGCTCTTTGCGAGGACGCCCCACAGGACGCTTAACAGGCATCTCAGGAATTGGATCGGCCCGCTCTAGCCCGCTTGTACGCCCTGCAACTTGATCACCTCGGTTTGAAGCGCCACCACCATCGTACTGAGATCGTCCGTAGTTCTGTCCGCTTCGTTTAGCGCTGCCTTGAGAGCTTCGATCAGGACCTCTAACATCTTCTGTGTTTCTGCTAGCTTTTCCTGTGTCTGCTCCAACGTCTTGGCTATTTGATCCGAACGGAGCATCTGAGCTTCCACTGCTTTGGCTAGTGCCTGGACTTCTCTGGTTTCCGCCGAGTTTTCGCTCATTGCGTAGTTTCTCCCGTAAGGCTTGCGCCTCTTCTTGAGTGGTTTTCTGCTCATTCATTTAGGCCACCGTACTATCCGTACATCGAATGAAAATAGGTACAGGCGTGGTTATGCCTGATGCGTAGATTTTCATTCCAGGTTTAAAAGATATGTTTGTCCAGGTATACTGGCTCACTGCAAGAGTGCCCATATCTTCCAATGTGAGGGTAAGTCCACCACTGTTGGCAGTCCACAAGAGGATATGATAGCGATCCCTGTAATTGATCACATAAGGAGCTGTGGAGCTGATGTTATGGACATCCTCAAGGTTTTCACGACCCTTGACTGTTTCATGTATATCCTT
>Ga0179587_10000550_pt1 | contig 15581 bp, 14 predicted proteins | sample CZODoug2_1_08_16_FD_185932 | JGI IMG/M metagenome (GOLD analysis project Ga0179587, IMG submission 185932) | Vadose zone soil fungal communities from Angelo Coast Range Reserve, California, USA - CZODoug2_1_08_16fungal | ecosystem: Environmental > Terrestrial > Soil > Vadose zone | place: USA...
TGCGCCAGAGGGCGAATGCCCTCGCAGAGCTGCTGGAATATCGGCGAAACGTCGATCGGCTCGATCTGGCGATGTTCGCGGCCCGCCTCCAAGCGGGCGAGGCTCGTCACGTCATCGAGCAGATGATGCAACGTCGTCACGTTGCGCATCAAGATCCGTACGAAATCATCCCGGGTCCCCTCGTGCAGTGCTCCATGCGCGAGCCCCACTGTGGCGTTGGCCACGACGCCGAGATTGCCTCGCAGGTCATGCGCCGCCTGGCGCCAGAGGTCGGCGCGTTGTTTTTCCAATTCTTGGATGTCGGACAGGGCGCTCTCGAGATCCCGGACGTGCCCCGCGGCTTCCTGCTGCTGAAGCTGGAAGTATTGGCCGACGCTCTCTTCAATTCCGGCGCTGCACAAGGCGGCCCACACCCGGCGCGCCGCCGCGATCACGACCTGCGAGATTTGCGGATTGGCGCCCGTATACCCGTCCAATTCGGCAATCACGCATTCGTTGAGCTTGCCGAGCTCTCGGGTGACCTCACGCAGGTCGTAGCCCTGCTGCCAGCGCTGCAGTCCATGAGCGGCCGCCGGCTCCTGGGCGGCATCCCTGGCCGATGCCACTCCATCGGCGTGCGCCTGGCGCAGCCCGCGCTCGAACGTCGAGAGAATGGCGGGAATGTGATCGAATGACTGCACCCGAGGCAGCGAGTCGCCGGTGTTGAGCGCGGGATCTCGCTTGATGGCGTTTCGCCACGCATCCAGAATCGCGGCGCGACGGGAGGCCATGTAATCCGCAAGCGCAAGACGCTGGACGTCGGCTTTTTCCATCGCTTACTCCGCTCATGGAACTGCGAGTGCGAGACCAGCTTATCCCTTAAGCTAGGGGAGGCCCAAGTTGAACCGTAGATAATTGGTTTGCAAGCAGTTTCTATTTTTGAACTTTTTACAGCGCGTGCCGACCGCGTGCCCTGATTTACTCGTGGCCCGTCCCCCTGTGCGGGTTAGGTCCGCCGGCTATCATGACCTGTGGATTCACGACATAGACCACTACGAGAAATGACCAACGTCAAGCGTTGCCGTCCCGCTACATTGTGGATGCTCTTCGGTATTTCGGCATTGATTGCAGGATGCGCGGGCGAAAGACAGAGCTCCCGGCCGGCCGCCTCGAGTCCCGCGCAGACGCGCGATTTGATCGAGAGTTCGCTGCCCCGCTCCGTCACGGATCGCGCCGGGTGGGCGGCCGATATGTACTCTGCCTTCAACGTCCTAGCCGTCGCGCCCACACATGAAAATATCTGCGCGGTGATCGCAGTAATCGAGCAGGAATCGGGATTCCGCGTTGATCCGGTGATACCCGGCTTGGCGGCGATCGCGTGGCGGGAAATCGACGATCGGGCGGTACACGCGGGGATACCGCGGATGATCGTGCATGGTGTGTTGGAGCTCAAGTCGCCGACCGGACGCAGCTACGGCGATCGCATCGACAGCGCCAAGACGGAGAAGCAGTTGAGCGATGTTTACGAGGATTTCATCGGAGCGGTGCCGATGGGTCGCACCCTTTTCGCAGACCGCAACCCGATTCGCACGCGCGGACCCATGCAGGTGCATGTCGCATTCGCCGAACGGTTTTCCGCGGCGAATCCCTATCCCTATCCCGTGAAGACCAGCATTGCGGATGAAGTATTCACACGCCGCGGCGGAGTTTACTTCGGCATCGCGCACTTGTTGGACTACCGGGCGCCCTACGATCGCTATCTCTACAGATTCGCCGATTTCAACGCCGGCCAGTACGCGAGCCGGAATGCAGCGTTCCAACGCGCCGTGAGTCGCGCCTCGGGCATACCGCTGGTCGCCGATGGAGCGCTTGTCGCGCATGACGGGGACCCAAACGCGCCCGGGGCAACGGAACTCGCCCTACGCAGGCTGGAACCGCGCCTCGAGGCCGGCGATAACGCCATCCGCCGCGCCCTTGAACAGGCGAAGACGGCGGATCTGGAAGAAAATCCCGTTTACCAGCGGGTTTTCGCCCTGGCGGAGCTTTCCGAGCGTCGGAATCTGCCGCGCGCCGCCGTGCCGAACATCGAACTGCACGGGCCAAAAATCACGCGCCGACTGACGACGCAGTGGTATGCGAACCGGGTCAGCGGCCGTTTCGAACGCTGCGTGAACGGGCAGCCTTAGAGCCTGGTACCGGTTAACGCAGGGGTACGCTGTAGGTCAGCATCCATCCATCCTTTTGCGGTTGGAATCCGATCCGGGCGTGACCGCCGTTGTCCCGATTGAGCACGAAGCGGGCTGTCGCGATCCCAAGCGCCGCGCCGGCCACGGTGTCGGATACCCAGTGCACATTGTTCTTGACGCGGACATAGGCCGTGCCTCCGGCGATACCATACCCGACGATGCGCCGAATCCACCGGTATTCATCGTTGCCCGACTCCGCAAACGTCATCCCGATCGCAAAGGCCGCGCTCGCGTGGACCGAGGGAAACGAATCGCCGCCCTTGCGCCATTGATTGGGCGACGTGGTTGCGTCCGGCCGCTCGCGCCCGCCGGCAAGGGTCAGAACTTCCCCGGTGACGGTACTGAGCACACCGGCCTCCAGCAGCCGCCAGGTCTCGCGGTAGCCGTCCGCATCACCGAGATATCCCGCGGTAGCCCACGTACCGGCGATCAGAGCCGCCGCCGGAAGCGCGTCGCGGGCGCTGTTCTTGTCCTTGGCGTTCAGCGCCGCATTCGAACCGGCGGCGAAATGCGTACGGACCTTCGAGTCGAACTCGTGAGCGGCGGCCACTGCCGCGAGAGTGACGCCGAAATACGTCCAATCCTCCGTGTCCCATCGCAGCGGCGCCGTGAAATATTGCCCCGCATCGTCGAGGGCTGCGCGTATGCCGAGGGTCTCGGCAGCCTTGGACTTCCCCGGGCAAGAAAGGGCGACGGTCAGGCACACGGCTGCCGTAAACGTTCGTCGTACGGAATTCGGCATAAAGTTTTGTTCTTTTCACTACAAAGCACATGGAATGCAGGCTTTCACTGCTTGCGGGTCTGACGGCTCTCGAGCAGCGACTGAATACTGCTGAGCGCGGTCAGATAGCGATCGGCCAGCGCCTTGCCATCGCCTTCCGCTCCGAGGTCTTCGGCCAGCACATTGGCCAGAGTGTCGACGGCTACGCGGATCGTCATGGATTCGGAATCCGATAACTTGGTGCCGTTGATGGTAATTTCAGCTTCTTCTTGCATAGGAATACCCGCGCTCCGTCCGGTCGGTCGTCACGAATGCGCATGTTACAACGTCGGAGGGGGAACGCGCTCGAGCCAGTGCGCGGTGAATCGGCAGCTCAATTGCCATTCACCCGGGATGAACGGCGCCGCTGCTCGATGTGATCGACTCCGTTCGACGGATACGATCAGCTTTTGCTCTCGTACTTGAATGAGACGCTGATGCGCGATCGATAAGCCTCGACCTTGCCGTTCTTCAGCTGCACATCGAGTTTTACAACTTCCGCAACCCGCAGGTCTCGAAGCGTCTTGCCGGCACGAGTGACCGCGGCGGCGGTCGCCTTCTCCCAGGACTCCGTGCTGGTTCCTACCAACTCGATTACCTTATAGACGTTTTCCGTCATGACAGTTTCCCCCACTTGTTATGAATCGGGACGCGCAGCCTTGAGAACTCATACTATGCCAATTCGGAGATGCTCGGTACTCTACTCGATCAGGGTACGAAGAACTCCGCACCGTCCTCACGATCGTTGGGACCGGCGAACTTACTCTCGACTCCGTCAGGAGTAATTTTGCGTACCACCGGGCCGCCGTCCGCACCTCCAATTCCATCGTAGTCGATCACATAAAGAGTTCCGTCGGATGTGGACACGATGCCCATGGGGGCCTTGAACCGCAACGGCCCGGCGGCGGTCTCTCCATCGGCACCGAGCCCAATGATCGTGCCGACAACGCCCGCTGGCGTAACCTTTCGAATAAGCGTCGACAAAGCTCAGCCCATTGCCCATGAGGCTGAAACTGATCCAGGTTCCAGGCGAGCCCTGCGGAATCTGCGCGTCATGTCCCAAGGTGACCCGAACTTCGCGAACGTGATCCGAGAGCTCAGCCATGGATTCTTGAAAGAGGAGGCGCCCGTTCTCCAAGTACCCAACATAAGTTGTGCTTCCTTCAATTTCGTCGAGTTCATGCGAGGACAAGAAGACGGTCGCGTAGATGCTGCCCTCGGGAACGGCCAGAGAAATCCCGCGCAACGCATCGTGACGGCGAAATGACTTGTTGAGTGCCTCGCTTTGGATAATCACGGCTATTCAGTCCTCCTGACTATGCTCCAACTTGCTCCATTGTTTGGTCAACTCGTCCATGACGTCCTGCAAACCCACGTCAATGCGCTGCGCCTTTGCGACCAATCGATCCACGTCGCTACGCAGCAAGCGGCGCCCATCCACGCTTCGCGCTTTTGGTCTGCTGGCTACCGCCGTGCCGATTCCAGGACGAACTTCCAGCCATCGTTCTTCTATCAGCAACTGGATGACCTTGTGCACGGTGTTCGGGTGAATCTTGAGATCCGAGGCAATGGTCCGAACGGACGGAAAAGGTTGACCCACCTCATATTCCCCTCGCAGTATCGCTCCGATCGAGGCAAACACCACCTGCTCGAAAATCGGCGCGCCGCGCTGGAGCTTGAGATTGAAGACTGTCACATGCGCAATGTGACACGTCGGTTATCCGCGGGTCAACGTCGGGACCGCGTGTCCTACCGGGCAGATGGGAGCCATGGTGCCCCGGGCCGGAATCGAACCGGCGACCTAGCGCTTAGGAGGCACTCGCTCTATCCACTGAGCTACCGAGGCGTGCCCCAAATTAGATGGTGGTGGAGGAGAAGGGGATCGAACCCTCGACCTTCGCATTGCGAACGCGACGCTCTCCCAACTGAGCTACTCCCCCTTTCAGGGCGACGAATAGTAGCAGCAAAGGCTGAATTGTGCCAAAAGTCCGCACATCCGGGCGCTGAAACTCGCTACGATGTATTAAGGGAGGTGCCGTCGGATGTTGAAAACAGGGGAACGTGCGCCGGAATTTACGCTTCCGGACGACACCGGCAAAGATCGATCGCTCACGGATTTTCTGAGCGCCGGGGCCACCGTCCTGTATTTTTATCCCGCCGACTTCACACCCGGCTGCACGGCCTACGCCTGTGCCCTGCGCGACTTGCAGAGCGAAATCAAGAACGCCGGCCTGTGCGTGGTCGGGATCAGTCCGCAAAGCTCGGAAACCCATGCCAAGTTCCGCTCGAAATTCGATCTGCCGTTCGCCTTGCTGTCCGATGCGGACAAGGAGGTCGTCAAGATGTATGGCGTCAACGGGCCCCTAGGATTCGGGGTGCGGCGCGCCACTTATCTGATCGACGGGAGCCGCCGTATTCGCGATGCGGTGTTGGCGGACTTCGGCATCGGTCGGCATGTCGATTTCGTGCGCAAAGCCATCATGCTTCGCGCAGCGACTCAATAGGTCAGGCGCAAAAAATCCGCGCGCCCCACGCGAGGCGCCGTGACGATGTACATTGTGCCGTACTCGGCCTCTTCGATTGGCGGCAAACCCTTTGCACCGGTCAGTGACTTGACGATTTCCGGCACGGTATCGCTGTGCCCGACCACCAAGACTCTGCCGCCCGAATGTTCGTGCAGTACGCGTCGCGCCAGGCTCCGCGCATCGTGCGGTGGAGCAACGATGGGCGTGAGGCCGAGGCGCGCGGCCACCGGGGCCGCCGTCATTTGACTGCGAACCGTCGGCGACACGTAAATGGCCTCGATGTGCCCCGGCGCATGAACGTCGCCAAACATGCGGGCCAGCAGCTCGGCCCGCGCCTGGCCGGCGGAATTGAGCGGCGGGTCGCCGCTGCCGAGTTCTTTTTCCGCGTGCCGGACCACTATAATGGTGGTCGAATCCGCCGTGGCCCAAACCCAGACTTCGAGTCCCAGGAAGCTCATTACGACCAGCGCGCCCAGCACCGACAGCCATATTGGCATCAAGAACGGCCTGTGCTGCAATTGCGCGTTATTTCTCACCATACCGCTATGATACCAATGAAACGCGGCGCGAGTCCCTGGAGCCTCGCACAGGCTCCCAGGCTGCGGATCGTGGTGCTCGCGGCCGGATTCTCGGCTCGCCTCGGACACCCCAAGGCGCTCGCCCGAATCCACGGTCTGTCCGTCCTGCATCGCACGATCCGCGCTCTGTCGCCCTTCCGGGCAGCTTCCAGCATCATCGTCGTCATCCCGCGTCGGGCCGTTCGGTACACGTTGGGTTTCCCCCGTCGCTCAGTGGCTTTCGTTGCCAATGCGGATCGGGCAACGGGACTCGCAAGCTCGGTTCGCTTAGGGCTGCGCCGTGCGCGGCATTCCGCCGGCATCTTGTTGCTGCCGGTCGATCTCGTTGATCTCAAGCGTCGGGATATCGCGCGATTGATCATGCGCTGGCGTGGTGCGCGGCGCAGGGTCGCTGCGCGCCGGGTGAATGCTCATGCCGGATCGCCGCTCATTCTGCCGCGGTGGCTTTACGCCCGCGCCGGGGGCCTGGCCGGGGATGCAGGGCTGCGTGAGCTGGTGCGCCGGCTGCCGCGGCACGAGGTATCGCTCACGGATCTGCCGTCCGCCGAGCTCGATGTCGATACGCCTCAGGACCTCGAGCGCGCACGCCGCCGAACACGCCCGTTGTCGCCTAGACTCTAGCGCTCTGGAGCAGACGATAACCGACGGCAGTCTCCGTCAGGATGTGTTTGGGCTGGGCGGGATCATCCTCCAATTTGTGCCGTAGGTGTCCCATGTAGACGCGTACGTAATGCCCGTCGTCGGCATGCGTGGGACCCCACACCTCACGCAGGATCTGCCGGTGCGTCAACACCTTGCCGGCATTCGTGACCAGAAGAGTCAGCAGGCGGTATTCGATGGGCGTCAAATGGACCGCGGCCGCGCCCTTGCTCACGGTGCGCAAGCTCATGTCGACGGTGATGTCGCCGAATTGAAAGATTGCGCCATGAGCGGCGCCCGCCGACTGAAGCCGGCGCGAGGCGGCGCGCACCCGCGCCAGCAACTCGCCCACGCCGAAGGGCTTGCTGAGATAGTCGTCCGCGCCGGCATCGAGCGCCTCGATCTTGTCCTGCTCACCCACCCTTGCCGACAGCACGATGATGGGAACGGATGACCATCCGCGTACATCGCGGATGAAATCCATTCCGTCGCCGTCGGGTAACCCCAGATCCAGGATGATGAGGTCGGGCTTTCGCGTCCCCGCGTTCGTCAACCCTTGCCGCAAGGTTTCCGTCTCGACGACGTTCCATCCCTCGGCCTCCAACGCCGTGCGCACGAAGCGCCGAATTTGCCGTTCATCTTCGACCAGAATCGCGACCGGAGACGGCTCAGACATCGGTGGTCTCGGATTCCGCTTCCACGGCCGCGACGGGCGGCGTGCCGAGCGGCAGCATGAAGGAGAACGTGACGCCGCCGCCGGACTGGTTGATGCCGACGATGGTGCCGTGGTGGGATTCGACGATCGCGCGGCAGATCGCCAAGCCGAGGCCTACCCCCGGAGTCGCCGATTCGCGGTCGCCGCGCGCGAATTTCTGAAACAGCGCCTCCTCCCGGCCGGCCGGCAATCCCGGACCGTTATCCGACACGGAGACCTTGAGCTGATCAGCGACGACCTCGGCGGATAGGACCACCTGGCTGCCGGCCGGTGTGTACTTCGACGCATTTTCCAGCAAATTGACGAGCACGCGTTCAATCAACAGGGCGTCGAAGCGCACCAACGGCAACTCGCGCGGCAGCCGTACCTCGAGGCGATGCTGCTTCAGCATATTTCTCGTGGCGTCGAGCGCTGCTCCCACCACTTCTTCCAACGGCTGCCACTGCAGGTCCAGCGTCACTTCGCCGCTCTCGATGCGGGCCATGTCGAGCAGATTGCCGACGAGGGTGCTCATGCGTCTCGCTTCGTCCTGGATGGCTTCCGCGGTCTCCGATTGCGCCGCCGACAGGGGCGGCTTGGTCATTGCCAGCGATTCGGCCAGACCCAGGAGCACGGTCAACGGGGTTCTCAAATCATGAGACAACGCGGCCAGCAGCGAATTGCGCAAGCGCTCCGACTCCATGCGCAGCAACGCATCCTGAGCCACCCCGACATAGTGCACGCGCTCGAGCGCGATGGCGATGAGCGCGGCAAAGGTATCCAAAAGCTGCCGCTGCTCCGGTATTTTGAGCAACCGCCGATTTTTCGGGCGAAGGGCCAGCACACCGCGCCCCTGGGCCGGAGCGCGTAGCGGAATGTACAGAATCTCGCTGCCCGGCAGGGTATCGGTACCGACGCCGGCGGGATGGCCCTTGTCGAAAGCCCACTGTGCAATGGCGATGTCCACGCCGAGCGAGGGCTCGGATCGCGCGGACGCCAACGCGACGCGGCCCGTCGCATCGGGCAGCAGCAGCGCCGCGCTGGCGTGAAATGTGCGCTCGATGGACTCGTCGCTGATCTTGACGACCTGATCGAATTGGATCGCGCCCGAAAGATCGCGCGCAATCTCGTACAGTGCAGCGGCGCGCTCCTCGCGATGCAGCGCGACGCGCGCCTGGGAACGCAGACCGGCGGTGAGCTGCCCCGTTATCAGCCCAACGGCCAACATGATGCAAAACGTCAGCAGGTATTGCACGTCGCTCACCGCGAACGAAAATCTCGGCGGCACGAAGAAGAAATCGAAAGCGCTGACGCTCAAGACAGCCGCGAACGCCGCCGGACCGCGACCCAGGCGCACGCCGACCAGCACCACTGCGAGGATATAGATGGCCACGATATTGGAGCGGTCGAAGTGCACCGCCAAAGGCATCGACAACGCCGTCACCGCGCCGCAGCCGACCGCCGCCCACAGATAGCGTAGACGTCTCCGCCTGCGACGCTCGGACGCCTCGGGTCCTGCCAGGGCGTCGGCCGCCGCGGCCGGCCTCATGACGCCGCCTTGATCGGTTTCGGTACTGCGCCCGATTTCGATCAAATCGATATCGGGCGCCAGCAAGGCGAGCCTCTGTCCGCTCGAACGCTGCCAAGGCCATAAAGGGCGTGCGGGGTCGCGGCCGATGACGAGTCTCGACAGATTGTGCTTGCGCGCGTAGGCGATCGCACTCTCCGCGACTTCCGGGTTGGCAATGACCGCTGTGGTTGCTCCCAGTTTCTGCGCCAGATTCAGAGTCGCCAGAATCGTCTCGCGGCGCGCCGCCGGCAGTCGCTGCAGAGTCGGGGTCTCCACGTAGATCGCGTGCCAATCGGCATTCAGTTGACTGGCCAGGCGCGCAGCGGCGCGCACGACGCGTTCCGCCCCGTCTCCGGGACCCACGCACGTCAATAATGCCGCGGCGGTTTTCCAGACGGAGTCGATGGATTTATCGATGCGATACGCCTGAACGTCCCCCTCCACTCGATCGGCAGTGCGCCGCAGCGCGAGTTCGCGCAGCGCCAGCAAATTGCCCTTGCGGAAGAAATTGTCGGCGGCGCGCGCAGTCGTCTCCGGGATGTAGACCTTGCCCGACTTCAGGCGCGCCAATAGTTCCTCGGCCGGGATATCGACCAATACGACTTCATCCGCGGCATCGAATACCGTATCCGGTACGGTCTCCCAAACGCGTACATTCGTGATGCCGCCCACCACGTCGTTGAGACTCTCGAGATGTTGAACATTGAGGGTGGTGAACACATCGATCCCGGCCGCCAGCAGTTCATCGACGTCTTGCCAGCGCTTGGGATGGCGTGCTCCCGGCAGATTCGAGTGTGCCAGCTCATCGACCAGAATGAGCGCGGGGCGCCGCCGGAGCGCGGCATCCAGATCGAGATCGGTGAACTCCCTGCCCCGATGCGGTACCGCCTTGGCGGGTACGACTTCCAAAGCGTCGAGCAATGCAGCCGTGTCGGAGCGACCATGGGTTTCCACGACGCCGACGACGACATCGCGTCCATCGCCGCGCAGCTTGCGCGCGGCCAGCAGCATCGCGAAGGTCTTGCCGACTCCCGCCGACGAGCCGAAATAGATGCGCAGCTTCCCACGCTGCGCCTTGGGTTGGCGGTTGACCTTGACCAGCAATGAATCGGGGTCTGGACGCGGTTCACTCACGGTGGCCATCGTAAGACGCAATGTCGCCGAAGTCATCTTTGTTTCGCGCTCGATTCCCGGACGCCCGCCTGCCTACCAGCGCGGACGCGCGGGTTCAAGTTTTTACGGGTTATTTATATTGGTGCCGATAAGCTCGTGAACTCGGAATAAAAAAGAGCTGCATACCAATATGGATGCCATTTACCTGACGATACTTCTCATGCTGCTTTTGGCAACGATTGGCCTTGTACTCGGCATCGATCGCATTGGAGAAGACCGGTGAGCCCGGAACACGTGCTCGGCGGGTTAACTGCGCTCGCCCTGTTCGGTTATTTGGTCTACGCCTTGATCTGGGCGGAGCGATTTTAAGTGGACGCCACCACCAAGTTCGCCCTTCTGGCGGTGCTGATCCTGGGTGCGGTGATAGCCTGCGCCAGGCCACTCGGCAAATATATCGCCGACGTGATGGAGGGCCGGAACACCTTTGCCTCTCGCATTGGTGGGCCTCTCGAGCGCTTGATCTATCGCCTGTGCGGAACTGATCCGTCTCGGGAAATGACCTGGTCTCACTATGCCATTGCACTATTGGTGTTCAACCTGCTCGGAGCGCTGGTCGTTTACGGCCTTCAGCGCCTGCAGCCGTGGTTGCCGCTAAACCCCCAACACCTCGCCGGGGTGAGCGCGGATTCCTCGTTCAATACCGCGGTTGCCTTCGTGACGAACACCGATTGGCAGGGGTATTCGGGCGAGTCGACTATGAGCTATCTGACGCAGATGGCCGGACTGACGGTGCAGAATTACCTCTCCGCCGCCACGGGTCTGGCCGTCGCGCTCGTGCTCATTCGTGGCTTCATCCGGCATTGTGCCGATCGCGTCGGCAATTTCTGGGTCGACATCACGCGGGCGTCCTTGTATTTGCTCTTGCCGTTGTCCATCGTTTTGGCGTTGGCCCTCGCCAGCCAAGGCGTGATTCAAAACCTCGATTCGTATAAGACGGCGACCACGATCGAGAAGCTCACGTTCGACAATCCGAAGACCGATGCCGACGGCAGCCCGCTCAAGGATGACAAGGGCAACGCCGTTACCGAACCCGCCACGACCCAGGCGCAGACGCTGCCGATGGGCCCGGTCGCCTCGCAGGAGTCCATCAAGGAACTAGGCACCAACGGCGGCGGATTCTTCAACGCGAACTCCGCTCACCCGTACGAAAACCCGACGACGCTGTCCAATGTGTTGGAAATAGCCGCCATTTTTCTCATCCCGTTCGCGCTCACCTACGCATTCGGCAGAATGGTGGGAGATTCCCGCCAGGGCTGGGCGCTGATGGTTGCGATGCTGGTTCTATTTGCGGTATTGGCGGCGACGGCGTTTGTGAGCGAACAAACCGGTAATCCATTGTTCGCGCAGAATGGGGTCGACAGCCAAGCGACGTCCATGCAGTCGGGCGGGAATATGGAGGGCAAGGAAACGCGCTTCGGCATCGCGGCTTCGGCGTTGTTTGCCGCGGCCACCACCGCGACTTCGTGCGGCGCCGTCAATGGCATGCATGACTCCATGATGCCGATGGGTGGGTTCGTTCCGCTATTCCTGATGCAGCTCGGCGAACTCACGCCGGGAGGCGTGGGAACGGGCATCTACACAATCCTGCTATTTGCCATCCTCGGGGTCTTCATAGCCGGATTGATGATCGGCCGAACGCCGGAATACCTGGGCAAGAAGATCGAAGCGCGGGAGATGAAACTCGCGTCGATATTCATCCTGACGACGCCGATGGTTGTCCTGGTCGGCACGGCCATCGGGGTCGTGACGCTCGGCGGTCAGGCGGGTGTCTCCAATCCCGGAGCTCACGGCTTCAGTGAAATTCTGTACGCGTTCACCTCCGCCGGCAACAACAACGGCAGTGCCTTCGCCGGATTGTCGGCGAACACGGAGTTCTACAACCTGGGACTCGGAATAGCGATGTGGCTGGGCCGGTTTTGGCCCATCGTGGCTGCGCTGGCCATCGGCGGGTCGCTGGCGTCGAAGAAGCGCATTCCGGTCACCGAGGGGACCATGCCCACTCACGGCCCCCTGTTCATCACGTTGCTGATCGGCACCATTCTCTTAATCGGAGTGCTCAACTACGTGCCCGCCCTCGCCCTTGGGCCGGTGGTCGAACACTTCATGCTTTTCCAAGGCCGCTAAAGAACACCATGGCACGTACCCAACTGGCACTCCTGGATCGAAAGTTGCTCGGTCCGGCATTGGTCGAGACTTTCAGGAAGCTCGATCCTCGTGTTCAAGCCCGAAATCCGGTGATGTTCGTCGTCTATGTGGGCACCATCGCGACCGCGCTGCTCTATGCCCGAGCGGTCGCAGGACATGGGGAGGCGCCGCCGAGTTTCATTCTGGCAATTACGGTGTGGCTTGCCTTCACCGTGCTCTTCGCCAATTTCGCCGAGGCGCTGGCGGAGGGCCGCAGCCGCGCTCAGGCCTCGGCGCTGCGCGACATGCGGCAGACCGTTCTGGCCAAAAAGATCGCCGATCCTACCTTGAGCGATCGCTCCACGAGCAGCGTGAAGGCAGACGAACTTCGGCGCGGCGATCTGGTCCTGGTAGAGGCAGGCGATATCGTTCCGGTAGACGGCGAGGTCGTCGAAGGCGCCGCATCGGTCGACGAAAGCGCCATTACGGGCGAATCGGCGCCCGTGATCCGTGAGTCGGGCGGTGACTTTTCCTCGGTTACCGGCGGCACACGCGTATTGTCGGATTGGATCATCGTGCGCATCTCCGCCAATCCCGGTGAGACTTTTCTCGACCGTATGATTTCGATGGTTGAAGGCGCGAAACGTCAGAAAACGCCGAATGAGATCGCACTGACCATTCTATTGGTGGCGCTGACGCTGGTGTTCCTCGTGGTGATCGTGACTTTGCTGCCCTTCTCGATCTTTAGCGTTGAGGCGGCCAAGGCGGGCACGCCGATTACGATCACGGCGCTGGTGGCCCTGCTGGTGTGCCTCATCCCCACGACGATCGGCGGGCTGCTCTCGGCCATCGGTGTCGCCGGCATGAGCCGGATGATGCAGGCCAATGTCATCGCAACTTCGGGCCGCGCGGTCGAGGCCGCGGGCGACGTCGATATTCTGTTGCTCGATAAGACGGGCACGATCACTCTGGGAAACCGGCAGGCGTCCGTGTTCCTGCCGGCTCCGCAGGTAACGGAGGAGGAGTTGGCGGATGCCGCCCAAATTGCTTCTCTCGCCGACGAAACGCCGGAGGGGCGCAGCATCGTCGTCCTCGCGAAGCAGAATTTCAACTTGCGCCAACGCGACATCAAAGCGCTCAATGCCACGTTCATACCTTTCTCGGCGCAAACCCGAATGAGCGGGGTGAATCTTGGAGAACGCCAGATTCGGAAAGGCGCAGCGGACGCGATCATGAAACATGTGGCGTCTCTCGGGCGTCCGTTTCCCCCGGCCGTCACCGGCATCGTGGAGACCGTGGCGAAACAGGGAAGTACGCCGCTGGTCGTTTGCGACGGAGTGCGGGTACTCGGCGTCGTCGCCCTGAAGGATATCGTCAAGGGCGGCATCAAGGAGCGGTTCGCCGATCTTCGGCACATGGGCATCAAGACCATCATGATTACCGGCGATAACCGGCTCACTGCCGCCGCCATCGCCGCAGAAGCGGGCGTCGACGACTTTCTTGCGGAGGCAACCCCGGAGGCCAAGCTGAAGTTGATCCGCCATCATCAAGCCGAGGGCCGATTGGTGGCGATGACGGGCGATGGCACGAACGACGCTCCGGCACTCGCGCAGGCCGACGTGGCGGTGGCGATGAATACCGGCACGCAAGCGGCAAAGGAAGCCGGCAACATGGTGGATCTTGATTCGAATCCAACGAAACTCATCGAGATCGTCGAGACGGGCAAACAAATGCTCATGACCCGTGGATCCCTGACGACGTTTAGCATTGCAAATGATGTCGCCAAGTACTTCGCCATCATACCCGCGGCGTTCGCCAGCACGTACCCGCAACTCTCGGCGCTCAATATCATGCGTCTGGCCACCCCGAACTCCGCCATTCTGTCGGCGGTGATATTCAACGCGCTCATCATCGTGCTGCTGATTCCGCTGGCGATCAAAGGGGTCAAGTATCGCCCCTTGGGAGCAGGCCCTCTATTACGTCGCAATCTTCTGATTTACGGATTGGGCGGTATCATCGTGCCCTTTCCTGGAATCAAGCTGATCGACTTAGGGCTGGCCGCAGCCGGCCTCGCTTGAGGAGAAATGTATGTTCACCCGTTATATACGCCCAAGCATCAGCCTGCTCTTTGTGATGACGATGCTTTTGGGAGTGGCTTATCCGCTGGCAATCACGGGTTTGGCAAGGGCGGTCTTTCCCTCACAGGCGGCGGGGAGCCTTGTCCACCGAGGCAACGTACTCGTGGGTTCCACGCTCGTCGGCCAGAGCTTTTCGGACCCCAAGTACTTCTGGGGTCGTCCCTCGGCAACCGCTCCGCAGCCGTACAACGGTATGGCGTCGGGCGGCTCGAATCTCGGACCATTGAACCCAGCGCTGCTCGACAAAGTTGCGGCGGAGGTCAAGCTCTTGCACGACGCTGACCCGGGCAATACCCGCCCAGTTCCGGTCGATCTCGTTACGGCCTCCGCCAGCGGTTTGGATCCGGAGATCAGTCCCGCCGCCGCTGAATACCAAGCGTCTCGCGTCGCGCGCCTGCGAAATCTGCCGCTCACGGCGGTTCAAGCGCTCATTGCCCGACATCAGAAGAGAGCCCTGTTCGACGTCCTCGGCGAGGCACGCATCAATGTTCTCGAACTCAATCTGGCGCTGGATTCGCTCCGCTAAAATGAATGAAGGCTCGCGGCAATCCTGATGAACTGCTGACGGCGCTCAAGGCGCAGGAAGCTTCCGCGTGCCGCGGACGGCTCAAGGTATATTTTGGCGCTTCGGCCGGCGTCGGGAAGACCTATACGATGCTCGAGTCGGCCCGCGCCGCCCGTTCCGCCGGCGTGGATGTGGCCGTCGGATATGTCGAGCCGCATGGCCGCACCGAGACGGAGCAGCTATTGCAGGGTCTCGAGCAGCTGCCGTTTTTGGAAATCCGCTACCGCGGGATCATTCGTCGTGAATTCGATCTCGATGCCGCTCTCAAGCGCCGCCCATCCGTGCTGCTGGTCGACGAATTGGCCCATAGCAATATTGCCGAAGGAGAACCAAGGCCCCGGCACACCAAGCGTTGGCAGGACATCGAGGAACTGCTCGCCGCGGGAATGAACGTTTGGACGACCTTGAATGTCCAGCATTTGGAAAGTTTGAACGACGTCGTTGCCGCAATTACCGGGGTGCGCCAACGGGAAACCGTTCCGGACCGAGTGTTCGATCAAGCGGATGAAGTCGAACTGATCGACTTGCCCCCCGGTGACCTGCTCGCCCGATTGCGCGCAGGCAAGGTCTACACCAAAGAGCAGGCATCC
>Ga0179587_10000553_pt1 | contig 15564 bp, 12 predicted proteins | sample CZODoug2_1_08_16_FD_185932 | JGI IMG/M metagenome (GOLD analysis project Ga0179587, IMG submission 185932) | Vadose zone soil fungal communities from Angelo Coast Range Reserve, California, USA - CZODoug2_1_08_16fungal | ecosystem: Environmental > Terrestrial > Soil > Vadose zone | place: USA...
AGGCTGCCGAATACACCATCATCGCGATGAGTACCGGTCTCCGGTGCAGACTGCTCAAGCTCATATAGCGATGATTGGCGGTCATGTGGTTGTCCCGATATTCCCTATCCGTATACCCTTAACACCGCAAAACAAGAAAAGTTGCAATCCTCCCGCGAAACTTAGACCTCCCATGGAAAGTGCGGCAGTTTCCCAAAGGCGGTATGCGCAGATAGAAGACCACCTCGCGGCTCCAGCCGCTGTCGAATTCTTTAGCGATCGGCTTACACGTTCAGCCGGGTTATGTTTCCGGCAGTGCGACGGCGCGATGCACTTCTCCGCACGCTCGGAGCACATTGGGTATAATTATGTTGGTATGCCCACCCCTTCCGAGTACGAAGTCACCCGCTTGTTGGATACGGATACCGTAGCGCTGCGGAACGTCCGGTGCAGCGGCACGTGCCGTCATCGCAGCGTGGAAGAATGCGTCTCGACCACGCATCTTGTATTCCCCTATCGCGGCGTTTACTTGAGGCACGTGGGGGACGATCAGGCGGTGGCTGATGCCAACCAGATCTTGTTCTTTAACGCGGACGAGGGGTATCAAGTCAGTCACCCGATGGCAGGAGGCGATGCAAGCCTGTCGCTTGCCCTGTCGGAGCCAATCCTGCGAGAACTTGCGCCCAAGTCTCTTTTGAATGGTCGCGAAGCGATAGGGTTCCGGCGCCAACATCTGCGTATCGATCATCGCGCGCAAGCTTTGGTGGCGGTGCTTCGCCATTGCCTGGAAAACGGGACCATCGAACCATTGGAGGCCGAGGGCCTGGTGCTCACACTGGTGTGCCGAAGCCTGGGACCACGCACATCGCACGGGTCCGTAGCGACTCGCTCGCGTCGCCGGCTGGCCGATCGCGTCAAACTCCTGTTGGCCAGCGATCTTTCCCGGCGCTGGAGCCTGGCCGAAATCGCCGCGGAAATCCGCGGCTCGCCGGTCTATCTAACGCAGGTGTTTCAACAAACAGAAGGCATACCGCTCTATCGCTATCACCTCCGATTGCGTCTCGCGCGTGCCCTGGACCTGATTGCACAATACGACGATTTGTCCACGTTGGCCGCAGATCTTGGATTTTCCAGTCACAGCCATTTTGCCGCCGCCTTTCGGCAGGCATATGGCCGATCGCCGACCGCCTTCAAGCAATCTGCCCAACGCTCTTAGAAATCGCTAAAGATTTCGACAGCGGCCGTAGACGCGAGATGTTCTCCTATGCCCGCCCGAAACGCGGGCGGAAGTCTGCTGCGACGAGTGTGCGAAGAAACTGGGCGAGGCCATCCCGAGCAAGAAGTCATGAGCGGCAAAGCGAGGGTTTCTATGTCGAGGATAAACAATGTCCAATCATGTCTTTAGGAGTCTTCATCAAGGCCCCGCGTTACTGCTCTTGCCGAATGCCTGGGATGCCGTCACTGCGCGCTTGATTGAGAGTTTGGGTGCGAAGGCGATAGCGACCACGAGTGCGGGGCTCGCTTGGTCGCGCGGCTATCCGGATGGGAATGCACTCCCGGACGATCAACTGATCGCCGCTACTTGCGACATAGCCCGCGTCATTCGGGTGCCGCTCACGGTTGACATCGAGGCCGGCTATTCGGATGATCCGCGCGGGGTGGCACGGCTCGTCGCCCGAGTTGTGGCTGCCGGCGCCGTGGGCATCAACATCGAAGACGGGGCCGGCTCCCCCGATCTGCTGTGCAAGAAATTGGCGGCCATCCGCGAGACCGTCGCGAATTTGGATGTGGACCTCTTTATCAACGCGCGCACCGATGTTTATCTACGCGACATCGCCTCAGGGGCAGCGGCCGTCGAGGAAATCATCCACAGGGCCTCGCGCTACCACGCAGCCGGTTGCGACGGACTGTTTGTCCCGGGCCTTGCAAACACCGACGCCATGGAGGCAATCGCCGCGGCCGTCCTGCCGATGCCCCTCAACATCATGGCCGTTCCAAATCTGCCGCCGATGGAGATGCTCCAAAAACACGGCGTTCGACGCCTGAGTGCCGGGTCCGCGATCGCGCAGGCGGCGCTCGGCTGCACGCGTCAACTCGCGGCCGACTTTCTTGCGGGGACTATGAGCGAGATGTTCGGTGCGGCCGCGCAGTACAGCACTGTGAACCAACTTTTCGCAAACATCGCGCATGAGTAGGCAGGATCTTCTATAACGGCCTTGCCTGTTAGCCGCCGCTCGTCATGGACCGGAAGTGACGTGCGCCGCTGTCAGAATCTTTAGCGAAATGCGCGATCGTTACGACTGTTCAAAGCAGAACCTCAACGTGTCAGGCTCCCTCCAGTCTTGCCTCCTGTCATAATGGGCCATGAGTACTAATGATCCCCGAAACATTGGCGACCCTGAAGTTGGCCCCTTGCATGCGGCCACCAACGCGCCCGTTGGAGATATCCAATGGCTGCCAGAAGTCACGCACCGGTACGACTACCGACTAACTCCGTACCTACAGTCGCTTCTCCGCGGACGTCCGGCGCACGACCCCCTGGTCCGGCAATTTCTACCGGATGATCGAGAGCTGCACGCGCTGCCGCATGAGAGCGCTGATCCCATCGGCGATATTCCCTTCAGCCCCGTCAAGGGTATCGTGCACCGCTACCCCGACCGCGTATTGCTGAAGGTCGCGCATGCGTGCCCCGTATATTGTCGATTCTGCTTTCGCCGCGAGATGGTAGGCCGCCGCGGGGAACCGCTGCAGGGTGCGGCGCTTGACGGCGCGATCGACTACGTGCGATCTCACCCGGGCGTGTGGGAAGTGATTCTGACCGGCGGCGATCCGTTGGCACTCTCCCCTCGACGGCTCAACGATGTCCTGGTCCGACTTGCGACGATCAGCCACGTCCGCATCTTGCGAATTCATACTCGCATGCCCATCGTCGACCCAGAATCAATCGATGACTCGCTCACCGGCGCTCTTAAAGTAACGACTCCCGTATACGTCGCACTTCACATCAATCATCCCCAGGAAATCACCGAGCCGGTCGTCGCGGCGATTGGGCGGTTGTTGGACACTGGCGCCGTCCTCCTTAGTCAAACGGTCCTTCTCAGGGGCGTCAATGACGATGCCGCTGTCCTCGAGCAATTATTTCGCAGGCTCGTCGCACTCAAGGTGCGTCCCTACTATTTGCACCATCCGGATCTCGCGCCCGGTACTTCGCATTTCCGGGTGTCCATCGAAATCGGCCAGGCGCTGGTGCATACATTGCGGCAAATAATGTCGGGCCTGTGCATGCCGACCTACGTCCTCGATATCCCCGGTGGATTTGGAAAGGTACCAATTGGGCCCGGGTATCTCGGCGCCAGAACTTTGGCCCATCGAGAAGTGAAGGACTCTCGAGGTATGTCGCATTGTTATCCGGAATAGTCGGCCGCTATCGCAACGTACCGGCAACACTCAATAGATTCTGCGGAACAGCGTGGATGATTCCGCGCCGGGGGCTGTCTATATCCGCGATAAGGAAAAAAGATATCGACAGCACCACCGGTGTTTTCATCCGGTTCTGGCGAGATGCGGCCGACGAACGTCCCAAGCCACGCGGACAGGCACAGCATTCCGAGGCTTATTGCAAAAAGGAGGGGCGGATTGTCAACGAGGGAATTCACTCGGCCTCGCTCGCGTCTTTAATTACGACCACGTGCATCAGATTCTTGCCAAAATCCGAGTCTTGAGATCTTTGATCCTCGCCTCGTCGCGCCTATAAAACGTCCACTGCTTAATGCGCTTTCCGCGGATTAGGCCTGCCTGAGACAATATCTTCAGGTGCTCGCTCACTGTGGGCTGACTCACGCCGAGCTTCTGAGCGATCAGTATGCCGCACACGCCATCTTTGACCAGATCGCCGTCGACCTGCGGTGGGAAATGGTCTGTTGGCGAGCGCAACCAGTCCAGGATCTGCAGTCACCGCCCATTTGCGATCGCGCGCAGTACACATCTGGCCATGAGGCACATTTGAGCGGAACCTAAGGCCAAGATGCCACTGGAACCTTACACCCTATGTCTGTCAATATGGTGTAATAGGAAGGTGAAGTGGCGCCAGCAAAATACGGCAATTAGCTCAAGCTTGCGAAGGGATAGGCCATGGTCTGGATCTTCGCCGCGGTGGTTTTGCTACTCGCCCTCTTGTCGCCGAGATTTCGAAAGTTCGGCCTTGCACTCGCCGGCGCTGCGATCCTCATCATCGTTGCTCTCATACTGCTCAATGAGCGAAACAAACCCAGTCCCGCCTTGGCCGCAATTGACTCTAAAAGCAAGCCTGCTACCCATCGCAGAGTCTCTGATCTCGATGACTACCTTATCGAACGGCAGGACAAGGATGATCCCGAGGCAAAGAACCGGATTTCGCTAACCGAGGTTAGGTTCGCGCAAATCAAGCCGACCTTCGGGCCACAAGCGAACGCGATTCAATCGATACAGGCGCGTCTATACAACGATTCCAAACGCTTCAGTTTGACCGACTATTCGTATTATCTGGTTGTCCAAGACTGCGTCGAAGCAAAACTCCATGATCCATCCACCGCTCAATGCACGACCGTATACGATCAGCATCAGCGTGGAACCCCGGTGGTCGTTCCACCGAGCCAGGCCCGGGATATTACGATTTCGATCCCAGTTGACTCTGTAACATTTGCGCCGATTTTCAAGATTCTTGGGGAATCGCGGATTGAACTGAGTCCGACCGAGACTCGTGCTTACCGATCGCCCGAGCATCCGCAACCGGCCGACGCTTCCGCGGGCGGCCCCCCGTAAGGGGCTGACAGTAGAATCCTGCTTTCCGTGCCCTGCGCGACGGCCGCCCTCGCCTCATCAAAGTGTGCAATCTTCAACTCACTCGCTTGGAACGAAAATCCACAGCAGTACGTACAACAGTATGCCGGCACCCGCAAAAATGAACAGTACGGCAAACAGTAACCGCCATACCCAGGCTTCCATTCCGGTCGATCGCGCGATTCCGCCGCACACGCCGCCGATCCACCGGTCTCCGCGGCTGCGTCGAAAGGTATTTATAGCGGACGCGAGCGGGTCATTGGCGCGCGTTTGCGCGGTATTCAGAAGGCGTTCCTTCGCGCGACTAAACTCCTCGTCCGTCAAGCCACCGTTTGCGCGCAACTCCGCAAGTCTACCAAGTTCATCAGCCAGCGACATGAGCACTCCTTGAGAAGGCTTTATCCAGGTTAGGTACGCGCCGCTGTCAAGGCCTGCTGCGCTCGCTCAGTTTGAGCGTGCGCAAGCCAGAGCTGCGTTTCACGCAATGAGGCCTAAGGCCCGGTGAGCGCGCCCATCGCTCATTGGCCCGTCTTGAATTTTTGCCAGACGCGGGTGATGGCGCGAGTCTGATCGGTCGAATCCGCCAATTGCACCGCAAGCTTTTGCTGTTGTTCGGCCGCGGGGTAAATTCCGGGGTCATCCCTGACTGAAGGATCGAGAAGCGACTGCGCCTGGGCATCGGCATTGGCATAGCGCTTGAAGTTCGAAATGTCGGCGATGACACGCGGGGTGATGACGTAGTTGATGAACGCGTAAGCGCTGTCGGGATTCGGCGCATCCTTCGGAATGGCCAGCATGTCGAACCACAGTATCGAACCCTCCTTGGGAACGGTGTACTTGATCTCAATGCCCTTGCCGGCCTCGCGCGCCCGATCGCGCGCCTGCAGGACGTCCCCGTTGTAGCCGGCCGCGACGCAGATGTCGCCGTTGGCGAGCGCCTCGATGTATTCCGAGGAATTGATGTTGCGGATGTAGGGCCTGATTTTCGTGAGCACCGCCTCCGCCTGCACCAAATCGTTCGGGCTCTGGGAATTCGGATCCTTGCCCAGATAGCTGTACACCGCACGCATCATTTCGGCCGGCGAGTCGAGTACGCTGATCCCGCACTTAGCCACCTTCGAAGCCACCGCCGGATCGAACACCATTCGCCAGCTGTCGAGCGGCGCCTTGGGCAGCAGCGCCTTGACCAATTTTTCGTTGTAGCCGATGCCGTTGGTGCCCCACATGTAGATCACACCGTGCGCATTGCCCGGGTCGTGCAGCGCCACCTTCGACATGAGCAGCCCGTCCATGTACCGGAGGTTCGGCAGCTTCGACTTATCGAGCGGCAGATAAACATCGGCCTTGATCTGCCTCTCGAAGTACGACGCCGTGGGCACCACGATGTCGTAGCCGCTGTTGCCCGCGAGCAGCTTGGTCTCGAGCGTTTCATTGGTGTCGAAATAGGCGGCGTGCACCTTGATGCCCGTTAGTTTCTCGAAATTCGACAGGGTGTCCGCCGCCAGGTAGTCGGACCAGATGTAGAGGTTCAAGACCTTGCCGGTGTCGGCGGAACCGGGCGTGGGACCGGCGGCCTTGCCAGAGGGCGGCTTTCGGTCGCCGCAAGCACTCAAAACCAACGCGCACCCGAGCGCCAGAACCGCTATCCGACGAATGCTGAATTTCAAACGCTTCCCCTCTTTTCGCGAGGCGACCGTGCATGCCAGTTATATCGCAGCCTGCGCCCGGGGAACAGTGTCGCCCGGGGGACAGTGTCGTTTGCAACCGTAACTGTGGGGTAGCCAGCCCCAAGGGAGACCGGTGTGTCCGGCCACACAGCGGTAGCAGCTAGATATTACTGCGGTGCCGCATCTCACATCCCCGCCTCGTGCCACAATGATAGACATGACCCACGCGCGCCCCACGCAATGGGTAGCGAGGCGCTACTGCCGACCAAGATGACCGAATAGGCCTCGAAGCCCCGAGAAAAGAGAGGAAACATGGAAACGATAGGTGCAGATTTACGCCAGATGCAGCGTATCCCCCTGGCGGCGTCTCACGTGGAGGCCTTGCGTGCCGCGGGCAAGGTCTCTAGCTATCCTGCAGGTGCGGTTCTCGCGCGACCCGGTAGCCCGATGGATTGCTTCATGTACGTAGAGGAAGGCGAGGTCGAGGTAGTGAATCCTTATACCGACGAACGCCATTTTCCCTCTACGATGGGTCCGACACAGTTCCTGGGGGAAATCTCCTTCCTGAGTGGCGGCGCCTGGTCGATGCCCATGCGCGCAGTGCGGGATACGCGGGTAATCGAGGTGCCGCGCGAAGCGACGCTGACGCTGATGTCGCGAATCCCCGAAATGTCCGACATTATTATCACTGTCTTTTCGGCGCGCCGCCGCCGCATGCTTGACGACCGTGCCGGCACCTTGCGGCTGATCGGCGAAGACGAGGACCGCAACGTGCGCCGTATCGCCGAGTTTGCCAGCCGCAACCGCATTCCCTACACCTCGTTGCCAATAGGAAGCGCCGCAGCAGAGGCGACCGCCCGCGGCTGTTCAATCCCTGCGGCCCAGCCTGCGGTGATTTTTGGGCGAGACGTCGTGGTGACCGATCCCACGCCGAACAAGGTCGCGCGGCTGCTCGGCCTCAATCTCGACTTCCAGGACGACGAAGCGTTTGACGTTCTCATAGTCGGCGGTGGGCCGGCGGGAGTCGCTGCGGGAGTCTATGCCGGGGCCGAAGGTCTGTGCGCGCTGGTTGTGGAAGACATTGCCATCGGTGGGCAGGCCGGCACTTCGAGCCGTATCGAGAACTATATGGGTTTCCCAACGGGCATTTCCGGCGCTGACCTCGTCTGGCGGGGTGAGGTGCAGGCGATGAAGTTCGGAACGCGCTTCGCGATGCCGCGGCGGGTGGTGCTGCTGGAGAAGCTTGAGGACGCGAGCTTCTGCGCCACGTTTGACAGCGGCCAGCGCGTCCGTGCCAAGGCCGTGGTAGTCGCTACCGGTGTGCAGTACCGCCGGCTGCCAATCGACCGGCTAGCCGACTTCGAAGGCGCAGGCATCTATTATGCAGCGACCGAGATCGAGGCGCGCTACTGCAAGGAAACAGAAGCGGTCATCATCGGCGGCGGGAATTCCGCGGGGCAGGCCGCCATGTTCCTCAGCCGCTCGGCGCGATGTGTGCGGCTGCTGGTGCGCGGGTCTTCGCTTGCCGCGTCGATGTCGAGCTATCTCTCCAGTCGACTCCAAGCCGATCCTCGAATCGCGATCGAATACGGTGCCGAGGTGACTGCTTTGCACGGCGGCGACCATCTCGAGGCGCTGACCATCCGTAACGCAAAGACGGATGCGACTCGCATCCTCGACACGCGCGCGCTGTTCATCATGGTGGGCGCTTTGCCGAACACCGAGTGGCTTTCCGGGCTCGTCGACCTCGACGACAAGGGGTTCGTCATCACTGGTTCCGGCGCCGACTCAGCGGCCTCCCCCTTCGCCACCTCGCTGCCCGGTATCTTCGCGGTAGGCGACGTGCGCGCGGGATCGGTTAAGCGCGTGGCCTCCTCCGTCGGCGAGGGATCGGTTGTGATCTCCAAAGTATGGGAGTTTGTGAATCGCACGGCCTAGCTTGCGGGCACAACACCGAGAGTAAGACATTCTCCGCGCCAGGTCGATCCAAGTCCAAGGCATACGCGAACTCATGGAGCTTAATACCGGATTCGGGGATGCCGTCAAGAGTGCCCGGTGCATAGAAATGGATTCGTCTTGAGTGTCCACCGCAGCGCCATCCAGCATTCGATAGCCGCTGGACTGAATCACGATCACATGATCGACCGACCCATCGGTTTCGATGACGTATGCAACGATCGCCGTGCCCCCCAGATTCCATCGTCGGGCATTCTCCGGATACTCGGGGTCTTCCAGGGGGCCGTCGTGGGAGGGCGATCGAAACCGCTCCTTCAATCGAGGATCCCGGATCCACAACTAACTCCGCAAATGATTCGTCGCATAAGGACGCGAAGAAGGCGTCGCGGGCTCACCGAGCCACTGCATCCTCTTGGGATTCGCCGACGGCGAAGTATTCGGAGAAATGGGCGAAGCTGGCGCAAAGCATGAGCTCATCGACATAGCTGCCGTCGATGATAGCGAGTCCGACACCCGCCCTGCAAAGGTTCCATTTTTTTGCCCATGCTCACCGTGGGCCCTATAATCACCCGACGCTTGGGGGAGCGGGCTTCAAGGGAGACTCATGCTTCGACATCACATCAATGGCCTCGCCGCTGTCTGTTTGTTGCTTTCCGGGGAGACGATCCCTCCGATGGCAATCGCCCAGCAATCGCGTTCCGACTCTTTGCAGCTCGAGGAGATCATCGTCACGGCCGAGAAGCGCGAAAGCACCGTGCAGACGACGCCGATCAGCCTTACCGCCGTGACAGGCGCGGACATTCAGGATCGCGGCCTTGCCAATCTGGACAACCTGGTGCAGTCGGTTCCCGGCGTGTCGATCCGCACCAGCGGACCCGGGATGGGTGAATTCGAGATGCGCGGCATCGCCTCGACCGGGGGTAACTCGCCCACGGTCGGCTTTTACTATGACGATGTCTCGTTGACGTCGCCTTCCGCGTCCAACGAGGGCAAGATCGTGATCTCCCCGGCGCTCTATGATTTGAACCGGGTCGAGGTGCTGCGCGGGCCGCAGGGAACGCTATATGGATCGGGTTCCATGGGCGGAACCATCAAGGTAGTCCCCAATGCCCCGAACCTCAACGTGTTCGACGCCTCGGCGCAGGTCACCTTCAGCGACACTGACCACGGGGGCTTCGATCATGCCGAGAATGCGATGGTCAATCTTCCCTTCGGCGGCGGGCTGGCGGCCGTGCGCATCGTGGGCTCCTATGCGCGTGACGCCGGTTGGGTCGATCGCGTGGTCGTCGCGCCGGGCGAATTTCCCGCACCGAACGGCTCGGTGCGCGGCAACGTTCTGGCGGCACCCATCGCGACCGACTACCACAACGTCAACGATGTCGAGCGCACGACGGTTCGCGTCAGCGCCCTCATCAAGCCCATCGAGGGCTTGAGCATCACGCCCTCCTTCTTCTATCAGAAGCTGGCCGCGGGCGGCTTGCCGTATATCGACAGCACCCCGGGCACCGATGCGCATTACCAGCCCTTCGATGTGTCCGAGAACTACCGCGACGAGTTCAAGCTCGGCGCCTTGACGATCAAGTATACGACCTCGGTGTTGGAGCTGAGCTCGACCACCTCCTACTGGACGAGGAATGAGCCGTTGACGCAGGACACCTCGGAGTCTTGGCAGACGGGGTTGGGGCTGACTGGATTCACGCCGGCCCAAGGAGGCCTCGGCTCGGCGTACGCACTCGAGTACAACCCCACGCATCAGACCACCGAGGAACTGCGCGTGGCCTCGGTGGGCGACGCGAATCCCAAATGGCTGGTCGGCTACTATTACGAGGACTTCCATTCGGCATGGGACATCGTGTTCCCGTCGGCGAATGGCGCGGCCCTGTTCGGTTCGAACAATCTCTTCAGCTACTTCAGCCCGATGCCGATCTACCAGCAATCGGTGTTCGGCGAGGTCACCTACAACGTGACGGAACCGTTCGCGATCACCTTGGGGTTGCGCCGCTACCATTACAACGCTCCGGTCAGCATCGACCAATTTGGTTCGCTCACCGCGACGGTCGTGACGTCGACGTCGGAGAAGGACCAGGGTGTCACGCCCAAGGTTTCGCTCTCCTACGATGTCACCAGGGATTTCATGCTCTACGCGACGGCGGCGAAGGGCTTTCGGCCGGGCGGCGGCACCGGACCGGTGCCGACCTCGGGACCGCTGTCGTGCGAGGCCCAGTTACGGCAGGAGTATGGCAGCACGTCATTCGTGGCCGGGCCGATCTCGTTCAAGTCGGATAATGTGTGGAGTTACGAGCTGGGCGAGAAGCTGCGCCTTGCCGACAATCGCGTGACCATCAACGCCTCAGCGTATTTCGAGAAATGGAACAGCGTTCAGCAGACGAACGCCCTCTCCTCCTGCGGCTACGTCTACACGGCCAATGCGGGCAACGCGCACGTCCGCGGCGCCGAGCTCGAGGTCCAGGCCATCGTGGTGCACGATCTCACGGTATCGGCGAACGCCTCCTACTCCCATGCGGCGCTGGTGAGCACCAGCCTCATCGACGCCGGGTTCGATCCGGGAACACCGATCCAGCAGGTGCCGCACTGGACCTCGTCCGCATCGATCGCCTATCGGCACAGCCTGACCGATCAGCTCGCGCTCACGGCACGCGCAGACAACACCTATGTGGGCAGTCGGACGGATGAGACCTACTCGATCAACCAGCTGTCCTCGTACGACCTCACCAACATTCGCGCCGGGGTTGACGGTGGTCGCTGGTCCGCCGTCCTGTTCGTGAACAACATTGCGGATAAGCGGGTGCTGCTCAATAACATCACGCAGGATGCCGTGAATCTACCCACCTACAACCGAGTGGCCGTGAGCCAGCCGCGCACGGCGGGCATCGACCTCAATTATCGGTTCGGGAAGTAGCCGCAGCGGGCCGCGGCGGAAACCCGCTCGCGGCCCGTCTATTTCGAGAGTCCGCCCGCCGTACGGACCGGCAGGGGCACATTGCACAGATCGATATGGCCCGGGTTGAACTTGAACCACGACTCATGCCGGTTCCGGCGTTGTTCGAGCACCGAGCGGAATGTGGCGCTGTCGGTGCGCAGGACCTCGAGCGGCGTGCGCTCAGCCGCCGGGACATCCGCGGCGAGCCGCATCGATGTGATCGGCAGCGGGGGTTCCGAGGCGACGTAGAACCCCATCTCGCCGCTGCCGCGCGGGAGGCTGGATAAAAGCTCCATCCCCTTCAAGACCCGTCCGAACAATGCGACGTTGCGGTCGAGTTGCCGCGGCGCGTGGCCGATGACCGCATACATTTCGGTCCCGTCGCTCTCTGGCGGGTCATCGCGACCCGCACCGACCATACCATAGCAATGCGCCAGCCAGACTGTGTGCGTGCGCCGATCGCGTGCCGCCGGAAAGCCGTCGAGAAACCCGACCTCCGGGGCAAAGAGGTCGCGGTCCGGCAGGGGCTCGAAGCGCGGGGCCGCGCGCTTATCCACCGTGAATTCGACCGCAGGTTTCACACCGACTGGCACGGGACGGAGGTGATCCGGGTCGTCCCATTGAACCACATAATTATCCTGTACCCGAATGATCGCGAGACCGTCGAAGTAATGGTTCCGCACCAGTGTCTTGAGATTCGCGACATGCTGGGGCGCCACCTGCGTTGCGAGTTCGATCAGCACTCGTCCCCGAGCAAGCTCCAGGTACAGCGTATCATCGGGATTGGGCGCGCGCCAATCCCCGGCGGGCGACCCCGCCAACAAGTCGGCCACCGTGACGGGCTTTGCGTCGAGGTCCGACACGGCGCCGAGGCCGAACACCATCAGGAGTCCGCTGAACGCGGCCGCCGTCGCACCACCCACCGGCCGAGTCGGCTTCATTTGGCCTCACCGTGCTTGTCCGCCGCATCGGGTTTGGCCGCCGCCATCTCAACCTCGTGCAGCATCCGGTCGAGCGCCGCACGATCGAGGTAGCGTCCCGTGAGCACGACGGCGCGGATCTTCCGCGTGTTGGCGATGTCATCGAGCGGATTGGCATCGAGCAGCACCAGGTCCGCGAGCTTTCCGCGTTCGACCGTCCCCAAGTCCGCGAGCCGATCCAGGAACTTGGCCGGATTCAGTGTCGCCGTCTGCAACGCCTGCATCGGCGTCAGCCCCGCGCGCACGAACAGGGCCAGTTCCTCGTGGAGGCTGAAGCCTGGGAAGACGTGGACGCCCGCCGCCGTGTCGGTTCCCGCCATGAACGGCACCCCGGCTCGGAACATGGCGAGCGTCATGTCGAGCTCCATCTGCACGAACTTCTTGCGCACCGCCAAGGGATCGGTGTCCATGTCCTTCTTGATGTCGCTCACGAACATGGGCCAGGTGCGATCCTTCCACGCGGATGGTGCGTACTTCGTGAGCGGGTCGTGGCTCAAATCGATGTCGTCGACCAACCATTGTCCCCGCTCCCAGACGAGGGTGGGAACCTGCCAGGTTTGATTCTTCGCCATGAGCGCGATCAAGGCCTTTGCACGCGCAGGGTCATAGGTCTTGACGTTCAGCCCCAACCCCTTTGGGCCCTTGACCAGCTGATCCTCGATCGTCGAACACCCCTCGAAGATACCGGTGAAGTGCTCGATGCTCTTCTGGCCGGCGCTGGATGCTTCCGACGCGCGCACCGCGTCCGGTACATGGCCCACGAAGACCAGCCCCAATTTTTTTGCCTCGTCGGCCGCCGCGAAGTATCCGTCGCGCGGAATCAGCGACTGAATCTTGATGAAATCGACACCCTGCGCCTTGAGGTCATCGACCACCTTGCGGCCCTGCGCGGCATCCGCCACCGGCGCGGAGCTTGGAAAGCGCGGGACGGTGCCATCCAGCATGGGACCCGCGATGACCATGCGCGGTCCGAGCAGCCGCCCGGCCGCGATCGAGGCGCGCCACTCCTTGAGCACGTCCAGATCACCGCCCATGTCGCGCACGCCCGTCACCCCATTCGCGACGAAGAGCGGCAGCACCACCTTCTCGTTTCGCGGCAACCAATCGCCGAATACGGTGTGCACGTGCATATCCCAGAGCCCTGGGATCAAGTACTTGCCGGAGGCATTCACGGCCTTCGCGTCGGCGGGGGCATGCACGGCGTCGCTCTTGCCGAGCTCGACGATGCGCCCATCCTTGACGACGACGGTCATGTCCCGCTGTGGCGGTGATCCGGTCGCGTCGATGATGTTGACATGCGTGATCGCCAGGGTGGAGGCAGAGGTACTCCCCGCGGCGAATGCGCTCGCGAACGTCAAACACGCCGCAAGAAATCGTCTCATACCTTGACTCCCTGATCTCGCAAATCGATCGACGTAGATTTCGCCCACACGAGTCTCACCAGCCCACCTCGCGCTATGGCGCGCGAATCGTCCGCTTCGGCTGAACATTTGCCCGCTTCATCGCAATTAGCACCGAGCGATCTGCCCTTCTCTATTATCTGAGTCTCTCTTTGTCGGTATCATGCCGGGATCCGGCGGCTCGACTGAATCGTGGAGGTCCACACACAGGTCCTCCCTCGCCAATGGGCCTAGTCGATCGATTTGACAGCATACCGCGTACTCGGTATGCGCGCACAGAATAAGGAATTGATCGACCATCGCTATTCGGATCAATTGCAATTCAAGGCCACTGCATCACGTTTTTGTTTTACCCACGTCAACCAAAAGAGAGACTGTCATGACCAGGATGATTTTTGTGAGTTTGCCCGTCGCCAAGCTTGCCGCGTCGAAGCCATTCTATGAAGCGCTCGGCTTCACCTTCAACCCACAATTCTCTGACGATACGACGGCGTCACTTGTATGGAGCGAAGCGATCACCGTCATGCTGCACACGCATGCCAAGTGGGGCACATTCACGAGCCGCCCCATCCCACCCACAACGGCAAGCGAAGTGATGCTTGCCGTGTCGTGCGACAAGCGCGAGGAGGTCGATGCCATGAACAAGGCGGCTGCCGCGAATGGCGGAACAGCCGACGTCAATCCCGTGAAGGATCTCGGTTTTATGTACAACCGCAGCTTGGCGGACCCCGATGGTCACATTTGGGAAGCAGTGTGGATGAACCCGGCGGCAATGACAAAGTAAATGTCAACGCTGCGCGAAGTTCAGGTGGTGATCGAGCATGACGCCACCGCTTCAAACGCATCAGGGCGCCAGGGTCCCGCACCGCAGTTGGTCGACGCCGCTCTGCCGTTCCTGAACGGCCAAGGTCGCGCCAAGAGTTGGGACGACCAGGTGAGCGCGAAGTAAAACTACGTCACGCGCTTGTTCACGAGGGAAATCGGCACGCCGACGAACACCATGTGAGTGACTAGCGTGCCCAACAAGAGTCCGCGATTCCGGGGCCTGATCGAACTGAAGGACACCTGCAAGCGGGCGGCGATTTCATGCAAGTTGGTCGCGAATTGCTGAGATCGATGGGCCGCACTGAGTGGCAAGACGAGATAAGTCATGACTACATACAATCCGAAGCCGTAGACGAGGCCCCACATCAGCGGATGGAGCTTCAACGCCGGCAACCGTGTTGCGCTGACTACAAACACCGCGGCCATGGCGGTCGCGAGCATCAAATGGGTACCCAAGCCCAGCAGAGCGGAGAGGGCGCCGCGTGCGTGGGCCGCATCTTCTCCAAGCCACCCGGCCGCAACCGACTGCAATACCGCCACGGGTGACAAATGGTAGGTCAGCGGGCCGTAAACAATAAATGCGTAGCTGATGTCCAGCGTGCCCGCCAGCAGGCCGCCGATTAGTACCGCCCTCAACTGTTTCATGATTACCGCGCCATGGGGCGGCCCCGTCGCGCTCGATGCCGGGAAGCAGCTCGCTGAATGGCGCCTAGGTGGTTGAGCTTGACCAGCAGCATCATCCCCTCATACCGTGAAGTTCGATTCAAGGGTCAGTTGCCTTCGGCGGCAAATTTCCGCACGGTTGAATGCCAGTCCACCGCTGCGGATTGGGATTCCGCTGCGCTCGACGCCGTGGCGAATCCGATGCTGGCGATCGTCAAAAACGTAATTCCCACGGCGCGAAATGCCGTGCCTCGCATCAACATGTTCAGTCTCCCCGGTTATTTGCGCGTGAGATTAACTACTCGAGTTAATATCATAGTGGATTCGACGGAATG
>Ga0179587_10000555_pt1 | contig 15562 bp, 12 predicted proteins | sample CZODoug2_1_08_16_FD_185932 | JGI IMG/M metagenome (GOLD analysis project Ga0179587, IMG submission 185932) | Vadose zone soil fungal communities from Angelo Coast Range Reserve, California, USA - CZODoug2_1_08_16fungal | ecosystem: Environmental > Terrestrial > Soil > Vadose zone | place: USA...
TGCACCTAGCACCGACCAAGCGGGAGGACCACCCCCCATGGGCGCGAACTTAGTAGTGCGTGAGAGGTAAAAGACAAAAGAAAGGAGAAAGAGAGCGGGAATGAGAGAAGACTGGGAGGCCTCATCTGTGGTAGAGTAAGAAACAAACACGAGTATTCTGATACTCACCCGGAGGAGACCATGTCCAGTCAAAAAAAGTATACCGCACCGCAAGTCATGGAACAAGCGAGTCAGCTGATCGACCAAGAATGGGAAGAGCAAGTGCTCACCCGGCTTCCTGCAGAAACGGAAGAACAAGCATTTCTTTTGGGAGCCTTTGTGCGTTGCCGAGAAATCAAAAGCGTGGGAGATCTCTTACGTGCATTGCTGGCGTATGTGTTGTGTGTGTCTTCTTTCCGACAATTAGGTAGTTGGGCAGTGTTGCTTGGTGTAGCCAACATTTCCGATACGGCTTGGCGCAAGCGGCTCAAAGGAGCCACCGCTTGGTTGCTGTGGCTGCTTTCGGCATTGCTTTGCGGGCCTGCGGCTCCCGTGGAGAGAGCAAGCCCTTCTGGCTTGGGACGCATCATCTTGGTGGATGCCACGCGTCTCAAGCAGAGGGGTGGCACCGGAGATGATTGGCGTGCACACTGCGCCTATGATCTGCGTGAAAGTCGTCTTATTCAGGTGCATGTCACGGATAAACACACAGCTGAGTCACTTCAGCATTTTCAGCTACAACGCTTTGATCTTCTTATTGCAGATCGTGGATATGGTTACCGCAAAAACATCGCCTATGCTTATCAACAACAAGCATATGTTATTCTGCGATTTGCTCCCAGTACCTGTCCATTGCTGGATCGGTATGGTCAACCCCTTGATATTGTTGCATGGCTCAAACAGGTGAAAAAAGGGAAACACTGCCGAAATGCATGGTGCATCCATGAAGGAAAAAAGTATCATGTGCGGATCATTGCGTCTGCCCTTCCACCTGAGAAAGCAGCAGAAGCCCGTAAAAAGAGGGAACAAGAAGCAAAAAAGAAAGGAAAGCAACTCCAGCCTGACACGCTATTCTTGGTAGGCTGGACGTTACTCATCACCAATCTCCCAAAGCGTCCTTGGTCCTATAAACACATTCTTCAGCTCTACCGTGCACGATGGCAGATTGAACTTCTCTTTAAGCGAATGAAACAGATGATGGATATGCATGTGACGCGATCGAAAACACCGCAAGGCTGCGAGAGCAGTCTCTTAGCTTGGCTGGTCATTTGGGCACTCCAAGAGCAAGAAGCGCATGAGGCTCGTACTATTCTGCAGCAGGTTCATCAGTGTCTCGATTCACCTGTTCTTGATATACCAGAGGGAGAACTCAGTCCATGGCTCTTAACTGCAATTTGTGTGCAAACTATCTTGATGACTGTTCAAGGGCATTGGACAAGCGCACGTCTTGATCTCTGTTTACCTTATCTTCAACGCTTTTTGTATGGCAGTCCCAGAAAACGACGCTTGCAGTCCCATCAGATCTGTACTCTCTTGGACAAATTTGCTCCCATTTCCTCTGCTTGATCTGGAAGTCCTTTTTGCCACTTGTGCAGGATTAAGTTCGCGCCTATGGGGCCTCTAGCTCCGCATCGACCAGCTCAAGCAGCTCCTCTTTCTCGCGTTCCTCTCGCTCATAGTCCGATTCTGGAAGGACAGGAGAGGGAAAAGCCGACTGGATCACTTGCCAGTCAGGATGCACAGGCCAGCGCGAGCGGTTGGTATCTTCGGTTGGAATGATGTAGCGCAGCCAGCCATCAGGAAGGCCATCTTCCCCACCATTCACATGACCCACCGCATAGGACCAGAGCCCAGGCACCCGCTCTTCCAGGTCATAGGCATTGTCAATGCCATGAAAGACGCCCTCTTGCAGCATTTCCCCTAGCGCAGCACGCTTATAGCGGATCTCAATACGCCAGACGGGTGACTTGCCATCCCAGACCGGATTGCCATGCTCATCTGTGACGGAAAGCCACAGATCCTCAAACCACGCCTTGTCAGGAGACTGATACTTGATTTCATGGGTCTTGTCATAGATCAAGGCTGATAGCGATGCCTTGCGAGCCCCAAAGGGCAGACCTGTGATACGGCCCCAGCGTTGACGAATAAGATCAGGACCATCGATCAAACCATCGACAGGAACAGCGGATGGAGCCTGAGCATTGTAGTGAGCCCGCGAGACAAAATGCTGCTTGACCTCTTGAACGCCCCCAAAATCCAGACCCGTCACATCCACGGCTAAATCACAGCTGGAGGCATGCAACCTGTGAAATTGGCTCGATATTGCATGCTTGATCGAGGGTTGTTGGTCTAAGAGAGTGTTTGAAGAGGGTCACCATGCGGTTCTTCAGCAAGAAGGGCATCGTCATGGGACACTTATAACATTCTTTGCATCTAAATCTCGTACTACCTATTGATGTGAGCTGAGAGAGTGTTTGAAGATCGATTTTATGGGCAGGAAAACACTCTCTAACATCTTGGCAGCCTTTCAAGCTCAACTCCCGGCCACCAAAACAAGCAATTTCACAGGTCGAAGTCACCGAAGAGGTATCGACAAACAAGGATTTGCCTCGTATAATAGCCCTTGTAGAAATCATGTGATGATTTTACTTATCAAGGTCTATTTAGGGATGATGTATGGATAAAATAAAGCTATATTGCTATGTGGATGAAACAGGACAAGATACAGCAGGAAGATTTTTTCTTGTTTCTGTTGTATTAATAGACTCTGTAAGGAAAGATGAGTTAGAGAAGCAACTAGAAGAAATTGAGAAGAAAACTGGAAAAAATAGAAAAAAGTGGGCAAAGGAAGAACTTGACATACGTATACGATATATCAGAGAAATTGCTAAGATAAAAAATTTACAATATTCTCTATATTATTCAGTTTACTCTGAAACAAAAGAGTATATCCATCTAACTACATTATCCATTGCTAAAGCCGTCCTATCAAGAGATATGGATGATTATGCAGCTACAATAGTTATTGATGGATTAACAAAGAAAGATACAGAAAAGATTAGGAAAGATTTAAAAAGCTTAAAAATAAAATATGACGCTATTCGTGGCATGAAAGACGAACAAAGCGCATTCTTGCGTCTTGCAGATTGTATAGCTGGCTTTATTCGTGACTACATAGAAAAGAAGCCATATGCGGATGAATTGTTTAAGCTCTTAAGAGCAAAAAAGATAACTATTGAAGCATAAAAAACCAGCTTGTATTGAGCTGGCAACCCAGAGCGAAGTCTGGCTAATCCTAGTCCTTGCGGAACACCCTCCATGCGGCAGGTTTTCAGATCACCTCAATGGTACCAGATCCCTATCAGTTTTGTCAAGCTTTGCTGTATTGAGACATTGTCTCATTTTATAAGAATGCAGTTGCAGTGATCCAAAATTGGGCTTAAAATTCTCGTTCACAAAGCAAACCATTGGACAAGAACACCACTCTCATTTTTACATCAACTTTGACATCAAAGACATTTGACGAAGGTTTACAATCCTACACTCAAATGGACTATTAAAGCATGTCACCAAGCACGAAAGCTCATGTAGAGACCCGTGCCTAGTCCAGATGCTCCAATAGATTATTGTATATGAATAAATTGTAATTGGACTATTGCAAGGTAGACTGGTATAGTAGCGATACCATACTACGTAGCTAGGGGCCTCGACACGATATTTTCAGGTCATAGCAAGGGGGGCTAGTCATCATGACTAGCCCCCCCAAAAGGAGCATATATGAGTAACAGCGATGATGAAATGATATCACAAAAAATACTAGCACCATTGGAGCAACAAACGCTTCAATTTTACGGTAAGCCCATTATAGTAGTACGTCTACCAGATGACCGTCCTGCTGTAGTGTTCAACTTTCTCTGCAATAATCTTCAGATAGAACCACATGCACAAGTTAGGCGTATTCATCGTACCGAAGCTATTACGGATGATTTGGTCTATGTCCTCGTAGATCGCAAGCTTGAAGAGGGTGGCCCGCAACCTATGGCAGCTCTCATACTACATGCAGTTCCTTTCTGGTTGGCAGGTATCGATGTAAAGCGTGTCAAGGAAGAGATACGCCCTGACCTTATCCGCTATCAACGTGAGGTTGTCGATGTGCTCTATGCCTGGGCACAAACACAGAAGACCTTACCAGCGCCGACAAACCTAGTCCCGTCAGAACCAATCACACAGCCTACACGGCCTGAACAAGGTGCATCGCTAGAAGTGTGGCGAGAATACCACCTGCAGATGGCAGAAGTCATTAGATGGCAACTGGATATAGAGCAGTGGCGTGGCAGTGTTGAGAGTCGGCTTGAAGGTGTCGAGGCAATGACTGGACTCATACCCGAGATTCTGGATCGGCTAGGACCAGCCACTTTGATTCCGGAGCATCAACGCAAAGTCCAAGTCTATGTGAAGCAACTGAGTCAAGCTAGTGGGAAACACCGTGCAACCATCTACGATGACCTCAAAACCGCCTTTGGGAAGCCTAGGTATCAGGATCTGCTCGAGGATGAATGGCCCAGGTAGAGAACTGGTTCAAAGTGCAGGTTGAGCGAGCAAAGAAGCGAGGGAAGCAGCAAAGCCTGTTTGACCAGATCCAGGAGGGCCGGCCAATAGCTATGAACCCAGCATCCAGATTGGGCCAATTATGATGTCAGATGGAGCCTCTTTTTATCATCCCCCTTCTCTAATAAGTAGACTCTATTCCGGTTGGCGTTGTGGTGAGGGGAGAAGCTTCCGTCTGCGTCTTGGTCTCTAAGCTCGCTCTTTCCGAACCGGAATAGGGTCTAGTTAATGCCTATGGGAGGCTACCCCGTCTTTCGCAGCGCCTCCGCTTCAAAATCCCTGATAGAAAGGACTGAAAGCAGTAGTGCGTATAAAATGGCGCAATGGAATCTGGATAGCTTCTATCCAAAAAAGCGGCATAAAGCTACGCTGGGCAAACAATAGTCCCAACAATACTCCAAACCCACGACACGGTGGACGGTTGACAAAAACTACTGAGACACAGTACACTATGGATAGTGATGATAAATTTGAGTGGGATCATAACAAGGCTGCTAGTAACCGTGCCAAGCATGGCATTAGCTTTGATGAAGCTAAAGGTGTGTTTCGTGACACCTATGCTATTGAAGAACTCGATAATCAAGAAGACTATGGCGAAGTGCGTTATATTCTCATTGGTATGACAGAGGGCAAATTGTTGTTCGTTGTCTATACTGAACGAGGAGAAAAGATTCGGCTAATATCAGCCAGAAAGGCGGACAAAGATGAGCAAAATGAATACTACCTCCAGAACGCGACGGAATGGGAAGGTGTTGAATAACGGAAATAAAGAACCGTTGGATACGCCTGTGCGAGAGATGACAGACGAGGAAGTTCACGCTGCTGCTCTCAGCGATCCAGATGCGCAACCACTAACGAAAGAAGATTTCGCTCGCATGAAAAGCACACCGCGAGCGAAAATTATTCGTCGTGCGCTTGGACTGACACAAGAAGAATTCTCGTCACTCTACCGCATTCCACTTGGTACCTTGAGGGATTGGGAACAAGGACGCACTGAGCCTGACAGGGCTATGTATGCCTACCTCAAAGTTATTGCTACTATGCCAGAAGCCGTACAAAGTGCCTTGCAATATACTCCACAATCCCCATCTATTCAATAGCAAATAGCAGAAGGGGTGTATGAAATATTCTAAGGAGTTGGTATGATGTTTCGTTTTCTGACAGCAGGGGAGTCACATGGCCCATGTTTGACGATGATTGTTGAGGGCTTGCCCGCTGGATTAGCGCTTGAGAAGTCGATTATTGATGCAGATTTGCGTCGCCGCCAGGGTGGCTATGGACGTGGTGGCCGTATGAAGATTGAGAAAGATGCTATTCGCTTTCTCTCAGGGGTACGTCATGGCAAGACGTTGGGTTCGCCAGTTACCATGCAGGTCGAAAATCTGGACTGGGTCAATTGGGAAGAGCGTATGAATCCGGCACCTGTAGATGCTTCCATTGAGGCTGTAACTCGCGTACGTCCTGGTCATGCAGATTTTACCGGAGCGATCAAATATGGTCAGAGTGATGTACGAAATGTAATTGAACGCTCAAGTTCACGTGAGACTGCTTCACGTGTGGCTGTTGGTGGCTTATGCCGTCAATTTCTTGCGCAGTTTGGTATAATAATCCACAGCCATGTACTCTCGGTTGTCGATGTAGGTTATGAGACGCCTCGTTCTCTCAATCGAGATGCCTATCCTGGTGAAATGTGGGAGGCGGTGGAGGCTTCACCGATGCGTTGCGCTGATGCAGCATTAACGGAGAAGATGATTGCGCGTATCCTGGAGGCTAAGGGCAATGGTGATACGTGCGGGGGTATCTTTGAAGTGGTGGCTTTCGGGGTCCCAATTGGCCTAGGGAGTTTCAGCCAGTGGGATCGACGCCTGAGTGCACGCCTGGGTATAGCGATGATGAGTATTCCTTCGGTGAAGGCTATGGAAATTGGGGCAGGTTTTGAGGCTACGCGTACGACCGGATCGCATGTCCATGACGTCTTGCGTCACGCTGAGGATGGGAGTTGGTTTCATCTTTCCAATAATGCTGGTGGTATCGAAGGTGGTATTTCCAATGGGGAGCCGATTGTGGTACACGTCGGTGTCAAACCTATTCCTACGCTAGCACACCCACTACCTTCAGTGGATTTGGCAACCGGTGAAAATATTGATCAGAGCCGCTATGAGCGCAGTGATGTCTGTGTTGTCCCGGCTGCTGGTGTCGTCGGTGAGGCCATGATGGCAATTGTTCTGACCGAAGCCATAATTGAAAAGTTCGGCGGTGATAGCATAGAGGAGGTGATGCGCAATTATCGCGCTGGCCAGGGTGGACCAGGATAATTGGCCGCTTCTACGCTATCTCTCTTGCCTGCAATACATAAAAATGATACACTTCACCAGGAAGAGCATATCAAGATGCCATAAATAGGTATCACGGTTATTGATGCAAAGGGTGAGCATTTTATGAATATTGGTACAAGCATACGTAGATTGATGAATCTATTTATCATTCTTTTTGTGACGCTCAGTGGTGGGCTCGTCTACTGGCAGGTAATCGTGGCACAGCAGGTTGCAGCTAACGTACACAACAGTCGCAGTTGCCAGCTCGAAAATTCACCACTACGAGGAACAATCTATGACCGCAATGGGCAATGGCTGGCAAAATCGGTTTCTGATTCAAATGCACAGTGTGGCTACCGACGCGTTTATTTTGATCCTTCACTTGCAGGCTTGGTTGGTTACTATGCTGGCCCTAATTATCCTGCGACCGGAGTGGAGAAGCAATTTGATGATGTGCTCAGTGGGCGCACTGGTCTAACAATGTTGAGTAATACGTTTAACCATTTGCTGCATACCGCTCCTGTGGGAGATGATATTTATCTGACAATCGATGATCGGATTCAGCAGATTGCGAATCAGCATTTTAGTGACTCGTACTTCTATGGTTATAATGCTGGTGATACAGAATATGTCTATCCTTCCGATGCAGGTACGGTGATCGTGTCTAATCCCCACACGGGGGAAATTCTGGCGATGTTGAGTCGTCCTAGCTATGATCCAAACAAGTTGGTGCAGACGCTGCTGCAGAATGATCTGTCCTATTACAATCAACTGGTCCAAGATCCAGAGCAGCCGTTGCTTGAACGCCCGCTTCAGGGCAATTATGTGCCAGGATCGACTTTCAAGACGGTCACGCTGATGGCGGCAATCGACTCGGGCAAGGCAACGCTATCGCAGCAGTTTGATAAACAACATGCGCTCGGGCCAGTCAATTATAATGGACAGAATATAGGTCCTGTAGGCAATAATATTGATGGATACACATTCCACTTCCCAGTGACTACCGAGTATGCCTATACCCATTCAGATAACGTCATTTTTGCTCAGCTTGGGGTAAACACTGGTTTCGATACATGGATGAATTACGTTCGCAACTTCTATATTGAAAGTCAGATTCCCTTTGATCTACCGGTAGCGACAAGTCATGTGCTGGCTGCGGGAAAGTCACAAATGGCAGATAATGAACTGGCGGCAAGTGCTTTTGGTCAGGGAACAGACTCTGTGATCCCGCTACAGATGGCGGTCGTTGATAATATTGTGGCAAATAATGGTCAGTTAATGCGTCCCACGTTGATTTACCAAATTACCGGGCATAAGACTTCCGATCAAGACAATCCTGCTGCTATTCAAACCTTTAACTCTCAATCTCTGAGTACGCCTATCAAGAGTGATACGGCCGTTGCGGTACGTCAGGGTATGTATGGAGTAATTCAATGCGGTCCTGGTCCGCTGGCGCCAGTGCATATGAACACATCACCCTGGAGTATTATCGGCAAGACGGGTACGGCTCAGTTAGCAGAGGTTACGGATTCGGGTCAGTTACCTATAGCGCAGCGTGCTGAAGGCTGGATGATTACGCAGGCTCCCTATTCGATTCAGAATCCTGGTCAGCTGCCAGCGCTCACGGTGGTGGCTATGAGGGAACATGGTGGTGATGGTGGTGCATCTGTCGGGCCGATGATCGCGAATATCTATAATGACGTCTTTAGCAAGGGCTATGTCCAAGCTAGTAAGCTGCCTGTTCCTGGGACAAGTTACTGCTATCAAACGGGTTTGCTTCAGTAATGGAGAATGGCAGTGATGGTGGTTGTGCAGATGGTCCCATGCTTGCTCATATGTATACCGAAATATTTGCCAAAGGGTATGTCAATGTGCAACTCCCACCACCAGTGCCAGTAGACTATTGCATGAAGACGGGGTTGGTATAACAGTAGTTGGGTTAATGGCATCCGTTAATAATATTGGCAGGAGAGGTACAAACTTCGGAAGACTTTAATTTATGTATCCTTTTTGAACTGGCCCAGAATAGTTGGGTCCATATGGATGTACCCCTGGGGGTTCATATAGAACTAATGGGATTTAATCAGCAAGCGCAAAGAGACCGATAGCTATTGTCCATGAAGTACAGTGCTCTGTTTGCTCAAACTTCTCAACGGGACTGTTGAAGGCTTACCTTACGAATACCCACTATATAGATGCCTTCCATACTCTTACTGTCCTGTCGTCTCCGCCAGAAGCAATATACTTGCTATCGGGAGACCATGCTACAGTTGTTATCCAGCCAGAGTGCTCTTTATAGGTTACTACGACCTCATGTTTATGAATGGCATCCCATACCTTCACTGTTGTATCGTCTCCACCAGATGCAATAGACTGACCGTTAGGGGACCATGCCACTGCATCTATGTTGCTATGGTGGCCTTTATAATCAAAGAGCTTTGTTCCTGTACTAACATCCCACACTTTCACTATAGCATCGCCACCCCCGGTGACAATGTATCTACTATCAGGCGACCATGCCAAAGATTGTACAAATTGAGGATGACCTTGATATGCAAGAAGTGTAACTTTAGATAAGGTATCCCACACTATTATTGTTCCATCAGCACCTCCAGAAGCAATATATTCCCCATTGGGAGACCAAGCTACCGTATATACAGGACCAATGTGGCCTGTATAGGTATAGATGGGCTGTCCAGAAGAGCTATCCCATTCCCTGACAGTCATGTCACTAGAACCAGAAGCAATATGCTTGCTATCGGGAGACCATGCTAGTGTATTCACAGCATCTGTGTGGCCTTTACAAATAAGAACATTTTTCCCTGACATTGCGTCCCATATCTGAATAGTCATGTCGTTAGAACCAGAGGCGATATGCTTGTCATCATAAGACCATCCTACCGCAGTCACGGCACCTGTGTGGCCTTTGTAAATAACATGTTTCTTTCCGGACATTGCATCCCATACTTGGACTGTGGTGTCCATAGAACCAGAGGCGATAGATTTGCTATCATAGGACCATTCTGCTGCCCAAACTCTATTTGAATGGTTTCTATAAATATATAAGGTACTTCCCAGAGGTAGAGGTTTAGGCAGATCCAGTTTCTGAAATGATTCTAGTGATACAATACTTAGCAGCCCCCCTACAGTAGCAAGGAGTGCCAATGAAATTACTACTCTACGTCGCGAGCAAAAGAGTTTAAGGGACTCGCGAGAAATAGATTGTCCCACTTCTGCCGTTTGTCCTATTGGCGAGTTGGGATGGTTATCTATTCGAGAGTCCCTAACCCGATGTGCAGGTTTTTTTTCTGCTTCTAGATAGACCGACACTCTAGCTGTAGGGATTAGGGCCATCCATTGCTGAATTGTAGGTTTGATCTCTTCCTCAACCCATTCCAGTCGTTTGTTTTCCTTGATCCACATCTGTTGCAAGTCTACTGTGAATTTATACTTATCTTGGCCAGAAATGATGTCTTGCCCAATAAGGCTTTTGATAGCGCTAGTCATATCACCTTTTGGTATTGTTATATTGCAGTGATCCTCCCATACTTGATTGATATCACCAGTCTTAACAGGATGATTTGCATCGTTCATAGCAGCTGCCATACCCGCCATAACAGCCTGTTCATCCTCCTGTGAGGAGTCCCACAGAGATTGATACGCCATTGTTCCATTCACTATACACTTACTGATGACTTCCTCTACATCTTGAAGTTTAATATACGCTCTCTGTTGCTTCTGCCACCGATTAAATAGTAAGTTGCACAATAATTGGACATAATAAGGATGACCAGAAGTTAGGTGAAAGATTCGAGCTAGAGCGTCGGGTTCGACTTGATAGCAACCTTTAACTGGCTTTGTAATGAGATCGTTTGTAGCGGCTTGGTCAAGAAACGAAACCTTCTTGGTCAGCATGTTACTAAAGAGGAGACTGTATTCTCTCTGCATCTTTTCCGGAGACTCTATAAGTGAGAACAGAAAGGTTAAATGCTCATAGCTCTGCATAAGAGAGCGCATATAGCTAATACCTTCTGCGAGTTTTTGCTCCTGCAGACAACCTGCCTCATCCAGCATAAGTAGGAGATGCTTACCACCAATTGCATACCAGAGTGGGTGCAAAAATTGGTCTTCAAAATCTCTTAGTGGATTAGCGTAGAATGGACTACGAATTAGGTTGCGAACTAAATTTTGCAGGTCAATATTGTAGGTCTCACTCAAGTTTCGCGAAATACGGGTAGCGAGCTTCCACAGGAAGTCGCTCAGATTGTTGAGTCCTAGGCTGTGCAGGTCAATAAAAACACAGAGGCAATTTCCACCCAGATGAGACCTCATTTGATGGAGCACAGAAGTTTTGCCCATACGGGACTGACCATAGAGAAGGATGCCATTGGAGGAACCTCTTTTAGTAAGCGTGCCATATATATCACCAAAGAGTTCTTGACGACCAAAGAACATCTCAGGATCTTTGATTGGGTTACCAAAAATGTATGGATTGGTGAAATTTGACATACAACCTCCCTTTGATGCGTCAACGCCGCCCCAATGTAGCCTTAAGTAATTCAGCGATTATCACAACGTTTTTAGGATCACTAGCCCAGGTGACGATCATCTCACGATATTTGCTATTGACCTTTGGAAGTATCTCACTAATTCCCTTACCAACTTTCAAGAGACGAATCTGCATAGTTTTGTCGGACTCAAGCCATTCTTTATAGCTCTGTTTGTCCTGCATGGTATCAGTAATTTCTTTGTAAATCCATTCACTAAAAAATGCACTGAATGGGTAATATGTGCCTGCTTTAGATATCACCAGACTCCGCTCTTCGAGACGTTTGAGTGCCCGACCATAACGTAGATACAGCTCTTCCATTTGTTTTAAGGAGCCCTGCGAAAATAACTTCCGCAAGCTTGGGGGGAGGAAGTGGCAGAGCACAGATCGGGAGGTTATTTCTACATGGTTTCTTACAGTGAAACCGAGTTCTTTGATTTTTTGTTGTTGTTCTGATAATGCTAGTGCTGTTAGAACAATCTTCTCTCCGTCACCTGAATGATGCCAGTAATAAGCTAATTGCTGTGTGGACAGCTCCTCAAATTTTTTATACATAAAAGCATGTTTATCTGGACATGACTTCTCGGAATATGCATTGAACAAGCAAGAACATGCCATTTGCAAAAAGTAAGGGTGAGTGCCTGCAATGTGGAAGATAGCATTCATGTCCACGTCTGTGAATCTAATATTTGTTCTACTTAGCAAGCGGGAAATTAAATTCCTAGCTTCGTCTTCATCGAACGATTGCACAAAGACAGGAGCAAAAATATTAAAGAATGGCGAAGAACGAATAGCATTTGAATGGCAAAGATCGAGTAACCCGCTACGGCTACATGTTATGAGAGCTAAAGGATACCCAATTGCTAAACTCCGCAGGAGATTGAAAAAATCGGAATCAAAGTTCTCATTACTGGTTATTTGCTCAAATTCATCAAGGAGAAATACCATATAGTGATTCTTTTTCTTCAGCTTACTGAATAGATCGCTAAGTACAGATCCATCAACTGGCGCTGTTTCTTTTTGTTTAGCTAGCTTTTTGATGGTATCATCAACTATATCAATAACTTCTATATACTGACAGGATTTTCTCATACTGTCTAGGAACTCTTGCCATAATCTTACAGGAGTCAGATCCTTATTACCTACCAACTGTAAGTCCATATAAATGAAAATGTATTTTTCTGGATCAAGTCCGTAGGAACGACGGACACTGAGATGCTGTAGATAGTTTAGTAATGATGTCTTACCTATACGGCGTTCGCCTACTAAAGAACTTGACTCGAATTCAGCATTACGTAAACGACCTAGTACCTGGTTAATCTCATCACTACGACCAAAAAAGCGAGTTTTATCTGAGATCGGGTTCCCATATGTAAAAGGGTTGTCTAGTATAATAGCCCTTCCTTCCAATGATTGGTCATGACTCAGTTGAGAATGATGGCTCCCATCAGAACCCTGGCGCGAAGCCGCATCCTTGTCTACAATACCATTCTCTTTTGATCCACCATCTCGCTGGATAATCTGATCACGAATATGAGCAAGTTTTTCATCGCTTGAATAATCCAAGAGTACTCTATCAATAAGATTAAGTTCTTTATGTTGTAGTTTAGCTTCTTTCCAGATATTTGACCAGCATACCTCCATTGAATGTGCAAAGGGAATTCTTGCTAATGGCAAACTGATATCTTCGGCAACAAGTTTTGCCTTATCGGTGGTATCATATAAGGTTGCAAGTGTTCTCCTGATTTCAGGTTCACTGATGTTATGCATTGCTTACATCCTTCCTTGGACGAGATTAAGAGGCTTATCTTTCTCTCCTCAACTCATCCACAACTTTGCGAATCTGTTTCGCAATATCCTCAAATGCTAAATCCCGATTTTTCCATGTTGTGATGGGCTGCGCATTCTTCGGAAGTGCCTGGAGCATGGAAAATGGGGCGTCTCGCCAGTCAACTGGCCGTAGCAAAATGGGAATAACGCGAGCTTCTCCTATCTCATGTCTCTCTAAGGCACGTTTCATCTCAATACTATAGCAGTACTCTGACCCCAGAAAATCCGAGCTAATTAACAATAGGATGATGTGGGCTGTATTAAGATGATCGTTAATTTGGTTTGCCCATTCTGTCCCTGCGGTGATGTCTCGATCATGCCACTGAGCTATAAGACCTTGATTACGAAGCAAGCTGAGATGTTTATCAAGTTCATTTCGCAATGACTCGTCATTATGTGCATAAGAATAGAAGAGCGTAATTTGGTCATCAAGTACCTTCGGCTTACTTTGCTGCTTTGCGCTGTTTGATTGATTTTGTGGTAATGTCGTCCATGTGCCTATCTCGCCTGACAGGCTCTGTTTTTGCTGTTGGATAATCTGCTCGCGAATTTGAGCAAGCTCTCCATTGCTTGAATAATCAAGTAGCACTATTTCAATAAGCTTAAGTTCTTTATGCTGAAGCCTAGCTTCTCTCCAGATATTATGCCAATATACTTCCATTACAGGCGAATATCCAATTCTTTCCAATTGCAAACCTGTATCACTAGCAACAAGGTTCGCCTTGTCATGACTATTACATAATTCTACAAGTATTTTTCTAATCTCACGCTCACTCATATTAGACATTACTTACATCCCTCCCTGGACAAAATTAAGAAACTACTTATCTTCTCCTCAAATCATGATGACGGTTGTTTGATGAACTGGCCATCCAGAATAATTCTTGGATCCATCTGGATGTATCCTTGGGAATCCACATGGAGCATTATGATGGCTTTATTGATTGGATTGCCATTTTTAGGACCAAAGGCAATCTGCCCACTTACCCCCTGAATGGCGTTTGTTCCGTTGAGCTGCTTCAATTCCAGATTTAAATCGTCAGGTGTAATAGACGGTTTTCCTGAACGGAGAACCATTTCACAACCACTTAACATTGCAAGGATTGTATCATAAGAGGTGATCACATCGTTGTCTGCACGAGTAAAGCCGTAGGGATGTGGATCATTCTGGTGCAAGTTGTTGGGATCAAAATATGCTGGATACTCAGAGAAAAACGCAGGCTTCTGATTCCCATATCCCAAGATGTTCCACTCGTCGGGGTAGGCACTAGACGTGAAATGGAGATGACTGAAACCGGAGGCATGAGCAGTTTTGGAATATCCTTCCAACTCGTAGAGTGCACTCCCGCCCAAGACAGGTAAATCGCTCGGGAGCGGATTGGAGAGCAATGTACTTGCATCGGTCGGATAACCAGAAAAGTAAATCAGGTCAGGATTTTTGTTCAAGGCATCCTGCAATTCCGAAGGAAGTGATTCAGGGTGCCCCACCGTATATCTCTCCTCGATGGCTAGCTGGCCACCATCGTTGCGAAACTCTTGTAGAAAATCCTGTGCCAAATCCTGACTATAAGCGTCGTGCTGGTCATCAAAGAGTACAACATTTTTTGCATGCAATGTGTTTATTGCGTATCTGGCTCCTACTTCACCTTGTTGTGTGTCAGAAGGAACTACGCGAAAAAAGTATGGCTTCTTCGCCAACATGTCCATAGAGGATTGTGATACTAGAGGGATGTGCGCTGAGGACAGCGCGTCAATTCCAGCAACGCTATAACGGCTCATTGGCAAACCCATCACTCCAACAAAAGTGGTATCATTCCGGGCTAGCTGCACGATTTGTGATGTTACGTTCGAAACATAATCTGTCTTACTCCCAATATTAGCGATCAGGAGACGGACTTGCACTCCTCCAGTCAGCTTTGATCCATCGTTGAACTCCTTCTGTGCTACATAGGTTCCTTGCAAGTCTTCACGACCAACTCCGATATTGTCTCCGGAGAGCATTATCGCCACCACAATCGTCACATAGGGCTTCCCGGAGTTCACAACCTTTAAATCCTCCTGATAGATCAAAGCCTCTGCATCGTTTGAGTTCATCCCAATCGCTTGATTTAAGAGTGATTTTGCCTGATCAATATTATTCTGCCTATACGCTTGTGCAGCCTGGGATTTGAGTGAGCCATCGGTAAGTGTTGTATCGAAGGCAAAGGAACCATCGCTGATCCCTATGGACTCGCCCCCAATGGTGGTGACACCAATGCTAGTAGGAGAGCTATGAAAGTAT
>Ga0179587_10000556_pt1 | contig 15555 bp, 14 predicted proteins | sample CZODoug2_1_08_16_FD_185932 | JGI IMG/M metagenome (GOLD analysis project Ga0179587, IMG submission 185932) | Vadose zone soil fungal communities from Angelo Coast Range Reserve, California, USA - CZODoug2_1_08_16fungal | ecosystem: Environmental > Terrestrial > Soil > Vadose zone | place: USA...
ATCCAGTTGACCTCGGTGCCAAACGTCAGGGCGGCGCGGATGCCATGGATGTGTCCGTCGGTCAGCCCGGGAATCACGGTGCGGCCGCCGAGGTCGATCAGTTTTGCCTTTTCGCTTGCGAGCTTTTTCATCGCCGCCGTCGTGCCTAATGCCAGCACCTGGCCGTGCCCGATCGCCAGCGCCTGCTGGACCGAAAAATCCTTGTCGACGGTGAGGATATTGCCGTTGAAGAGGACGGTGTCGGCGGTGTCGGCGAAGGCAAGGCTCGCTGGCGCTGCGAGGTATAACGCCGCGAAAATGGTAAGTGCTTTGCCGAGGCCCAACATGTCGTCGCTCCCGTGTTTTCATTTGCCCTAAAAGCCGTCATTGCGAGGAGCACTTGCGACGAAGCAATCCATTCTTGTTTTGTTGCGGCATGGATTGCTTCGCTGGCGCTCGCAATGACGGAGAGATAGTCCCGGTCGGTCGCAGCCGTTCCGCCCATTACCCCAACATCTTCCTCAGCTCCGCCTTGGCGACTTTCTCCAAGGTCGAGCGTGGCATGTCATCGACGAAGTGGATTTCGCGCGGCACCTTGAAGTCCGCCAGCGCGTTGCGGCAGGCGGCCATCACGGTGTCGCGCAGATCGGGCGGGGCAGCTTTGACGCCGGCGTGCGGAATGATGAACACCACCGGCACCTCGTCGAGCATCGGATGCTTCTTGGCCACCACCGCGGCCTCGCGGACGCCGGGCACGATGGCGATCACCTGCTCGATTTCGGAAGCCGCGACGTTCTCGCCGCCGACCTTCAGCATGTCCTTGGCGCGGTCGCCGAACTTTATGAAACCGTGGTCGAGCAGGGTAACGCGGTCGCCGGTGATGAAATAACCGTGCTCGTCGAAACTTTCCCGGGTGGCCCTCTCGTGGTGCAGGTACTCCTTGAACAGCGACAATCCGGGAACGCCCTGGATCAGAAGATTTCCGGTACCGCCGACGGATGTCGGCGTGCCGTCGTCGTCGGTGACGCGGATTGAGTATTCGGTGGCGGCGCGGCCGATCGACATCGGCGTATTGGGTTGGTCGACCTCGCCGATGATGCCGTGGGTGATGGTTTCGGTCATGCCCCACCAGCCGATGATCTTGATGCCGAACACGGCAAACGGCGGCGGCTCGCACACCGCGGTGCCCCATAGCCTGAATTGATGCTGCTTCGGAATCTCGTACTCCAGCAGTGCCTTCATGCAGAACGGAATCGTCGAGGTCCAGGTGCAGCCATGCTCCAGCGCGACATTCCAGAACCGGCTTGCGGAAAACCGTGGTTGAATCACGCAGGTCGCGCCGACCCACAGGCTCGCCAGCATCGAATACGCCAGCGCGTTGGTGTGAAACAGCGGCAGGTAGGTCTGATGCACGTCGCCGTGGTGCAGATCCTGGTGCGAGGCGTTGACCTTGGCGCCCCACAGCGCATTGGCGTGGGTCCACAGCACCGCCTTGGGCCGCGACGTGGTGCCGGAGGTATATTGCACGCTGCAAGCCGCCAACGGATCGGTCGTGCGGCGAGGCCGGTCGGCGCTGTCGGCGAACAGCGCTTCGAAGCTATCGCCGCGCGGCGCGGCGTGACCTTGCGCAGGTGCCGCGCCTGCGTCGTGGGAAATCACCGCAAGCCAGTGCAAGCTTCGGCAATGCGTGGCGATGATCTCGGCATAGGCCGGCTGGGTGATCGCGGCCACCGCGCCGCAATGATCGGCAAAATATTCCATCTCCGCCGGTGCGGAGCGGGTGTTGGTGGTGACGGCGATGGCGCCGAGTTCGGCGCAGGCGAACCAGGCCAGGACAGCCTCGATGCAATTATCCAGATGGATCAGCACGAATTCGCCGGGCTTGACGCCGCGTACCCTGAGCCCCGCAGCCAGCGCGCCGACGCGCTCGTGAAATTCGCCGTAAGTCCAGATCCGCGCCGGCGCATCGAACGGCGCCCAGATCAGAAACGGATGATCGCGGCGCGTTTCAGCGCGCATCCGCAGCAGCCACGGCACGTCAAGGCCTGCGAATGGCCCCACCACGCCCGCTGCCTGTGCAATCGACATTTATCCTCCCGTGCAGCCTGATGGCGGCTGCTTTTGCATTTTGCTTGGGAGCAGTTGTGCCACCGGATGACGCCGCGCGCAAATCGCTGTGCTCATGCGGGCCGAACGCCTAATGGTCGCTACGTACTGAATGATCGATATTCGCGCAACACGCTCACCTGTCATACCCGCGAAGGCGGGTATCCAGTACGCCGCAGCTTCGCGATTTTATCACTGGCGCTCTGGAATACTGGGCGCCCGGTCAAGCCGGGCGATGACGGCTTGCGCACGTGCGGTGATTTGCCCGTCGGGCGGTTTGTTGACAGGGTTGTCGAGTCTTTTCTTTCGGATTTTCCGAAAAATACTTGTTCCCTCTGACCCAAATCAAAGCTAGAACTGTCGCCATCCCACCCCACCAGAGGGGCGTATCGCGATCGTCACGGACGCGGGGAGGGATGCGGTGGACGCGGCAGCGTCAGGCGAGCAACGTGGTTGCAGGGCGGGTTGGCGAAAGGCCTGTGAGCGATCAAACGGCGAGCTGACGAACGATGTTGCTGCGTACGGCGAAGTCGCGTGGTCCTGACGCCCCGACGCTGGCGTCAAGTTTGCGGAGTCGCGTCGGCCCAACCGGGCTTAGACAAGACATATCCGCAGGTGATGGTGGCAAACAAGCCCGGTTCACCAGGGAGAGCGCGAAGGAAGCCGTTAAAACCATTGCGTGCGGGAATGCCGGGTGATTCCGGTGTACTCGTTGTTACTCGTGTGCGTTCTACCAATACCAAGTGCACACGAGGCCGCGGGTGCAACGGGCACCCGGCGTTCCCCACGCCCTCTTTGGGCGGAAGATTTATCAACGGCTCGGGCGCATTGCGCGGCGAGGGCGCGAATGTGTGTCTGCTGTTTGACAGTTTGCATCATCTTACGTCGTCCCGGCGAAAGCCGGGACCCATACGCCGTGCCATTTGTGTTTGGCACGTTGGTCGATACCTTCCGTAACCACAAACGCCGGTGGTTATGGGTCCCGGCCTTCGCCGGGACGACGAAAGAGTCCGCATCGGCTTTGCGTCACATGCATCAAGATGCGCTGCCATCCTCATACGATGAAATCTCGATCAGACTGCCGTCGGGATCCCGGCAATAGACCGATCGCAGCGTGCCGCGGGCACCCTGTTTCTTGACCGGGCCTTCCTCGATGGCCACGCCGCAGGCGTTCAGATGCGCCACCACCTGATCCGGCGCGCTGGTGGTGAGAAAGCACAGATCGTCGCTCCCGGCGGTTTCATGGTCCGCCGTGAACCACTCGACCTTGTCGGCATCGTGCGGCCGCACGTTGATTTTCTGATTGCCGAAGATCAGCGACGTCCGCGGCGTCTTGCCCGGGCCCGGATCGAACACCCTGATCTCCATGCCGAGGATTTTTTGGTACCATTGCGCGGAGCGCGCCACGTCGGCGACATTGATGACGATATGATCGAGCGCGTTCACTTTGACAGCCATGGATTATCCTTTTGTCGCGGTCCGAGCGCATGTGCCGCACTGGCCGTATCAGACTTTGTTTGTTACAACGCGGGCGTTTGTCAATTCAACAGATGAAACCGGACCTCAGAGCCGGGCTTCAGGGAGAATAATGTATGGCGTCACGTCGCACCGCGATTTGTCTGATCGCAATCGGCATTTCGGCAATCGCTTCGATCGGCGGCGCCGCGGCGCTGGATTATCCGACCCGGCCGGTGCGCTGGGTTGTCGGATATCCTCCGGGTGGAGCGACCGATATCATCGCGCGGCTGATCGGCCAGCGGCTCTCCGAGCGGCTCGGCCAGCAATTCGTGATCGAGAACAAGCCCGGCGCCGGCAACAACATCGCCACCGAAGCGGTGATCAATGCGGAGCCGGATGGCTACACGGTGCTGCTGGTAAACCCTGCGAACTACATCAACGCCTCGCTCTACACCAACCTGAAGTTCAACTTCGTTCGCGACATAGCGCCAATCGCGGCGTTCAATCGCGTGCCGAATGTGATGACGGTCAGCAATGACGTGCCGGCGAAAACGGTCGCCGAGTTCATCGCCTATGTGAAGGCTAATCCGGGCAAGGTGAACATGGCGTCATCGGGCAACGGCACCTCGGTGCATCTGTCCGGTGAGATGTTCATGATGATGTCGGGCACCAAGATGCAGCACGTCCCATACCGGGGCGCCGCGCCCGCGATTACCGACATGCTCGGCGGCCAGGTGCAATTGATCTTCGACAACATGCCCTCCATCATCCAGCATGTCCGCGCCGGTTCGTTGCGCGCATTGGCGGTGACGACCACGACAAGGTCTTCGCAACTGCCTGACGTGCCGACCGTCGCCGACACCGTTCCGGGCTACGAGGCGAGTGCGCTGTTCGGCATGGGCGCGCCGAAAAACACGCCGAAGGAGATCATCGCGAAGCTCAACCAGGAGATCAACGCGGTGCTGGCCGAACCCGCGATCAAGGCCCGCCTGATCGACCTCGGCGGCGAGCCGCTGATCGGCACGCCGGACGCCTTTGGCGCGATGATCGTGGCCGAAACCGAAAAATGGGAGAAGGTGGTGAAGGCCGCTGGTGTGCACGTCGAATAGGCACGGCCGGAACTTTGGTCAGAAGGGATCGTTCGAACCTGAGCCGACGCAGGCTGCACTAATACGCCGGAGGTGAATTCATGCGCAACACGATGTTAGTAACGTTGGTTTTGGCGGCGGCCGGTGCCGCCACGATCGCCGGCTCCGGTCCTGCGGCCGCGGTCGATTATCCCTATTGTGTCCAGGGCAGGGGTGTCGGCATTCCCGGCGACTGCTCTTACACATCTTACGGTCAATGCATGGGGTCCGCGTCCGGGCGAGGCCTCTATTGTAACGTCAATCCTCGCGTTGCGTTTGGCCAACCGCGGCGCGGACGGTATGATCGGGACTACTACTGAAGCCTGTCTGCACGCATCCAGCAATTCCGCCAGCATGTCCGACGGAATTCATACGTTGCTCTGGGCGCAGCGCCGTATCCATCCGCCGCGGCAATGCGCCGGCACGGCGGCTGGTTGTATTTGAATTATGACGACTGGAACGCGTTAACGGGCGGCTTGACTCTCGCTCGCTCGCGTCTATATTAAACCAGATGGTTAAGTATCAAGACCGTGCTCTGGACCGCACCTTTGCGGCACTTGCAGACCCGACGCGGCGCTCGCTGCTGGCGCGGCTCGGCAAGCAAGACGGCATTTCGGTGAGCGAACTGGCGCAGCCATTCGCGATGTCGTTGCCGGCGATCATGAAGCATCTCGACGTGCTGTCGGACGCAGGCCTGATCGTGCGCGCGAAAACCGGCCGCATCGTAGCCTGCCGGTTGACCGCAAAACCGATGGAGCAGGCGATGGACTGGCTCAGCCACTACCGGCGCTTCTGGTCCGAAACTCTCGAGCGCCTTGCTGCTTTCGTGGAGGACGATGAATGGCACCCAAATCAAGCGTTGCCGGCGACGCCGGTCTCGTCGGAAGACCGAGCCTCACCTTCAAACGTCGTCTCAATGCCGCGCCGGCCAAAGTCTACGCCGCGTGGACCGACCCGCAAAAAATAATCCGATGGTTCGGACGCTCGGACGCCAAGCCTGGTTCGTTCCAGGCGGAGATCGAGGCGCGGGTCGGCGGCCATTACCGTGTCAGCTTCTCCACTGACGACGAGTATTACGAAGTCGGCGGCATCTATCGCGAAGTGGTGCCGAACGAAAAACTGGTGTTCAGCTGGGCCTGGCATTCGACACCGGAACGCGAATCGCTTGTCACGGTCACGCTGAAACCCGACGGCGACGGCACGCTGCTCACGCTGCACCACGAGCAGCTGTTCGATCAGGCCGCCCGCGACGGCCATGAGCGCGGATGGCTGGGGTCGCTCGACAAGCTTGAAAGATTTATCGCCTGAAACCCATCCAGCGGAGGAGCCGGTCATGCAGCCACACAACATCGTCTCGCGCGAGGAATGGATCGCCGCGCGCAAAGCCCATCTGGCCCACGAGAAGGAATACACCCGCGCCCGCGACCGGCTCAGTGCGGAGCGCCGCGCGTTGCCATGGGTCAAGGTCGACAAGGCCTATTGGTTCGACGGACCGAACGGCAAGCAGACCTTGGCCGATCTGTTCGCCGGCCGCAGCCAGCTCGTGGTGCAGCATTTCATGTTCGCGCCCGACTGGAATGAAGGCTGCAAGAGCTGCTCGTTCTGGGCCGACGGATTCGAGCGCATGATCCCTCATCTCGCGGCGCGCGACACCACGCTGGTGGCGATCTCGCGCGCACCCTTGCAAAAGCTTGACGCGTTCAAGGCACGCATGGGCTGGACCTTTGACTGGCTGTCGTCGGCGGATGACGATTTCAATTACGATTACGGGGTTTCGTTCACGCCGGAACAGCTCAAATCAGGTGACAAGGCCTACAATTTCGGCACCTCAGGCTTCAGCATCGAAGATGCGCCCGGCATCAGCGTGTTTTTCCGCGACGAGGCGGGCAACATCTTCCACACCTATTCGTGTTTCGCGCGCGGCCTCGACATGATGAATGCCGCCTATCATTATCTCGATCTGACGCCGATGGGCCGTCACGAAGAGGGATTGCCGTACCCGATGGACTGGCTGCGGCTGCGCGACCAGTATCAGCCCGCACCGGGCACCGCCGCCTGCTGCCAGACATAATCCATAATCGCGCGCGACACTGAGGCATAACGGGAGGAATGCTTATGCCTTATGTTGATGGATTTATCGTCGCTGTTCCGAAGAAAAATCTGGAGGCTTACCGCAGTTTGGCGAAGAAGGCGGGCAAGGTCTGGCGCGAGCACGGCGCGCTGGAATATTGCGAATGGGTCGCCGACGACGTCCAGGTCGGGAAGCGCACTTCGTTCCCGCGCAGCGTCAAGCTCAAGCCCGGCGAGACCGTGATCTTTTCCTGGATCACCTACAAATCGCGCGCGCAACGCGATCGCGTCAACGCCAAGGTGATGGCCGACAAACGGCTGGCGGGCATGATGGATATCAAATCGCTGCCGTTCGACGCCAAGCGGATGATCTTTGGCGGTTTCGAGAGTCTCGTGAAGGCGTGACGCCCGGGTCTGTCAGATCGGATTATTTCTTTGCACGGCTATCGCGCTCCAGAATGAGCTTATCAAGTTCTTCGGTCTGTTGCGCGATACGGTCCGCGATCCTCTCTTCGTTTTGGCTGCCGGATGCCGCCGCCGCTTGCTCGACAAGCTGCCGAAGGTTATCTCGCAGGATCGCGATGCGATCGTCGAGCTCCGCAAGGGATAGATTACCATTCATCGTCGCTCTCCTTGCCCACCACGTAGCTTGTCGAATCTGACTCTGGCTCCAGTTCGCTTCGAGAACGGGCCGCAGACTCGATTTTGCCGGGCTTCGTTCAGTCTCCATTGTCGGCCCATACCGATACTACCTGCAAGTGGAAGCTGCACAGGCCAGGCGGCTACTCGCCCTCTAAACGCCCTGCACCCGTCGGGACCGCGCTGCGACTCGGTCCGAGTTGCGCATCGCCCGACGCGCGCTAACATGGGCTCCCGTCGGTCTGCTCAATGATGCCGCATCGTCGATCGGTTGTGGCGTCAAAATCCGTCTTGCGAAAGTTCATCATCGAAAGGGCTCTGTCATGCTGACCATCACCGCCGTCATCCGCGCCAAAAAGGGGCACGAAGACACCATGCGCCGCGCCCTGCTGGAGGTCGCCGAAAACGTCCGCAGCAACGAGCCCAATACGATCGGCTTCTTCGTTTCGCAGGACCAGACCAGCCCCGGCGTCTTCACCACCTATGAGAGGTTCGTCGATCAGGCCGCCATGGACGCCCACAACAATTCGCAGGTCGTGGCCCGCTTCTTCGGCATTGCAAAGCCCATTCTCGACGGCGATGTCGTTCTGGTCACTGGCACCGAGATTTCCGCCAAGGCCTGACCGCCAGCGGCCGCGGGAAATATCCATGACCGCGCCGAAAGGTTCACTTACGTCAACTTGCCCCTATTTTGAAACAGCCTATCGGCAGGAATCGGATTGATGGACCACGATGCGCACCCTGCACTGCGGCCGAAGCTGATATCATTCGACGTTTTCGGTACGTTGATCAGCGTGCGCGACAGCTCCTACAGTGCCTTCGAACGTATCCTGGCCGACGCCGGCGCGCGTCATGTTGACGTCAAGGCGTTCTGGGAACATTGGGAGCATCGAAACATCGCGCACTATTGGGATGCCTACCGGTCGTATCGGGAGATTTGTGAACTCTCGCTTGCCGAAACGTTCGCTCATTTTCAAGTTGTCGGCGACGGCCGCTTGATTGATCGCTACTTCGAGGCCTTTCCGCGCTTCTTTCTCTACGACGATGTCGTCCGCACGCTGGATCACCTGTCACGCGGCTGCAGGCTGGCGGTGGTGTCCAACATCGACGATGATCTGTTGGCGCTGACACCGTTGCAGCGAAACTTCGACCTGGTGTGCACGGCAGAGCGGGCGAAAGGCTACAAGCCCGACGGCACGCTGTTTCGCTACCTGATCGAAAATGCGGGTTGCGCCAGGGACGAAATCCTGCACGCCGGACAATCGCAATTCACCGATCTCGTCGGCGGCAAGCCGCTCGGATTGACCATTGCCTGGATCAACCGGCGCCAGATTGCGCTCGACGCTTCGGTTCCGCGTCCGGATTTCATTTTCCCGGATATTCAGTCTCTAAGCCGTGTTGTCGGCTTTTGAAGTGCACGTCGCGCTGCGCAATTTCCAGCCACTTCCAGGCAGCAGCCTTCAGCAGGTGTGAAGTACTTCACACACCGCCTGATTGTGCCCTGCTATGATGTTCGCTCAAGTTTATACGGGCCGTTAGGAGGGTGATATGTCTTGCCTCCATTGTGCCGCTGCTTTGCCTTTCATCATTGCCGGAATCGTCGACCTAACCGGGGCGCAGGCGGCGAGCCTCCGGGTCGGCGATACCGTGCAGATCGTGCACGATGTCCAGGGCCCACAGTCCAGCGATCAGGCGTGGAGCTCGAAAGCCGAAGGCGAAGACGTCTACGAAAATGAATTGATCCGCACTAAGGTCGAGCGTCAGGCGCGCATTTCTGCTCGTCGACCTGACGGGTCTTTCCTTTCAAGCGCAGCTGCAATGACGGCCAGATGATCTCTCGCCAGGTCGTCGTTGCCGCCTCTTTTGCCCTTCTTGCTGAGCGTTCAGATTTGGCGCACCCGACACGAGAGCACTGGCCCTACCTGAGGGAGGCCTACCATGAAGAGGACACTCATAGCACTCGGTACACTCGCTTCAATTGCCGTTCTGTCAGATAACGCATGGGCGGGCGAATATGGCGGCGGCTACCGCCCGAGCGGGGGTGGCTTCGGCGCTGGTGCCGTCCTCGGCGGGGTGGTCGGGATCCTCACCGGTGTTCTTGCCACCAAAGCCCAAGAGCAGCCTAGACCTGACCCTTACCCAATCAGGACACGGACGACCAAGAAGAGTGAACCTGAGAAAAAGAAGCTGGTGCGTCCAGCGGCCGTCACTCAGCCCCCAAAGACCAAGGTCAGCCGGGCTGCGCCCCCAGTGACGCCACCGAAGCCGCCCAGTGCGCCTGCTCAGCGTCCACCCAGCTTACCCACTCCTGCGCCGGCCGACGAAAACAGATTCGTCCCGGATGAAATCATGTTCGAAGTCCGGAATTCAATCCCCGCGTCGGCGGTCGATGACATTGCCCGTCAAAATCGGCTTACACGCATCTCCTCGCAACGCCTCGAATTAGCCGGGAGCACAGTGTATCGATATCGCGTCACCGATGGCCGGCCAGTGCCAGTTGTTGCCCAGGCGTTGGAACTAGACGTGCGGATCGCCGCGACGCAGCCGAATTTCGTCTACAGGCTTGCGGAAAGCCCGGCACCCAATTCCTTGTCGGGCACGCAGTATGCTGTGTTGCAGATGCATCTGCCAGAGGCCCACCGCGTCTCCACAGGGCTTGGCATCTCCGTGGCTGTTATCGATTCCGGGATCGACAGTACCCATCCTGAACTGGCAGGTTCAATCGCAGATGCCTTTGATGCAATCGACGGGGCGGCGAGGCCACACAAGCACGGAACGGCAGTCGCCGGCATCATTGGATCGCATGCCAAGCTTATGGGTGTCGCACCCGGGGCGAAGCTGCTCGCCATCCGCGCCTTCGCCAGTGAGGGCGGCAAGATTGGAGCCGACGGGACGACCGACCACATCGTGCGGAGCATCGAGTGGGCCCATCAACGAGGCGCGCGCGTCGTCAACATGAGCTTTACTGGACCGCGTGATCCGCTCCTCTCACGGGAGCTTCGTGCGGGCAAGGAAAAGGGTATCGTTTTCGTCTCGGCCGCCGGCAATGAAGGTCCGAATGCCGCGGCGGCGGACGATAGCGTGATCGCCGTGACCGCCAGCGATGCAACAGACAACCTTTATCCAGCTGCCAACCGGGGCCCTCACGTGTGCCTCGCAGCTCCAGGCGTCGACGTGATGGTGGCGGGTCCTTCTGGCATGTACGAGTTCAAGTCTGGCACATCGTATGCCGCCGCGCATGTGAGCGGCGCTATCGCGCTCATGTTGCAGTCGCGCCCCGATCTGAGCCCAACGGCCGTGCGCACCATTTTGCTCAACCGCGCCCGGCGTCTCAGCACTGAAACCGGCGGCGACGGCAATTGCGGGATCGGTGTTGTGGATGCCCTGGCGTTGGTCACTGAGCCAAGCGAAAAGCAAGGTCCGGAGGGGGCAGGCTCAACAGCTCTAGCCCGTGGAGGAGAACATTCGACAGTCGGGATCAGTCGGACAGCATCGCCTTCGACATCTCAGCCAGATCGGACGAAAGATTAAGTCAGATGGTTATCGTCGGCTCGCGCGAATGCACAAAAGGTGCTGGGCAAGCGAAGGCACACTGCTTAGCCGGTTTATTGTGGCCGCAAACGGCGGTAACGAGACGATTCCTTGCTTTTCGCGAGTTGATAACTTCGGATTTCCGGGAAGCCGGTTTCAAAGCAGCATTTCGAGATCGTAAACAAGGGAACGGATCACCGTGGCCCAAGATGAGGCCTTCGATGTCTTCCTGAGCTATAGCCGCGCTGATGCACCCAATGCACAGCGACTCGTGCAACTGCTCCGTTCGCGTGGTCTCAAGGTTTTTTTCGATCGTGACTACCTCACGCCCGGCCAGGCGTGGCCAACGCTCCTGGAGAAGCATCTGCGTGCGTGCCGGGCGGTTGCCATCTGCCTGGGGCCGGAAGGGCTTGGACCGTGGCAACAACGCGAGCAGTACGTCGCGCTCGATCGCCAAGTGCAGGAGGATCATTTCCCGGTCATTCCGCTTTTGCTGCCTGGGGCAAAGGATCCGCCGCTAGGTTTCCTGAGGCTGAGCACCTGGATCGATCTCAAGGCCGGAGTGGAGGATTGGCCCGCTCTGAACGTCCTAGAGAGAGCAATCAGGGGCCAGGCTCCGTCACCGGATGATGTTGGTGTGCCAGACGCGCGCGCCTCCGTCTGCCCTTACCGGGGGCTGGAGCCCTTTCGCGAAGAGGATGAACACTTTTTTGTTGGCCGCGAGGCATTCGTCCACACATTGCTCGAAAAGATCGGCCAACGCCCCCTGGTCGGCGTCGTGGGGGCATCGGGCTCGGGAAAAAGCTCAGTTGTATTAGCCGGACTGGTGCCTTCGCTGCGTCAGCGTGCCGATGGCCGGGTTTGGGAGATTGGGGTCATGCGCCCGGGGCCACACCCGCTGCGCCAACTCGCCGCCGTTTTCCTGCCACCGGATACGAACCTCGAGGAATTCGACCGGATTGCAGTGTTGAAGAAACGGGCTGAGCAACTGGCCTCGGGAGAAATCACGCTGGCCGACGTGATTGATACCACGCTGGAGCGCCAACCGGGCACCGACCGGCTACTATTGGTTGTTGACCAGTGGGAAGAGCTCTACACCCAGGCACGGGATCTGCCGATCAAAGGCAGTCAAGACGCAAAGGACAAGCTGGGTGGCGCACAGACAAAAAATGGAGGGATCAGCTCCGAATGCGATACCTTCGTGCGCATACTGCTTGAAAGCGTGCGTAGCGAACCACGACTCTCGTTGGTTCTCACGATCCGCGGCGACTTTTATGGCCGGGCGCTGCAGGACCGAGCGCTCGCTGACCAACTGCAAGACGCGATCGTCAACATTAGCCCGATGGCTCGCAGCGAGCTCAGACGGGCAATCGTCGAACCGGCTGAGAAAGTTTCGCTCTCCTTCGAGGCGGGACTCGTCGACGAAATTCTCAGTGATATTGGCAACGAGCCGGGAAACCTCCCGCTCTTGGAGTTTCTCCTCAAGGAGCTCTGGGACCGGCATAATCCGGATCGGCGCCTGACCTTTAGCTCATATGCCAGTACCGGTGGTGTCAAACGAGCGATCGCGACGCGAGCAGAGGGGGAACTGAAGAAGCTCAGCCTTGAGCAGCAGGCTGCCGCTCGACGCTTTCTCATTCGGCTGGTCACGCCCGGTGAGGGGCAGGAAGATACGCGCGCCCGGACGGCGATCCCTCAGCGCGACGAGAGGGTGCGCGAGGTCATTGATCGCTTTGCTGCTGCGCGATTGCTGACGACAGGGCGTGACCCGGCGAGCGGACGCGAAATGGTCGAGGTTGGACATGAGGCGCTCATCAGGGAATGGGACACACTCAAGGAGTGGGTGAATGCAGATCGCGAGTTCCTGCGCACAATTGAGCGAGTAAAGGTATCGATGCGGGCGTGGTACGAGGAGAGTGGGAACAAGGACGAACGACTCCTTCCGCTTGGGCGGCCATTGGAGGAAGCCCGTGAGTTGCTTGATCGTGAGGATGCGGAGATTGGCGACCTGAGAGACTTCGTCCAGGCGTCGATCGCAAAGGATGAGGCGCGTCAGGAGGAGGAGCGGCGGACCCGCGACCAGCAGCAGCACAAGGAACTTGTCCTCGCCAGGCGGCTCGCCGAAGAGGAGGCTGCACGAGCAGACACGGCGGAGACGCTCGCCCAAGAGCAAGCGGCGCGCAGCAAGGCCACGAAAAGGACCTACGCGATAAGCAGCCTGTTTGGGTTCATGCTCCTCATCGTCGTTGCGGCGCTCGCAGTTACGCAGTCGCGATCCCTCGATCAGCAGGCACGATCGCTCGAACAGTTGAGTCTGGCACACGAAGAAACCGCGCATCGCCTTAGAGAGGCCCAGACCGCCCAATCGCACCTGCTAGCGCAGTTGTCTCAGCGGAAGACTGGATCGGGCGATGTGGCGGCCGGCATCCTATTGGCGTTGGAAGCTTTGCCGCGCGATCAGAGCGACAGCCGCCCAGTGGTTCCCGAAGCCTTTGCGGCCCTTATGCAGGCCAGTTTAAGTATCCGCGAACGCGCGGTGTTCAAGCATCAGGACTTGGTAGGCGGAGTCGCTGTCTCGCCCGACGGTCGCATCGTGGCGACCGCATCGGATGACAAGTCGGTCCGAATCTGGGATGCGACAAGCGGCCAAGAGCCCGTGGTGCTCAAGCACCACGACTTGGTGAGTGCTATCGCCTTCTCGCCCGATGGTCGCTTCGTAGCAACCGCATCTTTCGACGGAACAGCCCGGGTCTGGGATACGACAAGCGGTCAGGAGCGCGCGTTCAACCAGGATGGCGTGGTAAGGGCCGTTGGCTTTTCGCCGGACGGCCTCGCGTTGGCGACAGGATCAGACGACAGGGCGGCCCGGATCTGGAATGTGACAACAGGCGAAGTTCGTGTGCTCAGGGGGCATCTCGACACGGTCAGGGCAGTTGCATTTTCCCCAGATGGGAAGGTGCTGGCGACGGCATCGGACGACAGAACCGTCCGCACCTGGGATGTGGCGACGGGTCACGAACGCACCCTTCTCACGCACCAGGATTCGGTCAGGGCAGTTGCTTATTCACCCGACGGGCGCAAATTGGCGACGGCATCGGACGACAGGGCAGCTCGGATCTGGGATGAGACATCCGGCGAAGTAGTCCACATCTTCCACCACGAGGGCGCGAAGGGTGAGATCAGGGCCGTTGCCTTCTCGCTTGATGGCGACGCGCTGGTAACGGTGACACTCGACAATACGACGCGAGTCTGGAATGTCGCAACGGGCCACGAATACGTCGTGTTCAGGCAACCAGGCCCGATCAGAGCCGCTGCGCTGTCCTCTGACGGTCGCACGTTGATAACCGCCTTCGACAAGACAGCCTGGATCTCGGACGTCATGACCGGCCGCGAGCGCTTGCTCCCGCACCGGGGCCCAGTCAATACTGCGGCCTTCTCACCGGACGGCCGCACGTTGACGACTATATCGGACGACAGGGCCGTCCAGGTCTGGGATGTGGCAACTGGCCGTGCACGGGTCCCGATCAAACACGAGACCTTGGTCAGTGCTATCGCCTTATCACCCGACGGCCGCACGTTGGCGACCGCCTTATTCGACAGATCGGTCCAGGTCTGGGACGTGGAGGCCGGTCAGCAAGGGCCGGTCCTGAGGCACGAGAATTTGATAAGGTCCGTCGTCGTCTCGCCGGACGGCCACACGTTAGCGACCACATCACTCGACAACACGACACGAATTTGGGATGTGGTGACCGGTCAGGAACGCGCCGCGCTCACGCATCGGCGCCCGGTTACAGCAGCTGTTTTCTCGCCGGACGGCCGCACATTGGTGACTGCATCGGACGATGCGAGAACTCGGATTTGGGATGTCGCGACTGCCAGAGAAAGGGAGCTCGCGCACCAGGGCGTGGTCAAGGCGGCTGCCTTCTCGCCGGACGGGCGCACTTTGGCGACCACGTCACTCGACGATACGCTACGGCTCTGGGATGTGGTAACGGGCCGGGAAGGGCCCGTGCTCTCACACAACGATAATATCGTTGCGATTGCATTCTCCCCTGACGGTCTTACGTTGGCGGCCGCATCAGATTATAAGACTGCTCGGATCTGGGAAATCGCGACCGGCCGGGAATACGCTGTGCTCAAGCATCAGGCACTCATAAGTGCTGTTACCTTCTCACCTAACGGGCGCAGGTTGGTGACCGCGTCCGACGACAACACTGCGCGGATCTGGGATGTCACGACCGGCCAGCAATGCGCCATGCTCACGCATCAAGGATCAGTCAACACTGTTATCTTCTCGCCGGACGGTCACACTTTGGCGATCGCGGCGGGCGAGGCCGTTCGGCTCGTCACTCTTCCTCCAAGCGACATCTGGGAACTTATCGGTTATGTGCGCGGAAAACTTCCCATTGGCCGGAAGGAGCTTTCGAAAAGCGAGCGCGAAGAGGCATTCCTGCATCCCTTGCCCGCGAGCTATATTGGCGGTGCTTGGCGCCATCACTAGCACTGGCGCTTATTCGGGTGCGGGCGCTCGGATGCACGCGCACCAGTCGATCTCGTCGGCGGCGCCGGCGACATGAACCCGGCCGCAAAGCGCGCACTTCTCGCAGAGCGCCAGATCTGGCGCGCCAGATGGAATAAAACTGCG
>Ga0179587_10000558_pt1 | contig 15552 bp, 15 predicted proteins | sample CZODoug2_1_08_16_FD_185932 | JGI IMG/M metagenome (GOLD analysis project Ga0179587, IMG submission 185932) | Vadose zone soil fungal communities from Angelo Coast Range Reserve, California, USA - CZODoug2_1_08_16fungal | ecosystem: Environmental > Terrestrial > Soil > Vadose zone | place: USA...
TGGACGAGCCGCCGCTGCCCACGGATTTGGAGCTGTACTGGAACCAGCAATGGCTCGATGTCCTGCTCGAATACCAGATTCAATCCGACCGCTCGGCCCTCGCGCTCGGATGGCGCGTCGACCGGTCGGCATCAACGTCTCGACCGATTTGCGCGTGCTGCTGCCGGGCGGGACCGGCCGGGCCTTCGCGTTTCTCGGCGATCCGGGCCGGCTGCGCCTCGATCCGCGGTGGTGGGAAGCCGCGCGACGGTACTTCAGCTCGGGCTTCTGGTATTTTCTCGACAGGGCGACCACCTCCTGCTCTGCCTGGTGCTTCCTTTCCGGCGGCCGTGGCAACTTGCTCTCATCATGACGTCATTTTCGGTCGGGCTCCTGATCTCGCAACTCGCCACGGTGACCGATACCCCCTGGTTTCCGCCGCTGATCGCCGCCCTGATTGCGCTGAGCACGGTCTATCTGGGGCTAGAGAACATCGTCCAGGCGGCGCGGCCACATGGCGCGGGCGAGCGCCGCCATGGCGACGACCTCAATTGGATGCTCGCTTTCGGCTTCGGGCTCCTGCACGGCTACGCCTATGCGATAGCGTTGCGGGAGATGCTGCAATACGCGGGCGAGCATCTCCTCACCGCGCTCATGGCCTTCAATGCCGGCGTCGGCATCGCTCAGATTGCGCTGATGGTCTTGTTGGTGCCGGCGCTCGGCCTCATGCCGCGGTGGGCCGTGGCCGATTGGCTCGGCATCATCATCCTGTCGACATTCGCAACCGCAACCGCCTGGGACTGGATGCTCGAGCGCGGCAAGCAGCTGGCCAAATTTCCGATGCCGAGCCTCGACGCGACATTTCCGGCCGCCGCGACGACCGCGGTGCTGGCGGCACTGATGCTGACCGGCGGTGTGTGGCTTGCCAGCGGCTGGCTCAGTCGTTGGATCAAACCCGACAGGATGCCGCCGGCGAGCGACCTCGCCGCCCATGCCCAAGCGAGTGGCGCTGAATCCGATTGAGGCTTACTATGGGGCTGACGGCCGTCAGACTGGTGTCAAGGGATCGAGAAGCCAGTTTCGTGACACGTCGACGCAACCCAACGACAAACTTTCCCAACGACAACTTTCCCAATGACAACTTTTCGACCGAGGGGGACACGATGAAACGACTGCAAATGGGTACGATGGCTCTGCTCTGGCTTGGTCTGACGCTTGGTCTTACGCTTGGGCTGACGCTGCGGCCGGGCGATGCCAGCGCCACCGATATCAAGGTGCTGAGCACGGGGAACATGCAATCGATCCTGGGCGCGCTCGCCGGCGACTTCGAAAGCGCGACCGGCCGCAAGCTGGTGATCGAATACGGTTCCACCCCCAAGATCAGAGATCGCATCGCGGCCGCCGAAGCCGCCGATCTGACCATCAATGAAAGATACGTGCTCGATGATCTGCTCAAACAGGGCCGCGTCGAAGCCGGCACGCTCATCGACATTGCGCGTTCTCCGCTCGGCGTGGGCGTCAGGGCCGGAGCGGCCAAGCCCGACATCAGCTCGCCCGAAGCTTTCAAGCGCGCGCTGCTGGCGGCCGAAAGCATCGCCTATCCGGATCCGAGCGGCGGCGCGCAGGACGGCACCTATTTCGCCGGCCTCATCATGCGCATGGGCATCGCCGATGAGCTCAAGCCCAAGATCAAGCTGACCCAGGGTGGCGACGCCGCGGCCCAGCTGGTGGCCGCCGGCGGCGCGCAAATTGGCGTGGCGCAGCGCCGCAACTTCAATGCACTGAAGGGTGTCGAGCTTCTGGAACCGTTGCCCGACATTCCGGGCATCAAGTTCCTCATGGTGGCCGGCGTGGTGGCGGGCGCCCACGACCACGACGGTGCACTGGCGTTTGCCAAGTTTCTGTCGTCCCCCGCGGTCGCGCCGCTCATCGTCGCCAAGGGCATGGAGCCTTACGCCCAACTGCCTTAGAGCGAAATCGCCTCAGATTGAATCGTGATTTCGCTCCAAGTATTTGTTCGGTCGCATGATCTTATCCGAAAAGTCTGCAACTTTTCGGGAGCATGGTCTAGCGGATGCGGATCGGCGGAGCCAAACGGCCGTGAGGCCGTCTGCCTATTTGAGCACAACGTCATCAACCAAGATGACCCGACAATCGGCTGCGCCTTTCTTGCAAAGCTCCAGCGCCCCCGCCTTGGCCTCGTCAATTGTCGGCCGCCCGGAAACCCAACCGAAAGGACCTCTTGGCGACATCGCGAAAGCCTTGTGCGGCGCGTCGGCGAGATAACGGCTGAACGCCTGGCGGCCATTGTCTGAAAGCGCTTTTGGCGCCGGGATGCTTGCGCCCGGCAGTGGCAACAGGTCTCGGCGGAGAACCAAATTTCTGCTTTTCAAATAGTCGTCCACGTAGCGGGTCCAGATCGGAGCGCCCCGCACCGAAAAAAGATGATGTCCATCATCCCCGAAGGCGGCGGCTTGAACGAAGCTGACGACACCACCCTGGGCAGTGAATGCGTCCTTGAATTTATCCGCGAGCGCTGGCCCAAAGAAATGATCATTTTGAGAATACACCCACAACATCGGGATGCGAGACGTCTTGCCGAATTCGCTGAAGGCCGCGACCAATTTATCCTCGCGGCACACGCTGTCAGCCGTGAGTGAACCGCGACCGCCGGCAAAGTTTATTGCGGCCACGAAGCCCTCCGGGTGCTCGGCCGTCAGCGCCACGGTAGCAAAACCGCCGGCCGAAACGCCGACGCTGATGATCCTTGTGGCATCAATCTCCAGACGCTTCGCCAGGAAGCCGATTGCCTCCTTGAGGTCGGACGCAGACGAGCGGCCGGCGATGAGATAATTCGGGTCGCGGCATCCACCATAGTCCTCGGCCCAACCGCCGACGGAGTCACCGTATCCGCGACGCATCACGATGGCGGCCGTCCAGCCTCGCCGCACGAACTCGATCGCCTCCGGAACCAGTCCCAGCGGCGTCATGTTGGGACGCTCCGAGGCTTCGCGCGGCGAGCCGTGATTGACCAGAACCAGCGGATGTCGACCGGCGTCGTTGGCGCGCATCACCAAAGCTTCCAGGCCGCGCGGGCCTGCCGCCGCCATGGGTATGCGGACGTCCTCGCGGACGATGTCCTGCGAGAATGCAATTGAGCCACAATCAAGGAAGATGACGGCTGCCAGCAACGCGCAAGAAAATCTCGACATGCTCATCGTTCATCTTTGTGGGGTGGCGCGTTGTGGGGTGGCCACGAGTCGGCCGTCGCGGTGTAAGGGCGAATCGCCACTTCCGGTGTGCAGCATGATAGCCATCTGGCGCAAGGCGATACACGTGTTCGAAAGAGGCAAATGAAACCGACCATGAAATCATCGGCGACGGCGGCTTCCGTGGCGGCCCTATCCGCGGTTGCGATTGCTACAGCCGCGAACGCCGCCCGGCTTTGCCCCGGCAATGCCGATGGACTCGGCACCGCGCGCGTTCTCGAAGTCGATGCCGCCACCACCGCGCGCGTCGGTCGCAAGCAGTTTCCCGAAACCCTTGCGCTGGCCCCGAAGGAGGTGGTGCTCACCTTCGACGACGGGCCGTGGCCCGGCACCACGGAACAGATTCTTGATGCGCTGCGGCAGGAATGCGTGCGCGCCACTTTCTTCCTGATCGGCCGCAATGCGCAGGCTCGTCCGGGGCTGGCGGAGCGCGAGCTGGCCGAGGGCCATACCGTCGCCTATCACAGCTTTTCGCATCCGATGCTGAACCGGATGCCGATGGCTGCCGCACAATCCGACATCGAGCGCGGGATGGTGGCGGTCGATGGCGCATTGCGTGGCCTGGCCGCAGGCGGAGCGGCGGCGGCGTTCTTTCGCTTTCCCTATTTCGCCTCGACCCCGCCTTTACTGGATTGGCTGGAGCGGCGCCGCATGGTCGTGTTCGGCGCCGACCTTTGGGCCAGCGATTGGAACCCCATGACACCCGACCAGGAGCTTCAACTCATTCTTGAACGGGTTGATGCGACCAACGGGGGAATCGTCTTGTTCCACGACACCAAGGCGCAAACCGCGGCCATGCTGCCGCCCTTCCTGCGCGCCCTCAAGAGCCGCGGGTTTGCGATCGTGGATGTGGTGGCGGCCGGAGCGCGTGCGCATACCCCATGACAATCGGCCGCTGGCAACTTCCGAACGTGTGAATCGCAACCGTGTCCGCTCGTCCCGGCGGAGCTGGACTCAGACCTTGCCTCAAATCAGGATCTGTGGATTTGGCAAAGGCTGGATTCCCGCGTCCGCGGGAATGAGCGGCGGTTTCCTCACAGACTCGTCCGCGGGAATGAGCGACGATTTCAAGCGCCTTAGCGGGGGCATGACGCCGCTGCACTAATCGCTCAGTGCATCCCCGACCGGCATGATGAGGTCGCAGCGATAGTCATCCGTGGCTTTGCCGCTCTGGTCCTCGACCTGGTGGTAACAAGCGTTGCTGCCAAACGCCCGATTCTCGAACTTGCCATTGCGGTCCAGAACGACCTCAGCCCGAACCTTTCTGCCCAGAAAATTGTACAGCGTCCTTGCCTTGGCGGCCGAGCACGAAAAAACCAGCGCGTCACCATTGAGCTCCACGGCACCGGCGCCAATCGAATCCTTGATACAGTCGCTCAACCCCGCCAGCGTTATCGCCTGCGGATTTGTCTGAGCCCCAGCCGAAGCAGCAATAAGAACAAGACAGACGACCGCCGCCAGTCTACGCATGAGGACCTCCAGCCAGCCGACACAAGGCTCTTACAGCATCGACGCAGCATAGCTCAACAGCAGCATCAGGGCCAAAGGGTGGCGGATATAAGCTCGCCTCTTGGTGGCTACTTTCTCGCGGTTGCGATTTTCAAGCCTCCCGCACCGTCGCCAGGAACCCGTCCACCTCGGATTTGAGCTTGTGGCTCTCGCTCGCAAGCAGATGTGCGGAGCCGAGCACTTGCGTGCAGGCGGACTTGGTTTCGATCGCGCATCGATTGACCTCTAGAATGTTCTCGGCAATCTTCGAGCTTCCCAGCGCGGCCTGCTGCACGCTCCCGGCGATCTCTCGGGTAGCAGCGCGCCGTTCGTCCACCGCAGCCGCGAGCGTCCAGGCGATTTGCGCGATCTGATCTATTGTTCCACCGATCTCCCTGATCGCAGCCACCGAGTCCTGTGAGGCTGTCTGCATATTGGCGATCTGCAAGCTGATCTCCTGCGTCGCCTTTCCGGTCTGCGCAGCGAGGTTCTTGACCTCCTGTGCGACCACGGCGAAACCCTTGCCGGCGTGGCCAGCGCGGGCGGCCTCGATCGTCGCGTTGAGTGCCAAGAGGTTCGTCTGCTCGGCAATCGCGGTGATCAACTTCACGACGTCGCCGATCTGGTCGGCAGCCTTGGACAGGCCGGCGAAGCGGGCGTCGGCTTTCTCCGTCTGCAACACGGCAGCGTTGGCGATGTTGCTCGATTCCTGCACCTGACGGCTGATCATATCGACCGACGTGGCCATGACCTCAGTTGCCGAAGCGACCGTCTGGACACTCATCGAGGTCTGCTCGGATGCGTTTGTCGCCGCCGCGGAGAGCTGCTGGGTCATCTTCGCCGCGTTGCTCAGGCTGCCGGCCGCCGCTTCCAGCTCATTTGCCGAGGAGGAAACCACCTCCGCGACCGCGCCCACCGCGGCTTCGAAGTCGTCGGCAAGTCTCTGCATTCCCGCCCGGCGGGCGGTATCGGCGGCCTCCGCACGGGCGAGTCGCGTCTCGCTCTCGCTTCTCGCCGCTTCGCCAGCCGCCACCTTGACGAACTCGACGGCCCGGGCGATTTCCCCAATTTCGTCATGGCGCCCGCACCCCGGCACTTCGAACTCCAGATCGCCGCCGGCCAGACGTCGCATCGCGGCGATGAGGACGCAAACGGCGCGAGTGACTCCGTGACCGATCGAGACGGCTACCGCGAGCCCGATCAGGGGCGACAAGACGGCCATCAGCTCCTGCAGGGAGATGGTGCGCTTGATGCTTTCGTCGACCGATAGCCTGAACGATATATAGTCCTTCTGCAAAGAAGCCTCGACCGCACCGACAGCTTCCTGCATGCCGACCAGCGGCACCACCATTTCGTTGTAGACCTCATCACTCTTCAACAGCGCAGCCGAAATGACGGCAAAGCTCTTCCGATAGGCGTCGAGTACCGACTTGGCTGATGCGTTGGCGGTTCTCACCTCGTTCGGAGGCGCAAGCCCTTCGAGCGTCTTGATCGCTTCGATGACGCTGTCTGCGCGGGCGTCGAACGTGGCCGATTCCTTGGGATCCCTGGTCGCGAGAAAGCGCCATTTGGCGAGGCTCGTCAACAACAACTCCGATTCGACCGAATGAACGGATTTGAGAACAGTCAGGTCCCCGAAGCCTTGAGCGGCGACCAGCAATTTTTGTGCCGCTGCGGTCAGTTCGTCACCGCCGCTGATCAGCTTGGCGCGCTCGGCCTCGGCCGTTCTCACGGCATCGACCAACACTTGTTGTCTGATCTGAAACGCCACGACGCCTGCTTTCAGATTGTTGTAGATGTCGCGTCGCTCATCGGACAAAGGCGATTTGGCCGCTTCCTGCATCAGCTCGATGGCCGTTGTCGCCGCGCGAGTTCCTGCCGCCAGGTCGGCTTGAGAGCCGGTCTCATGAAGATTCTGGGCGGCCCGCCGCATCCCCTCGAACTGTCGCTTGAACTCGAGAGCCTGGCCTCTGTTCTCCGCCAGCTTTCTCGTTTTGCCGATGTCGGCCTGAATCGACGACAGAGCCCACACTCCAAACGACGCCAGGAGCAGAGTGAGCGCAATCAGCAGGCAAAAGCCGGCGCAAACCCGTCCTCTGATCCCGATGCGAAGAAAGCTCATCTAACAGTCTCGATGCGGAAATTCACGGTACACAATTGCTCTCACCCACGAATTTTGTGTTAACCCTCGTGCGGTTGATAGCGATCTAAGTACTCTCCCGTATTCGAGCGTGTGAAGGAACCGCACAGGCGTGGCAACCGACTCCGTCCGCTCGTCGCCGCCGACGAGCGTGTGAGGAAATTGTCGCTCATTCCCGCGGACGCGGGATCCAGCCTTTGCCAAATCCACAGGCCTCGATTTGACGCAAAGTCTAGGTCCCCGCGTCTGCGGGGACGAGCGGGTAGAGACAGTTGCCGCCCTTATTCGATTTCTTCACAGGCTCGGATGCGGGCACGAGCGGCGACTTTCCTCAAACGCTCATTGGAGGTCGCACCGGGCGGTCTCGCGCGCGCCAACCTTGGCTCCTGCGGGTCGGCGCAGACGAAACGAAGCCGATGGCTCAATTGTGGTATGGACCACGCACGCAATTCCTTTCCACCTGCCAGGTCCCATCCCGCGATCTGATGAAGCCATATTCTTCTCGGGCGATGAACGGATCGCTGAAAATTTCGGGATGGACAGCCGGGTTGACGCCCGCCAGGCTACACGGGATCACGAACCCGCCTTTGCGGTTGTAGTTGTAATGCGCCTGGGCGGGGGAAATGGTGCCGAGGACACCCAGCGCGACGACGGCCGCAAGCGGCGCAAGAGCCTTCTTTTCATTCATGGCAATCATGGCGGTTTCCTCCCCCATACGAGCTATGGACGACAGACGAGGCGGCAGTTTGACGTTTCTCGAGAGCGGCCAAAACAGATCGGCCGGTGGCCGGCGCTGCCCAATGGGCGGCCGCGTCCGCCCATACGGAATGCTCCGGCCTGAAGGCCGCTCGGCCTCCTCGATCGATGACATACGTCCATACCTCCGGTGGTTCGTGACTTGGATTCTGCGGTCGCTGATCGAGCCTGCTGCGCACGCAGCTACGGATTGCGCCGAACACTGAATGTGATCAGAATACCTGGAGTCAGATATTGGGCGGGCGGGAGGTGACCGGACGCGGAGGGTGAGGCACATGGGCACCATCATTTTCGATTTCGAGCAGCAAACGTCGGGACAATCGCCATTCGAGCTCGTGCTCCACGGGCCGCCTACGGCACAAGCCGAAGGTAAATCAGTATTGGCGACTCTGCCGGTGTTTGTGCCGGAAGCTCCTGGAGGTACCGTCGACATCCGGGTACTCTTACCAATCCGGCACGCGGAACAACTTATGGCTCAGATTCAGCCGGCGCTGGCGATCGCCAGAAGGGGGATCGGAGAGGACTAGTCGTACGCGACGGCTCTTGCTTCCCTCGCGGCTCATCGCCCCCTTTCGCCGCTTCAGGGGGAGGCGAAGCAGCGCCTGGTCCCGCGGCGCCTGGGCTCGTTACGAGCGATTCATTTTCGCATTGCGTCCAATTCGCATTGCGTCCAATTCGCATTGCGTCCAATTCGCGTTGCATCCAAGCTCCGACATCCGACACAGCCAGGGCCGTTCGCCCCGAGCCGCTCGTCAGCGCTGCATGCTATTATTATAGCGGCAAGTGGCGGGTAATCACGCTGACGAGCCAAAGCGCCGACGCCCATCCGAGGCCGGCCCCCAAGGCGATCACCAGCGCGCCGAGAAAATTCTCCATACTTGGTTTGAGGCTCATTCAAATCCTCCGTTGGGCTAATAAAGCGACTGCTTCAGGCCGACGAATCGGTGATGCAAAGCTGCCCCGGAGGAAGCAGGAACCCGCGCGCAACGAAAGGCAATTCCGGGCGAGACGGCGACGCGGCTTTTCCACCAGTTTGGCGACTGCGCCGCTCGGTGGCTGCGCGGCTCCATGGCTGCGCCGCTCTATGGCCGCGCCGCTTGGCCGTTGCGCTTCTGGCGCTTCTTGTAGCCCCTCTGCGGCAGGCGTATCATTGTTGTTTCGAACGGCAGTAATCGCAAGTTTGGCCCGCGTCCCATCACATCGGAGAAAGGTCACCACGATGAAAGCCAATCTCTACGCCGGAACCGCATTCACGGCTGTTGCCGTGGCCGCCGCCTTCGCCTTCGTGTCGCCCAGCGCAACGCTCGCGGCCGAAGATGTGCCGCTCCTCGCCGGCAAGGTTGTCTCCTCAACCGGCGAGGCATTGGCGGGAATTCCGATCAAGGCGCATCGCGACAAGGGCGCCATCACGGTGGCGGTCTACACTGACGCCCGAGGCGAATACGCGTTCCCGGCCTGGTCAGACCTCACGCCCGGCTCCTATTCGGTCGGGATCGAGCTGGCGGATTTCGAGCACACCGCCCAGCCGGTCGCGGTTTCGGAAGGCAAAGCCGTGAAGATCGACTTCACGCTGAAATCGAAACCGCTCGCCTATGAGGACGCCACCGCCTCCGAGATCATCGCCGGCCTGCCCGGCACCGACCAGCAGAAGGTTCTATTTTCCCAATGCAGCAATTGTCACACGCTGCAATGGGCCCTGCAGGCTCCGCGCACGAAGGAAGGCTGGGTCGAGGTCGTCAAGAAGATGGCAGGTCGTGCCGACCGGGACATACCGGGCACCTATGAATTCAGCCAGAAACAGTTCGTCGAGCCGTTGGCCGACTATCTGGTGTCGATCCGTGGACCGGGTTCATCCGACACCATCCCGTTCAAGCAACGCCCCCGGCCGACCGATGCGGCCTCCACCAGTCTGGTTGTGACCGAGTACGCGCTTCCCAGAGGCGGTGCGCGCGAGCTCTACATGCTGCGAGGCGATCGGCGGTTCGTGTGGCCGCACGATGTCATCATGAACGACAAATACGCCTACTACACCGATCACTTCTCCTACGTTCTCGGCCGGCTCGACCTGATGACCGGCGAAGCGACAGAACTGCCCTTCCCGCTGCCGCCCGGAGCAGGACGCACGGCTGCTGTCGCTGACGGTCGCCCGGGCCAACCCGGCGGCGGAGCGCACGAACTGCAGTTCGATCGCCAGGGCAATGTCATCGTCGGAATGGACAATGGCATCGTCAAATACGATCCGAAGTATGGTCAGTTCAAGAGCTGGGCGGCCGGCCGCGCCATGTTCGGCCTGGATCCGGACGGCAATGTCTGGTTCTTGCAGAGGACCAACGGCCAACTGACCAAGATCGACACCAACAACGAAGAGCTGAAGCCGACGAGCTACGTGCTCCCAAAGAATCAGGGGATCTACGACACCGACACCGATTCCAAGGGCCGGACCGATCTTTACATCTGGACCGAAGGCAAGATCGGCATCTTCGATCCCAAGACGCTTGAATACATCGAGTACAAGACGCCCACGCCCATGTCCGGGCCGCGGCGCGGGCAGATCGACGGCCAGGATCGTCTTTGGGCCGGCGAGTTCTACGCCGGCCAACTCATGATGCTCGATCCGGACAAGAAGATCATCCAGGAATACCCGCTGGTGACCGGGACCAAGCCCTATACGGCGCCTTACGCCGAGCCCTACTCCGCCAGCGCCGATGACAAGAATCAGATCGTCTGGACCCATGACTTCAGCAGCAGCCGTCTGTATCGCGTCGACATGAACAGCGGGCAATCGACGGAATACATGACGCCGTCGAACTACGAGGTGCGCGATCTGAAGGTGGACACCGCGGCCGCGCGCCCGACCGTGTGGGTCCCGGCCTATCGTCCGCCATCCAAGCTGGTGAAGATACAAGTTCGATAGTCCAATCGCGTCGGCCGGCGGACGCCGCCGGCCGACGCTTATTGTCACTTCTGCCTTTGATTGAAATAGCGCAGGTCCGGAGGCGGCTGGTCCTTGCGGGCCGGCATCAGCTTGCCGTCACCGCTCAGGTAGTACAGATCCTTGCCGATGGTGACCAAGGCAGTGCCTTCGTTACAATAGGCCTCATCCCAATCGGGATGCGGGTCGGGATGGCGCACATATTTCTTGTCGACGGTCCACGGCCGCATCAAAGCATGGTCGACCACGGTGGTTTCGTCATGCAGGAGGTTCGGATCGGCCTTGTCGAGGTGAATGCGCTCCTTGAAGATGGACTGATTGTCGAAGTGAAGAGGCAAGCCGGTTGCATCATAGGCGCGACGACCCTTGAAGGGGCCGCGGGTTTCGACTTCGAGCACGTCGTAGCGGCCGCCACCGGCCTCATCGATCCATCTGCCAATGGAGTAGCCCGAAAATGTCGGCACGATGTCCTGTGGCCAATCGCGTCCGTCGGTGAAGATTCGACGATAGTGGTCTGAGCCGCCGATCAGGACATAGGTGGTCTGCGGCGTGACGACGAATTCCAGCGGTCGAAACGCGATCATCATGAGCGGCATGCCGGCGGGAAGGCACTGGGCGTGCTCAAAAAAATTCCCCTGGCCCCCTTGGGCCTGGTCGGCAATGCTATCCGCCAGGACTTTTTGATACTCCGCGGTCAATGGAGCCTGCTGTCCGAAACCCCAAGACTTGGTCTGGTCGAACGAAGGCTGGCCGCCGAGCCCAGGGACGACAAACCGGGCCCACGCCTCGCTCCAGTCGGGATAGATTACACCATCGGCCGCTTGAACGCAGCCAACTGTCATCATCAGCGCGGAAGCCAGTGCAACCACGCCGGTCGAGATTCGCTCCAACATGATTATCCTCCCTGCATTTGAATAGTTTCTTGGTCGCGATCGATGCGCACGCAACAGCAAACGAGGATACTCCGCCTGAATCTTGCGCGGAAGAGCGCTGTCGGGGCCGGCGAGTCTGTTATGAGTCATAACTGAGACATTGCAAGCTTTGCGCCACGGCGGCTCCACCGCGATACCGCCGTATCCATGTCGGCTCTTCAGAGCTTGCCTGCACGATGCGGCCGCACCTGCCCATCCTCGCCTTCGTGGCGACCAACAAGAACGATGCTGTGCATTTCATGATCATTGTCCTTTGCGGTTGCGGCGATGCGGGCATTTGATCGTCACCGCGCGACTGCGCCTGAGAGTTGATGGATTTGGTCCGCGATCGACCATTCTGTGATGGCCATCACACAATGGGCCGTGCGCGATTGCAGACCGCCGCCTTGGAGGCGCCGTAGAATGGCCCTTACGGTCCGTGACTGTCCTAATTCCGACCCATTCGAACCCGAGCAATCGCAGTGGCAGTTGGTCAGGGCTGAGGGTCCAGGGAACCGTCGGGAGCGACGATGCGCCAAACACGAACATCATCTCTCACGCTGTGGGTTCTGGTCCTCGGCCTCGCAGCGCCTCTGGCCGCCGGGGCGACCCAGAGGCAGGGGTCTTGCGAGCAGATCAGGGCGATCTGTCAGGGCGCGGGCTTTGCGCCAAGCGCCGCCGGCTCAGGCATCGGGCTGCAGGTGCACTGTATCATCCCGATCATGCAGGGCACGGGTCAACCCCCCAGGGCACGCAAGCCCTTGCCGCGGGTCGATCCGCAACTCGTCGCCGACTGCGCCGCGAGCCATCCGCGCTTTGGGCGGCCGAATATTTCGACGGAAGCCTCGTTGCAGCCCAAGCCCGCGGCGCCTGCCGCGCCGGCATCTCCCGGTTCCGCCGCCAATCCGCGCGGCATCACTTCGGCATTGCCGCCCGACGAAGAGCCGGAGACCGGTCCGGTCACCCTTCCGCCGCAGTTCCACCGGACCGAGATCGATTACCGCCCCCAGGAACCGGCCGGCTCGATCATCATCGACACGCCCAGCACTTATCTCTATTTCGTGCTCGGCAATGGCAAAGCGATACGCTACGGCATCGGGGTGGGCCGCGAGGGCTTCACCTGGTCGGGAACCGAGCGCATCTCGCGGATGGCCGAGTGGCCCGACTGGTACCCGCCATCCGAGATGATCGATCGCCAGCCCTATCTGCCGCGTTTCATGGCCGGCGGTGAAAGCAACCCCCCTCGGCGCCCGCGCGCTCTATCTCGGCAATACTCTTTATCGAATCCACGGCACCAATCAGCCGTCCACCATCGGAACCTTCGTGTCATCGGGCTGCATCCGGCTCACCAACGAAGATATCGCCGACCTGTACGGCCGGGTCCAGGTGGGAACGCGCGTCGTGGTCTTGCCGGGCAAGCGCCCCGAAACCGCCCAGGCAACCTCGACTACGCCGAATTCACCCAGTGCGCCGCTGTCGCGCCGGGCGCATCGAGCCAATGATTGATCGGTTCACCGCCCGGGCCCACGGCATCGGCATCGCGCGTGGGCGCAAGCCAGGGAGACCGGCCTGTCCGCAACCGTTTTGCAGCGGACTACGAGGCCGGAGCATGATCCCGAAAAGTTACAGACTTTTCGGACAAGATCATGCGGCCGAACAGATGCTTAGAGCGAAATCACGATTCAATCTGGAGCGATTTCGCTATAGGCAGCCGAGCCCTGCGGCGGCGATTGTCAACCATGTGCGCATGAGACCTCGGATCGGTCTTGCGGCAGGCGCATCCGGAATTCTTCGGAATGGAACCTGATAGGTAGTTTCTCCTAATTGGATTCTATCGTCTTGCGATTTCGATCGTCGATCAACCGATTTCGCGCGCCAAACAATCAGTCGTTAAGCCCTGTTCATTAAACCTGGGGGGCCGCGCGAGCCAAATTTTACGACCACGGTACAATCAATGCGAAAACTCGGCCTCAGCCGCCTCCTCCATATCGTCGTGGTCGTGCCGATCTTGGCGATGGTGGCGTTCTGCGGCGTCCTTGTCCTGGAAACCTTAAACGCCTACCGGGAAATCGAGAGCCTGTCGGAAGTTGAGCAACTCGTCTCCGCCGCCAGCCACCTCACCATAACTGCTTTGTACAGGGAATCGATCGCGTCCTTGGCGTTCGTCATCTCCGGAGCGGAATCCCAGCACGCCGCGATGAACGCCGCGCGGCAGCGCGCGGACGAAGTCATCCGGACGTTCAAGGAGGCGGCGGCGGCGGCTCGGCTATCCGATCCGGAGGCGATCGGGATCATCAGAGAGATTGAAGAGCGCCTGGTCGGCGTGAATGAGTTTCGCGCCAAAGCAGACGCACGAACGCTGCAACGCGGTGACACGGGCGATCTGCTGCAGCCGATCACCGCCGGCCTCGCGGATCTCTTTCCGCGCCTCGCTCTCCTGATCAATCAGGAACAACTCAGCCAGAGCCTGCTGGCGATGCAGGCCGTCATGGAGATGAACAAAGGGCAGAGGTTTGAATCCGGCCGAACGGATATCGCGCTGAGCAGCGGCAGCCTTGATGCCCAGACATATCAGACGCTGCAGCTCGGGGTCTCGAAGCAGTTGATTTTCGGCAGGCAGTTCAACAACTTCGGCTCCACGCGGCTGCGCGATCAATTGCGGGCGTTCGAGGCCGGACCGGAGGGTCGCGCCATCGAGTCCCTGCGCCCGGCGATTCTGGCGATCACCCATGGCGGCACGGTGAGCGAATCCGACGCCAAGCGCTGGCGTGAGGCCGTGTCGGCGCGCAATCAGGTATGGTCCGCGGCGGTTGACAGCACGCTCGAAGACCTGACGGCGACAACGGACGAGCTTCGCGCGCGCGCGCTGTGGCAGCTCGCCCTCTATTTTGCCGCGAGCCTTCTCGCCGTCATCCTGGTCATGGCCACGAACCGCGTGGTGCTGCGCGTGATCCGTGGGCTGCTCGGCGAATTGACGCAGGCCATGCAGGAGCTCGCCCATGGCCGGTTGAGCGTCGACGTACCGGGTCGCGACCGATCCGACGAGATCGGCGTCATGGCCGAAACGGTGGCGATATTCAAGAAGAACGCCGTCGCGATGCGAAAGATGGAGGAAGAGCGCGGCGAGCAGAAGGAACGCGCGGCGGCCGAGAAGCGGACGGCTCTGTATCAACTCGCCGACGTCTTCGAGGCCGAAGTCCTGGACGTGGTGCGCACCGTGGCGACCGCAGCCTCGCAGCTTCAAGAGAACGCCAACCTGATGAACGCGGCCGCCGGCGAGACCGATCGGCAATCAAAGCTGGTGGCGGCCGCAGCCGAGCAAGCGATTGAAGGCGTGCGAACCGTCGCCAATTCAACCGAGGACCTGTCGACATCGGTCGACGAAATCGGCCAACAGGCCTGCGCGGCCACCAAGATCACCGCCAGCGCGGTGTCGCAAGCCGGCTCCACCACCGCGATGGTGCAAGGTCTCGCGACTGCGGTCGAGCGCATCGGCCAGGTCATCGAGCTGATCAGTGCCATCGCGTCGCAAACCAACCTCTTGGCGCTCAACGCGACCATCGAAGCCGCCCGTGCGGGTGAATCGGGCCGGGGTTTTGCCGTGGTGGCGGCCGAGGTGAAGAATCTGGCGTCGCAGACCGCGCGCGCGACCGAGGAGATCACCTCCCAGATCAACGCTATTCAAGGCGGGACGAACGAGGTCGTGGCCGCCATCCAGACGATCAGCGGAACGGTTCGCGAAATCAACGCGATTTCCGCCGCGATCGCCGCCGCGGTGGAAGAGCAGAATGCCTCGACATCCGAGATCGCGCGCAACGCGGATCAGGCCGCTCGGGGCTCGCGTGACGTCTTCCTGAACATCGGCAATGTGAGCCAGGCCGCCGCCGATACCGGTCGCGCCGCCAAGGACATCCTAGAGGCCGCAGTGGAGCTGACCCGGCAGGGAGAAGGGCTGCGCGTGGGCGCCGATGCATTCATCGCGCGCGTGCGAGCGGCCTAGCAGCCTGTCGGACTTAGCACAGCGAGCGGGTTTGGGTAGAATCGGCGCATTGATTCGGCCTTTCTTCGTCGCTGGGT